>ENA-UOWO01007855-UOWO01007855.1-activated-sludge-metagenome-genome-assembly--contig:-NODE-7855-length-10425-cov-6.614176_pt1 | contig 10425 bp, 7 predicted proteins | sample MGYA00238148_ERZ761564 | MGnify/ENA primary metagenome ERZ761564 (study PRJEB28885, sample SAMN05720194) | activated sludge metagenome | isolation source: Anaerobic digester | place: USA...
CCGGCATCCGATAGATCGTCGAAGCACGGCTGAAGATGTTCGGTTGTCGTGCCGAGTAGGATGGCATCTCCCGTGGAGCCGTGCATGTTGGTCAGTCCGCTGCCGTGCTTGTCCCAAATATCGCAAAAACGTCGCAGGACATCTGTTTTATAGAACCATCCGGTCGGGTGATTGACTCTCAGAGTATGGAAAGCCTGAACATTGGGGAACAGGTCAGGTCGGTCAGAGTAGCGGCCGATCACGCCCGATCCGTAACCCTTGACGCCGACAATGCCTCCGTGTTTCCAGTGACCGATTTTATCTTTGTAGGAAAGCTCCAGCTGGTGCAGCAGGTCCTTGGCCATGGGGCTCTTCTGCGCCGCTTGCTTTATTTCCTTTACGAAACTGGGCCATTTACCGGTTTCCAGCTCGTCCAGCAAGGGTGTATCTGGTTTCGCCATGAGTTGCCTCCTTGTTAATCTGTTTTAATGTTTCAGGGGCATTGACGCCACTTTTTTGAATACCATTCAATAATTGAATAGTACTATTTTTTTGAAAAATGTCAAGAACTTTATTCCCGCAAAAAACCGGACAGGCACTCCTTATTTTTTCCGGTGGCATTATTTGTTTAATTTCTTATTCCGTAAGTTGCCCGGAACAAGATAATTATTCAATTTATTTCAACCGTTTAGCTGTTCTCCTTCAAAAAAGCCGCCCGCAGATGCCCTCTGTCGCTTAAAACTTCGATAGAACTCTAACAACAGAAGCTTTACTAAATCCCAGCCCTGCCTTCATTAACGAGCGGCCATATTATTAACGGCTGGCAGGGAAAAAGGTGTAACTTACCCATATCAGTACTACGAGCAGAACAGCGCCGAGAATAAGACTCCATGTTATCAGTTTCTTTTCAACAGGCAACAGAGGTTCATATTCCATTTTTTCCATTTCATCTTTTATTTTTGTATCAGTCATAATAAACTCCTTTATTATATTGTTGTATTATTGAATTAGCGGCGGCATAACGCCCTGGAAGAATATCCACGATATGATCAACCCGATCCAGATAATAAAACCGAACAAGGCGATGATGTAAACGAGCATCAGCTTTCCGATGCCTTCTTCCCAGAGCTTCTTGAAATTGGAAGCCAGCCCGATGGAGAAGAAAGTCAGCGCGAAGAATAGCTTCCGGAACACATCGCTTTCTGAAGCCGAAATTTTTAGCTCCGATTTGATTTCCGGCCAGTTCAGCCCAATAATCAGCATGATGAGGAATGTGACAAAATAGCCGATGACAAATTTGGGAAAGCGATCCCATATTTCCCTGGCTTTGGCTTTTTCGCCTTCTATGGGATTAATCTTGGTAGTCCAGATTATGGCCAGGATGAACGCCCATATCCCGATGAAAATGTCGATAAAGATTTTGACGGTCGTGGCCGTTCCCACAACCCATCCCGGTTCATAATTCATGCCCTGGGCCGCGTTTCTGGCGTAAATCAAAGATTCGGCTATTTGAACGCTGGCAACGGCGGCTCCGTCTGTTTTAACTGCTAGGCCCATCCAGGCACCTGCCACCAGTGGTTCATTACTGAGAAACTCCGTTGCGACGAAGGGAAGGATGATGAGTTCGAAAACCGCGAAAATGACGACCAGTGACGAAACCATGATCGGAACGATCGGCCGGGCGCGGATGGCTCCGCCCGTGGCAATGGAGGCGGAAACACCGCAGATGGAAATACCGGAAGCGAGAGGCGCAGACCATTCGCGGCTGAACTTAAAATATTTTCTGGCAAGCAAATATACAAGAGCCCAGTAGATCAGATACGCTTCAACAATGGCGCAAAGCCCTCGAAACATCATCGATGTGGCCAGACCAAGCTGCTCGGCGGATTTTACGCCAAGGCCGACGCCCATGATCACGATGGCCGTTTTGATGAACCATTCCGGCCGGGCCGCTTCTTTGAGCGAAGCGGAAAACTTCGGCATGAAATTGCCGATGAAAAGGCCGACCAGCAACGCCAGAATCAATCCCGCCTCACCGGTCAGTTTAAGCGACCAAGTGAGTCCGAATTTTTCCATTTCCGCGGGTGTCTGCGCGGCGATGACGGCGTAATGTCCGATGATGGTGCAAGCATATGTCAGCCAGAAAATGACCGTAAAACCATAAATGAATTTTTTTAGATCATAGCCGAGGGATTTTGCACCTACCATTAGTATCCCCAGCACGGCAAGATATGTTAAAATAATCGACACTATTGGATTGAGCGCCGCGTAGGCCTTTGATGCTGGTGCGATAGATTTGGTGAATTCCGTCCATACTTTAGGTGTGATAGCCCATCCCAAGAGGTCCAGACCCGCAAGTGAGCCAAGTGAAAGAAGAAAAATAAACAATCCCAACCAAACCGACCACCAGTCTTCGGTTTTGAAAAAGTCTTGTTTATTACTCATAAAGACCTCCTTTCTGTTTGTTTTGTTGTGGAAAATGCCTTTAAAAATCTTCTACCTGTTGGTGAAAAACACTAAACGTTTTTTTACATAATGGTGATTTTCGACACTACGAAACTTTTAGGGTGTATTACGAGTGTGTCATTCCCCCTTTTTTGATTTTGGGCAAATGGATATTCTTTGTTTCCGGAATTATTTGATTGTTGAAGGGGGTATGCCTGTGAGTGAAGAACTTGATTAGAACATACTTATCATGACGGACTGCAGGAATTAGTTTGATTTTTTTGTTTAAAGAGAGGAGATCAACAAACATCATGGTATTTCTCCTAGGTAATGCTGGTTTTAAAAGCCATTATCTTTGCTGACGAGTTTATTGAACGATTGTATTATAGGAAGTACGTATTTCTATGTCAAGGGGATTATAGGTGAGCGGACAAGCTTGATTTTATTGTGTAAAAAATAACATGAGGCGAATCCTTTATTTAAGGGCTGGTGGTTTTGCGTCCAGCGACAGAGGCGGGATTGTCCTTCGATTTCATCCGGTCGGATGTGATTAAAGGAAGAAAATTTTCTCGTTACCATGCTCTTTGTGCCCGGCGGTTGGGCGTCGGATAAACTTCTGGCTTGGGGTGAAAAAGAAAAGCGGAAATTCATGCCCTTTTTATGGAGCGCAGTACAGGTTGCCGCAGGGGCACCAATTAAAATCAAAATATTGCATTTTGTGACTGCAGCCCTTTGTTATTTGGGATTTGGTTGTAAATCAAGTTTTTTATCTGATGTTCACGTCATTTTTATTGACAGAAAAAACAGCGCTTTATATAGTTGAAACCGTGAAAAGGAGACAAATTTCTATGTTCTTGCGAAACTCTTACATTGGCCGATTTTCTTTGTTCGTGGCGCTGTTTTATCTGTGCATTACATTTACGGGTTGTGCCGTTGTCAAAGTGTCGCTCGTCAGTAACGTCGACTATATGTCGCTCCGTCGCAGCGATATACTCACAACCGGCGAACTAAGCGTTTATACCTCTGCTGCCTTACAGGTTTTCGATATCGACAAAAATCAATGCGGTGAATCCGGTGATTTTTGCCGTGAAGTTTTGATGAACAATATTGGACTGGACTCCGAGGACCGTTTGTCAGCGCTTGCCGAACTCTGGATGCAGAAAGCCTTGTCGATGGATATAGAACCTGTGAGCGGCGGGCAAGTAGAGACGATTATTAATGCGTATCTGGAAACAGCCAGATATGCATATGCATATCTTTTTTTAACCGAACGGCTACCCGATGAAAGAGCGCTGGAAAATCGCCAAACACAGGTACTCGACTACTATAATTTTGCCGTGCAAAAAACGCTTACCACTTTGTTTAAATATTACCAGGAAATGTCGCAGCTTAAAATCGACTTGGAACAGGGAGCGCATCTGCAATCCGGACCGTGGAATATTACGATAAAAGCAGAGGAATTGCGGCTGGCCGATAAACGTCAATTGCCGGATGATTTAATTCCGGCTTCCTTACTTTCTTTCTCCGGTTTGCGTAATCAGTATCATCGTGACGGTCTGGGAGCCGAGCTGGTGGCTGTTACTTCCGAAAGGGTGGTAAGTGCGCGTAGCGCGAAAATTCCTTACAGCGAGACACCATTTCCGGCAGTGACAACGATTATCAGTTTCCCCGGAAAAAGTTTGGAGGAGGTGTTAGCAACCCATGACGCAGTCATAAAAGGTTATGACCCCTATAGCCGTGTGAGTATTAAACTGACCGGAAAGGAAATTCCATTGTCGGCAAATTTCACCGCAGGGTACGGGTTATGGTTGGCGCGATCCGGTTTTGCCGCTCAATCACTTTTGACTTTGATTGGTAAGGGGGATGTGCTGGAAAAGCCGCGTATCTATCTGATGCAACCTTACAATCCAAATCATCACATAGCAATCATGCTTCATGGGTTAGCCAGCAGTCCCGAGGCTTGGGTAAATTTGGCCAACGAGATATTAGGCGATGAAACACTGCGGCAGAATTTTCAGATATGGCAGATTTATTACCCGACCAATGCCCCTATTGCGCTTAATAATCATGAAATTAGAAAAGCAATCGAACAGACTTTGGCCTGTTTTGACCCGGAGGGAACAACGCGTTCTTCGCGCGACATTTTACTGATCGGACATAGTATGGGTGGAATGCTTTCACGATTGATGGTTTCTTCTTCCGGAGATCGTTTATGGGATGCTTTTCTGGAAAAATTTCCGCTTGAGGGAAAGCGTCTTGAGCGTGTCCGGGAAAAACTTGGTCCTTATATGTATTTTCAACCATTGCCGCAGGTTAGCAGGGCTATTTTTATTGCCGCCCCGCACCGGGGCACTCCCGTAGCGGAAATAGCGCTGGTGCGGTGGCTAGCAGACTTTGTGACGGTACCGTTGGATCGTTTTAAGGAAATAGCGCAACTCCTTGTTGATCCTAAATCGGTTGGTCCTGTTTCGCTGATTCGCCCATTAAATAGTATAGACAACCTCAGTAGCCATGATCACTTTGTTCAATTAACCGCGGATTTGCCTATATCTTCCAGGGTGCGTTATCATTCGATCATTGGTAATAGGAATCCTCGCTTGCCCTTGAAAGATTCCAGCGATGGGGTGGTTCCGTATTCAAGTGCTCATCTCCAGGGCGCGGATTCGGAACTGGTGGTTTCTTCCGGACATAGCGTTCAGGAAACGCCACAAGCTATTATTGAAATCCGGCGTATTATGCATCTGCATCTCAAGGAGTTGGGGATAGGGACGGCCGATGAAAGTATCGCTGGATGGTAACGATTTGATCAATCTCCCGGGATTCACGGCTGTTTTCAGTTGAAAGATAAAAACGCGCTGATTTAAATTCCGGCATAGCAATCTTTTCTTGTTTTTATTGTAATCATCAAATTATGACTTTTAAATTTGTTTCAAATAACTTAATATCAAAATAAGTTTAAGATTAGTTATTTGGATGAAAGTCCCGGAAAAGGAGTAAATAACTTTAAAATATATCAAAATTATTTTTTCGTGCGGCGCATGATTGACGGAGGGCTGCTGATTTTTTCAGTTTTTAATCTGTGGCTACGCAGAATACTGGGTGTATAAACGAACGCAGCCGCTGGTTTGAGTTTCCCCGCAAGTCATTAAATACGGCAATTTGTTGTTTCATCGGGGGGCAGGAAGTTATTTGTGCTCATGCCGGACTTTATTTTTGCCTTGCTCTTGTAACCATCAGCTGTGACAGAACGGGAGGGTGTCATGGAGGAGGAAATTAAGAAAACTATTTTTAAAAAAGTTGCGCAGGAACCTTTTGCCAGAAAATTAGGTCTGCGATTAATCGATATTCGGGAAGGTTACGCCAAAGTGGAAATGGTTTTTACCGACGATTTGGAAAACATGTTCGGTATGGCGCATGGCGGCGCGGTTTTTTCGCTGATCGATGCGGCTTTTGAAGTTGCCTCCAATTCACACGGTACGATGGCCGTGGCTTTAAACATGAATATAAATTACCTTGCTTCTCCAGCCAAAGGAGCAGTAATTACCGCCGAAGCAAGAGAAGTCAACCAAACGAAGAAAACTGCTGCCTATGATATTCGCGCTGTCGATAATTCGGGAAAACTTTTAGCCATTTGCCAGGCACTGGTTTATCGGCTGGAAAAACCATTGCCGTTTCTGGAGAATTAATTAAGGTGAGACAGAAAACAAAAAAGCCTCCGAACTTCTTAAAGCGCGGAGGCTTTTTATCAAAAAATTTTACTGTGGCAGTGCGCCGGTGAATATTTCTTCAAACGCTTCCACAACTGCTTGTTCTCCGGATGTTATGTAATCCAGATAACCTTGAAAATGTTTGAATTCCGAACCCAGGTAGAAACGGGCTGATAAAATTTTCCCGTAATAGAAGGCGGCTTCCATGTTGTCCTTGACCAGATTTACCACTTTTTCTCCGGCGATATCACCGGCGATTGCTTTCAGCTTAGGAACGGCGACCGTTAATGACCATAAATGCATCCAGGCGTGCGCCAGCATTCTCATCGCCTGTTGCAGCGGTGTGGCAATGGCCAGAATATCAAGCATTTTTTTCTTATCGCGCAGCTCGGCCAATTTCTTCACGGTGGCATCCATTTTAGTTACGCCATCGCGCACGGCACCCACATATTTTTCATCGACAATACCTTTGGCTTTTTCTATTGTTTCAGCAATTCTCTTTTTAAAAATACTGAAATTATACAATTCCGGATTCATCAGCAGTTTTCGCATGGTTAAATCTATAGACTGGATGCCGTTTGTTCCTTCATAAATGGCCAAAATTTTACAGTCGCGCGCGAACTGCTCCACGGGATATTCCGAACAGTAGCCGTAACCACCATAGACTTGCATGGCTTCGGATGTCACCAGCCAAGCCAAATCGGAATTGCCGGCTTTACATAGCGGGATCAGGAAATCCAGCAGGCCTTTGGCTTCTTTGGCTTTTTCTCCCTGTTCCACATGGCTTAAGTCGCCGGAAATAGCGGCCAAAAGTGTCAGCATTCTCATCGCTTCCACTTGTGACTTCATCCACAAAAGCATTCTTTTTACGTCGGGATGTTTTATTATGGGAACAGAAGCCCCCCCCCTTGCCGCGGGATCTGAGCCCTGAATTCTGTTTTTGGCGTAAGTAATTGCGTGCATGTAGGCGGCGCTGGAGCAGCCTGCTGCCTGATTGGCCACGTCCAAGCGTGCTTCATTCATCATCTGGAACATGATTTTCATGCCCTGACGTTCTTCACCCAAAAGATAACCGATGCATTTACCGTTATCGCCCAAACTTAGCGAACAGGTCGCCGAACCTTTGATGCCCATCTTATGTTCGATGCCGGCGGTAATTATATCGTTCCGTTCGCCGAGGCTTCCATCGGGGTTAATAAGATATTTGGGCACAATGAATATGGATATGCCCGGCGTGCCCGGGGGGTCGCCTTCGATGCGGGCGAGGACCGGATGGATGATATTTTCAAACATGTCATTGTCGCCGGCCGTAATGAATATTTTTTGGCCGGTTAAAAGATAAGTGCCGTCTTTTTGTTTGACCGCTTTTGTTTTTAAGGCGCCGACGTCAGAACCTGCGCCCGGCTCGGTCAGGCACATTGTGCCGCCCCACTGACCGGTTGTCATTTTTTCCAAATAAGTTTTCTTTAACTCATCTGAGCCAAAATTTTCGATCAACCGCGATGCGCCGCCCCTAAGTGAGTCATAGGTGATAAAACCCACGGCAGCGGCGGAAAAATAATCCATTATTGCCCGGCAGATAACTTCCGGCATTCCCACGCCGCCCCATTGCGGGTCGTTTCCAAGACCGGGGAATCCGGATTCCCTGTATAGATTCATTGTTGTCTTGTATCCTTCGGGAATGGTGACGGATTTTGTTTGGGGGTCATACTTGGCGCCGGTTTTGTCGGCTTCAGCGCTGGCAGGATAAAGCTGTTCGACAGCGATCTGTTCGGCAAGTTCCAGTGTGGCGTCATAAGTGTCTTTATCAAAGGCGGAAAACTTTTCATACTTTCCGAGTTTGTCCGCCTCTAAGATTTCATAAAGAACAAATTTTACATCTCGTGAATCAATTAATGCATTTAATCCCATAATACACTCCTCAATTTATTTTATTTTTTATGCGGAATTGTTGCCCTGCCTGAAGCATTACCTGAATTCAACTTTATTTCAGGAAGCAAAGAGGTTACAAAAATCCGACAATTTATTTTTGAGTTTTTAAAATAACAGTTGCACAATACAGCAAAGTCCGTATAAAAATCAAGCTAATCTTGTCATCTATTTTTCAAAAGCTTTTCTATTGATTGTCATAACTTTCTGACACGTTTACACGTTTTTATTATAGTATAAATTTTTCTTATTTTTTGCATTAGGGGCTTAAATTCACCGGTTGATATTTGGCCGAGTTGACGCTATTATTTTAGCGTAATGATTTTATGGCATAAGACGCGCTGAACGCGGTTAAAAAATATCTCTTTATGTTTGGGTATTTAAAATGATGATGCAGGGGAAAATAGATCCCCGCGATTTATTAATTTGCTGTTCTTGAAACAGCCTCGTGTTTGGCCTTGGAATCTTTCAAATAGAAGGGACCGGTAAATGAATATCGGCAGGCTGGCAGAAGATAATATTAAGCGGTTTGGCGAATATAAATTCGTCAATTACGAAGGGCGCTGGCATACCAACGTGCAGATAGACAGCGCGGCCAACCGTCTGGGCAACGCGCTCAAATCTCTCGACGTCAAAAAAGGAGACAGGGTAGGCGTGCAGCTGCTCAACTGTCCGGAGCTTTTGCACGCGTTTTTCGCCGTTTTTAAAATCGGCGCGATACTGGTGCCGATAAATCCTTCTCTGCGCGTTCCTGAACTCGCGTATCTGTATCAGGACGCGGGAATTAAAGCTTTGATCAGCTCTCCTGATTATCTTGACAAGATAAGAGAAGCTCGATGTGACACGCCGCAGCTTATTCATGTAATTTTAACGGGGAAAAAATCACCTCGCGACGCGATTTCTTACGGTAAGCTTATAAAACGGGAATCTGATGAATTAGGCATTGAAGAAACGGATAATGATGACACCGCGGTGATGATTTACACCGCCGGCACGACCGGCAACCCCAAAGGAGTGATGCTGACGCATTATAACTGGTATACACATGTGACTGGCTATTACGAAACAGTTTTGCTTGATGCCTGGGGTGTTGCCGTTAAAGGCGCGGTAAAAAAACAAAACAAAGCCGCCGCGAAGAAAGCTGAAGTGTTTGGCGTCAGCCGCGAGAGAGTTTCTTTGATAACATTGCCGCTTTTCCACGGCTACGGTGTTTTTGCCCTGAATCTGGAGTTTCTCACGGGCGGCAAGCTTGTCTTGCTCGACAGATGGGATGCCGAAGAGGCGATGAAGCGTATTGAAAAATATAAAATCACCGAATTCCGCGGCGTGCCCACGATGTATATTCAACTGCTCAATCACCCGAAGGCGGATCAATACGATTTAAGTTCGCTTGTGACCTGCATTTGCGGTTCCGCGCCGATGCCGCTTACCGTGGCGCGTCAATGGAAGGAAAAATACGGCATCGACATTTGGGAAGGTTATGGGCTGAGCGAAGCGACGACGGTTAATTGCGGCAATATCGCCCGGAGAAAGCCGCCCAAATACGGCTCCATCGGCACCTGTTATCAAAAGTGTAACACAATAAAAATTTTTGATGAAGCGGGAAAAGAATTGCCTGCCGGGCAGACGGGTGAGATTGTAATTAAAGGCCCTTGCGTGATGAAAGGTTACTGGAATAAGCCGGAAGAAACGGCCGCCGTGCTGAAAAACGGCTGGCTGCACACGGGCGACGTTGGCTACATGGATGAAGACGGCTACATCTATTTAACCGACCGGAAGAAAGACCTAATTATCCGCGGCGGGGAAAATATTTATCCCAAGGAAATAGAAAACATTCTTCATCAGCACCCGGCAGTGTTGGAGGCGGGAGTGATTGGGATTCCCGACGAAGTTTACGGCGAGGCTGTCAAAGCTTTTGTTGTCCTTAAAAAAGGAGGTACTGCTTCCTGTGAAGAGTTAATGAATTTCTGCAAAGATAATATGCCGACATACAAGAGACCGAAAGTTATTCAGCTGATGAATGATCTTCCCAAAAGCGCGGTAGGAAAAATTCTGCGGCGGGAACTCAGGAATATAGGTTGACTCACGAAACATCCTGCAAATTGCAGAATTTGCCGTATTGAATCTTGTACTGCTTCATGATAATTTAGCTATTAAAAATCAACAGTTATAGGGAGCGGAATTCGGCAATGCATGGCAATGTCGTCAAATTGCTTTTCCTTGCATGCTTCTGTTTTGTTTTATCTTGTTCAACTCTGCAGATTCGGAAATTTAGCACAGATGTAACGTCATCATCGGCAGATACCGAGGCGCTTTTTTTTGATGCTGCGGCGGGAGGAAATATTTTTTTGGTCATGCGGCTGGT
>ENA-UOWO01007861-UOWO01007861.1-activated-sludge-metagenome-genome-assembly--contig:-NODE-7861-length-10412-cov-12.495124_pt1 | contig 10412 bp, 9 predicted proteins | sample MGYA00238148_ERZ761564 | MGnify/ENA primary metagenome ERZ761564 (study PRJEB28885, sample SAMN05720194) | activated sludge metagenome | isolation source: Anaerobic digester | place: USA...
GCTGGGCTGGCTTTTTCAGGGCCGATGCGCAGGGTGGTTTCTTTGCTCAGGATGACGCCACTGGGGTTGTGGTAGTTGTTCCAATAGCTGAATGCTGCGGCTGCGAGCACCAGTATAGATAAGCCCAAAATTCCTCTGGAGGCCCAGTGTAGCCACCAGGGTTTGGGGCCTGGGCGGCGCAGTATCCAAAAAGTGCCCAGCCCCAGCCAGATCAAGACGGCAAACAACACTGCCCAGGCATTGGGGCGCATGATCCATTGGGGTTGCAACAGCCAGTCCCACCATTCCGGGGCGCTGGTATGGTCAATTTGGTCGGTCAGTTCTCCACGCACCAGTTCCAGGTTGGCCAGGGTGGCTTCATCGTTGGGCTTGATGGCCAAGGCTTTTTCGTAGTACAATACCGCTTCACCCAATTTACCCGCCCTAAAACAGGCATTGCCCAGGTTAAAAGACAGCGCCGCATTGTGGTATCCGGCCGCAATGAGTTTTTTATACGCTTGAACCGCTGCGGGGTAATTGCCTTGTTGATAGGATTCTTGGGCTTGACGGGCAATTTGGCTTGGGTTTTGCGCTGCTGCCAGGCGTGAAAAACCAAAAACAAGCAGCAACAAAGACATCCATTGCGTGCTCAAAAAACGGTTACTTCTCTTCTTCATCGGTGTTGATCTTGATTCGGTTTGCAGGTACGGTACGGTTTTGGGGGCTTAAGACCACAAAAATGTCTTCCCGCTTGCGTGGACGGGTGTCCACTTCCCAGCGGAACCCCTTTAAACGCAGGCTGCGGTGGTTGGTGGTACCCATGGGGCTTAAGGTAGATTTGGGTTCGGTGATGAAGGTGATTTTTTCCACTGCATTTTTTGCCCCAAAACGAATGACCATTTCGCTGCACTCGGTTTTGTTGACGCCTACGTAAGCGCCACCGTCGTCTTTGGCATAATAGATGACTTCGGCGTTACCAAAGGCATCCATTCGTTTGAGGTTGCTTTCCACAAAATGCGAGACCACATTTCTGGCTTTGATCTGGTTAAAATATGTTCCATCTGAAATGACAATGATAAAGGAATTGCTACGCATGATGATTTTATCAATCTTCTTGTTTTTCATGGTAATGTACATGGTATCCGCAGTAAACTGGCTGGTGTCCGACCAAACTATGGGGTTACCATATAGTGCAAAAATCGAATCGCGGGTAGAATAGACCAGGGAGTCACACACCGCTTGAAAATCTTTTTTGAAAATCCGGGCATTGTGATAGGCGTGTAAAATCCGATTGCTATCCGCTTGCATGGTATCTCGCTGAGTAACCTTCAAGGTGTCGGACTTCAAGGTGTCGGATTTCATGGTGCTCAGGGTATCTTTTACTGCCAAAAGGGTGTCGGCGGACAAAAACAGGGAATCCCCCTCCGCAATGGTGATCAATTCCGGTCGTCCTTTGGGCCCTCCGGTGGCTTTGAGGTAATCGGTTTTTTTTCCGTATTCCGCTCGGGCAGAATTGATGGAAAGCTCCGCAGCGGTGTCTCGCCACATCACGTTGCCGGTGGCCAGACCCAAACCGGTGGCGTCGTCAAATCCGATTTGATCCGCTTCCATCAAGTTTGGAGGGTCACTAATGAAGGTTCTACCCAGGGTTTTAAAGGTTCCTTTTTTGCGGTTGTAGCTGATGATTTCGGAGTTGATGTCTTGCTCTTTTTCGCGGTAACGCGCGCTTCCTTGCAAAAAAGTAGTGTCTTGAAGTTCGTCGTAGCGGATCAAATCACCAATGGCCAGCCGTGTGGAGTCTTCGACACGGGCGTTGCCCCGCAGGGAATAAATCTTGAGGTTGTCGTCGTATGTAATCGTATCAGCTTCGGCTTGTTGGTCATTTTTGACGTATTGGGCATTGCCCGAAAATTCGGCGCGGTTGTTGGCCGTATCGTAAAAACCGTCCTCACAATACACCTTGCTGCTGTCGGTGGTAATGATGGTTGGCCCCAGAAAATCTACTACTTTTGACTCGGTGTTGTAGTTGAGCGAGTCGGCCTTGAGGCGAAAACGTGGGCCTTCAGCGGTGACTTTTTCCCGAAATTGGGCTTCTTTGGTCGCTACGTAATAATACCCCACTTTACTGGTCAAAGAAAGGGAGTCACTGACCATCGTGGCGTTGTTGGTGTAATAGGCCACACGGGTATCGGTACGGTAATCCAGGCGGCGGGTGTAGAGTTTACGATCGCCATTGACGAGAATGACCCGGCCCAGTAAATTCGCAATTTTGGATTCGCCGTCGTATTGGGCTTCATCGGCAAATATTTTTAAAGAATCTCCTTGTTGAATAACCACATTGCCGTAGGCATACACCTGGGTTTCGTTTTCAATAATGGCCGAGTCGCAATACATGTACACGCTGTCTTGTTTCAGCTCCACATTGCCTTTTAAGCGCTGGATGGTGGTTTCGCCTCTTTTATCGTACAAGAGTTTGTCCGAGTAATTGACCTTCACCCGGCTGCCTTCTTTAACCGGACCAGGCGTTTGTGCTTGCAATCGAATGCTCCCCAATACCATCAATACCAAACCAATAAGCCAAAGCTGCCTATACATTATTTTTCTCTTAATGATTAATCAATCAGCAATTCCGCTGCTTCCTCGCCCACCAAAGTCCCAATCGCTACGCCCATTCCGCCCATGCGGACAGCGACCACGAGATTGGGGTTCAATTTTTGGATGATCGGCACATTGCGTTCACCCAAACCCGGGATGCCACTCCACCAAGCTTCTGCTGGGATGTTTTGGCCGGGCAGGATGACCTCGTTCAGCAATTGGAGTAACGCATTTTGGATCAATTCAGTCTATTGATGTTTTGTTGTAAATCCATAAGGGCTTATCTTCCGGCGCAAATATCACCATTAAACGACAATAAACTTCAATTTTTGGCTATGATACAACGAATTCAGAGCGTTTTCTTTCTACTTGCCGGGGGGCTTTACCTCGGTCTGTTCGGCGTGCCATTCGCTGAAACCAGCAAACCAGTGGCACAATCCGCCTTTTTGAATGATGCCGCTTATGGTGTCCAGGATCACGTAGCCTTGATGGCGGCTTTCGCTGTGGCGGGAGCCTTACCCATTGCGGCGATTTTTTTGTTCAAAAATCGCGGGGTACAAATGCGGCTGGCGCTTTTTTCCACCATTGCAGCCATTGTGGGCAGTGTCCTTACTGTGGTGCTGTTCATGCAAGAGGGACTCAACAAAAGTAAAGAAGTCATCAACGATGGAATGGGCTTGTACATGGCAATAGCCGCATTGGTGTTTACCCTTTTGGCGTACCGTTTTGTGAACAAGGACGAGAAGTTGGTAAGATCGGCGGATCGCCTTCGATAAGGTCAGCACAACAATTGTGGGGAAGCAAATCGATCATCTGTTTCCCCACAATTACTGCGGTCTTTATTTGGATATGTCGTCGTTTCTGATGCTGCGTCTGCTGCGGCTCACATCTCCCCGCGATTCTCCGAATCTATAGTTGAGGCTGAAGTTGAGCGCTCTAAAATACTCACGGGTTAAGCTCTTTTCTTCAAAACCTGCTCCTTCTACTTCAATGATGTTGTCTCGGAATTTGTTGAATGGATTGGATACTGCCCCTGATGCCACCAATTTTCCTTTGGCCAGTTCTTTGTTCAGGCTAAAACCGCTGGTAACAAAACTATTGGAAGTACCCTGCAGAGAATTGGGGTTTCGACTGTTTAGGCCAATGTCTGCATTGGCTCGCCACCCTTTGCTCAAATTAAAATTGAGGGAAGAGGCCAAGAAATAGGTAAGCCATTTGTTGTCAAATAAAGTATTGTCGGTTTCCCCCTTCATGGAGAATTGGGCAATATTCCCGTTAAGGCTGAAATTCATTTTTTCCGAAAGCGGACAATTGAGGTTCAGATCGAGGCCAATCCGGCTTCCTTTGCCAACATTCGCAAAGGTAACGCTGGTAATATTGCTGGAAGGATCAAAGTTGTAGATGCGCAAATCCAATTTATTGAAGAAGGAATAACCCAATCCCATGTTGAGGGATATTTTCTTCGAATGCCCATAGCCAAATTGAATGTCGCTCAGCACTACAGGAATCAGATCGGGATTGCCAGTAGTTTGTAGATTGGGATTTGCACGATCTACATAAGGGTTGATGCGCGCAATACTAGGGCGGCGGATGCGCTGGACAAAGCCAAAATTGAGACTATTTCCTTCAGAAAGACTGTAATTAAACATGATGGAAGGAATAACATTAAAAAAATCTTGCTTTACCTGGGTATTTGTGGAGGTAAAATTGGCACGCGTATTGGTTTGCTCTACTCGGAAACCACCCAGTAAACCCCATTTTTGCCCCATCAACGTATAACTATTGTAAAAAGCGTATACGTCCTGTAGGTAATGGTAAGTGTTGCTAAACGCGGGCACATTTTCAAAAGCGTTGGTGGAAGTATTGAACGCATCATACTGAAAGTTGCTGGCATTGTCTCTCCAAATGGCTTTAGCGCCCATTTCTATTTTCATGGTTTTGGACGGATGTACGTAATCTACTTGTGCTGTATTTTCTGCAAAATTTTCGCCATTTGCCTGTCTGAAGTTAGGCTGAACAAAATTTAAGCGCTTAGTAAAATCCAGTGCGTTTTTATGGTTGTTGTGGTATTGAAAAAAACGATAAGAGAAAGTGAGTAGTTTGGATTTGTTTTTGCGGAAGCTGTGCTGGAAATTTAACGCAGCATCCATTCCGTTGCCAAAATAATTGATGTCGTTGCGCAGGTTATATTCTTCCAATGTTTCAGTTTCGGCATTCAGCGCGGAACTTTGTGTAAAATTTGTTTCTGAATCACTGCCATTAAAGTTGATCTGTCCCGAAATAAGGTTGATGCTGTCCATATCCCAACTCAGTTCGGCCCCAACATAAGCGGATTTGTTGTCGATTTTGCGCTGGCCAGACTGGAGCAAAGTCTGAGGGCTGGTGGTCAAAGTTTGACGATCCAGGCTGTTGCTGTAGTCTGGCGTATGGTAAATATTGCCTCCTGCGTAGCCAGAAAAAGCAAATTTTCCTTCCTTAAATGCCAGGGACGTACCAATGCCTGGGCCGCCTACCGGAAAACGCTCGTACAGGTTGACTGAACCATTGTAGCCGTTGCTTATTCTTTTGGCCGTAACAATGTTGATGATTCCTCCCAGGCCCTCGGCTTCATATTTGGGGGGCGGACTGGTGATTACCTCAACCCGAACAATTGTAGACGCAGGAATGCTGCGCAATCCTTCTTTTGGGTTGCGTTCCATTATGCTACTAGGCTTCCCGTTGATGAGGATGCGAAAAGAACTGTTGCCTTTTAAAAGGATGTTGCCATCGCCATCAGTAGATAAATACGGAATTTTGCGCATGATTTCCAGCAGGTTGCTGGATTTACTTTCGGGGTCTGCCTGCGTATCGTAACTGATGCCACCCAGTTCCTGTTTTACCAATAAGCGGGGTGCCACTACTACGGCTTCTTTCAGGTTTATCGACATTGGGGTCATGGCCACTGATTGAATATTCAGGGCTTGCGCATTGTCTGCGGCACTTAAATCAATGTGTATTTTTTTGGGGTGATAGCCTAAACTTTGTATGAATAGGGCATATTTCTGCTTATTCAGTCCGCTGATTAAAAATTTACCCTCGGCATCGGAAACACTGGCCTTGAATGGGTTGTCATCATCATCCAATAGGTACAAGGTAGCCAATGCCAATGGCTTGCCATTGACAGAATCAACAATCAAGCCCATCAGGCTGTAATGGACTACATCTTGTGCCTGGCTGCTTTGCCAGCAACCATGGATAGCTAAAAAGCTGAACAACAAAAATTTAGAACATCGTATGTGCTTCATGATGCCATTGTTTTAAGGTGAAAATTACACAGCAAGGGTAGCCCCTGCCTTGGTGAAGAGGTTTCTGCAACAAAAATGATTAAAGGATTAAATGGAGGGGCTTACACCCAGAACCTTTGATTGGACTACAAGCGGTTGTTTTTCAAAGTGAGGTAATAAATGAGAAAACCCATGGCTAAAAAAATCGCCTCCAGGCCGTAGGGAATGAGCGATTCAGTAGCACTAAACGGCAATAATTCGATCACCACCAGGCCCAGCCCTCCGGTGAAAAAAACAATTGCCCATTTTAAGACGTGAGCGGCGGAGAGCTTTTCCAGCAATTTTACAGCAGTTTCATCCAAGGGGCCGGCATCAATGATTCTTTTTTTTAAATGGTAATTCAATAAATTAACGATCGTCATACTTACGATGCCGAGTATCAAAATCATCACCATGAAGGGCAAAAATTGTTTCATGTTCCAGGTAGTTTTGGCGCTGTTGAGCAGCTTTTGGAGAGTTGACAACCGTGCAATCAAAAATGTTGCAGTGAAAATGCAAGTTTTTGTAACATTCAGAGCTGCTTGACTGTCTCATGGAACATACGTAGTGGGGCAAAAATAAATGTTCATTTTTTTATCGCCCCTAAGGTCTGCCGATTTGCCTATGCTTGAAGAAAAAACACTCATAAACAAGATTTTAAAGGGGGATTTACATTCGTTCAAAACCTTGATCGAACGGTATGAAAATCTTGTTTTTTGTGTAATTCGCAGGTTGTTGAATAAAACAGAGGACGTGGAAGATATTGCCCAAGAGGTATTCATCAAAGTGCATCAAAACCTGGCGCGCTTCAATTTTCAAGCAAAACTCTCGACCTGGATAGCTCAAATCGCCTACAATACTGCGCTCAATCACTTGAAAAAATTGAACCGGGAATCGCTTACCTTTTATACAAAACCAGTCAAAGACATTTTCCTGAGCGCTGAAGACCTTGACCAAATGCTGGTAAAATCGGATGTGGCTGCTTATTTGGACAAATTGATTGCGCAACTTCCTGAACAATACCGCATCGTCATTACCCTGTATCACCTGAAAGAGTTTTCGTATGAGGAAATCGAAACCATCACCGGAATGCCCGGAGGAACTGTAAAAAGTTACCTTTTCAGGGCACGAAAGATGCTCAAGGAAAAACTCGCCCAGTATTTAAAAAACGAACAGCTATGAAAAAATTCAACGACGAGGAAATACAAACCGCGCTTGATGCGGGTGAAAATTTAGCGTCAGCAGATGAAAATATTGCCCTTTACGAACTTTTGTTTACGGAGTTAGGGAAAGCCCCTCAACGTTCCCTGCCCTTGTCTTTTTCTGCGGTGCTCATACGCAAAATAAAGTTGGCTCAGCAGCGGCGTCAAGACATCAAATTAAACTTCACTGTTGGTTTGTTGCTTCTCGTTGGGTTGGGTACAGCTTATGGCTCTTTGGCCATCTTCAGCGCAAATACAGCCAAACAGGTCACACAAATGTTGAACGATTATAAAGGAATATGCTTGCTGACCTTCCTTACCCTCATGCTCTTTTATCTAGGTGATCGAACCTTGCTACAGCGACCTAAATCAGCGGTCATTGATTAAAGGATGACCTGCATTGTCTTTTAAGGCGACTCCTGAGAGTTGTAAACGAAGAGATTCCTGAATCAGGTAGACGATTTTTTGCACCGCCATTTCATAAGGCAATCCTTCGGGGCGAATGTTGGAGATGCAATTGCGGCGTTCATCGGTTGTGCCTGGCTCCGGTGCGTAAGTAAGGTAAGCCCCCATGCTGTAAGGCGAGGTCAAGCCGGGCCGCTCGCCAATCAATACCACCGACATTTTTGCCTTCAACAAATGAGCAATCTCGTCACCGATGGCGACCCTGGCCTGCTCGACAACACTGAGCGGCGCGATGCGGTAATTGGCCTTTTGCAAGGCCGGGATCAAACGCTGCAAAACTGGAAATGCATGCTGATTGATGGCCGTTGCGGATAAACCATCCGCCAGAATGATGGCGACATCGGCTTCTGTTTCAGTGCTGTTTTGGATTTGTTGAGTGGAAGCCTCGTCCAGTTGTCGTCCCCAATCGGGACGTTGGAGGTAAACCGAACGGGACATTGCCCGACTGTGTAACAAATATTGGGGTAGGGGGAAGCGGGAAAGCTCCTGCTGTAGTTTATCCATCTCCAAGTGGGAATATACGGCATCTTTGGCATGGGCAAAAGCCAATTTGAACTGCAAGACCTCCTTCAATGGAATGGCCGTACCCGTGTGCCCCAGGGCGATGCGGGCATCGGTGTAGGCTTTGAGGGAATGCCAGGGATCTGGCTCAACGGATGTAGAGTGGATGTGTTTTTTCAAATTGTGCCTTTTACAGCAACAGTTGATGATTGGATTTTAACGGCAATTTCTGCCCATTTTTATCCAGAATACCTTGCTCAATCAACCATTGCTCAAACTCGGGCGCTGGTCGTTTGCCCAGCACTTTACGCAAATATAAGGCATCGTGGAAAGAAGTAGACTGGTAATTGAGCATAATGTCATCCGCGCCGGGGATACCCATGATAAAATTGCAGCCCGCTACACCCAAGAGGGTCAACAAATTGTCCATATCATCCTGGTCAGCTTCGGCGTGGTTGGTGTAACAAATGTCCGCGCCCATGGGCAAACCGAGCAGTTTACCACAAAAATGGTCTTCCAAACCCGCCCGAATGATTTGTTTGCCATCGTAGAGGTACTCTGGCCCGATGAAGCCGACGACTGTATTGACCAAAAAAGGATTGAATTTTCGGGCTACGGCATAAGCCCTGGCTTCCAGGGTTTGTTGGTCGACGCCGTGGTGGGCGTTGGCCGAAAGCGAAGAACCTTGTCCCGTTTCAAAATACATGACTTGCTGGCCGACGGTACCCCGTTGCAGCGCAAGCGCAGCTTCGTGGGCTTCTGCAATCATGTTTAAACTTACCCCAAAACTTTGGTTGGTTTTTTCGCTGCCGCCAATCGACTGAAAAACCAAGTCTACAGGGTTGTCAGGAATGAGCTGTAAGGTGGTACTGAGGTGGCACAACACACAGCTTTGGGTAGGAATCTGATATTTTTCCCGTAAATCGTCGATCATGTGCAGCAGTTTACTCACTGCTGCCGGACTGTCGGAGGCCGGATTGATGCCAATTACGGCGTCGCCGCTGCCGTACAACAACCCATCGATGATGCTGGCCGCTACACCTTTGGGGTCATCGGTAGGATGATTGGGTTGCAAGCGGGTAGACAAGTGCCCTGTAAGTCCAATGGTATTACGAAACCGGGAAACAACTTCACATTTTTGGGCTACGGCAATCAAATCCTGGTTGCGCATGAGTTTGGATACCGCTGCCACCATTTCCGGGGTCAGGCCTGGAGCAAGGGTTTGTAGGGTGGGGGTATCGGCTTGCTCACTGAGCAGCCAATCGCGGAATTGGCCTATAGTAAAATGGCTGATTGGGGCAAAGGCGGTAGATTGATGCTCATCAATGATTAGGCGGGTGACATCATCATCTTCATAAGGAATCAATGCTTCTTGCAAAAATACTTTCAGTGGCACATCCGCCAGGGCCAATTGCGCCGCAATTCTTTCTTCAAAACCAGCTGCCGCCAAACCGGCCAGGGCATCGCCACTGCGCAGGGGGGTTGCCCTGGACAGGAGGGTTTTTAAGTCCTCGAACGTGTAAACCCGGCTAGCGACGGTGTAGCGGTATGGCATGGTTTAGCGATTGGGTTTCAATTGATGAATCTTCATGAGTGACGAATTATTCGAATGACGTGTGACGAATTTGGTGCTATGCTAAGCAAGATTTTTTGAATTGTCTAGAGATGAGTAAATTACCTCATAAATATCCGTCATTGCCAACCTATTCGTCACTCGTCATTCGAATAATTCGTCATTGGATACTAAACGCTTCCCGCACCTTCCCCTGCACAAACCGCAAACTCCCTTTCTTTTGTGGAAAAGTAAAATTGACCAGGTTGTTCTGGTCGTCGTATAAATCCATGAGGAAAGAGTCGGTCAGGTCGATGGTTTTGGGTTTGGGTACATTGCTGATTTCGACATACAACCAAGCGGCCACATCCTCGTATTCTTTGCCCAAAAAATTGGCTTTGTAAGCCTTGCCATTGATCAGGAGTTTGAAATGCGCAGCGAGGTATTCGGCCAAATAACGATCCGTTTCAGGGTGTTCCTGAGGGGTACCCAATTTTAAATTCACTTCCTTGCCTTGGGTTTTGAGTACCTCTTCCATGTGCTCTTCCAGATCGTCCATAAAAATCTTGTGGGTGATCTGGATGGACTTGGTTTTTTCTTCGTACACCACTTCCGACAAGGTCAGGTGAATGGGGTGATTGGGAATCCTGCTTGAAACCCAGGTTGTTAATAGTAAAACTATAAATACACTCTTCATCCTCAGGCTGCTTTTTTGTTCAACAAAGATATACCCCACGCGGGGAGGGCAGGTGAAATTTTGACGAATTTATTTTTTTGACCTGCAAGGCGCAAAGCGCAGACGTAGCCAAAGCTACG
>ENA-UOWO01007866-UOWO01007866.1-activated-sludge-metagenome-genome-assembly--contig:-NODE-7866-length-10407-cov-5.849594_pt1 | contig 10407 bp, 11 predicted proteins | sample MGYA00238148_ERZ761564 | MGnify/ENA primary metagenome ERZ761564 (study PRJEB28885, sample SAMN05720194) | activated sludge metagenome | isolation source: Anaerobic digester | place: USA...
GTTTCAATACTAATCAAATGAAAATTAGGATCATCTTTTAAAATTTCAATATCAGCCCAACGACGAATCCCCTCAATTGCCACCACTGCTGATTTCGCGTTATTAGCTCGAGCCACAATCACTTTTGATAAAATATCATCCCCAAAAGCTCCGCGTAAAATTTCCGATAGTTTAATCAATTTATCGCGATCAGCCGGCAAATATAATAACTGCAAAATATCTTTCAAAACTTCAGAAAAACCAAAAACTTCCGCGCCCATTTTTTGTTTAATGTAATCCACAGCCGCGTCCTTACCACTGGCAATCGGACCGACAAACCCCATGATTAAGGCCATAAAATTTTAATTTATGATTTAATATTTGATAAGTTTCATTCTAAAGATAAGGTAGCAAATTAGCACAAAAAAACAAGCTTTACAAAAAACAATATTTTTTCTACTCTACTGAAGGGACAACATGACAAAAAGGAGGAAACTGTCATGACAGAAATCTTACCGGGAATCAACAACCTTGATTTGTTCGGTATCGGCAACGGTATCAATTCATCCCTGTCAGAAATCGAAGAGTGGTTAAAAGGAATGGAATATCCTTGGACCGCACTTCGTAACTTGGATGATTTTGTGGCAAAAATCATTCAGAAAAAGAAAGACTTCACAGAAGACAATAAGGGGCTTTTCCCTTTCGGGATCAGACCTTTTTGTGAAGAAAAATGTTTTCCAGAACCGTATTGTTTCGTGGAGGGCTTTGTCTACTTTGGAGAAAGCACCAAAGTTGAAGCTTTATCCCATTACACAAAAGATGTGATTTTTGGCAAAAACTGTACTATTGAAAGTGGCTGCAAAATCACCGGGCCGGCGGTCTTTGGAGATAATGTCCATCTGCATCACGGGGTAACTATTACCGGCTGCAGTAAAAATGGCCCCAAATCCGTACTCGTTGGAAACAACGTAAACATTTACCCACATGCTGTGGTGAAAGCATCAATCATCATGGATGGTGCCAACATCTACAGTGGTAGTTATGTGCCAATTTCTATTGTGGGCCCCAATGCTCGTGTTGGGTCACAAAATAGTCTGGATGACATCAAAACCAACGACAATCAGTCTCGGTCAATTGTCATCCATTACAAACTGGAAAGCCTCGCCACCGAGCTTACCAGAATGGGAACAATCATCGGCGCAAACACTAAATTAGAAAGTGGTGTGACAGCCGACCCGGGAACGATCGTTGCTCCCAACAAAACCATTCCCCGCGGTGAAACCATTCGTGGAATCATCGGGTTGGAGAAATGAAACATCAAAACCCCGCCAGGAATTTCTTGGCGGTTTTTTATTTCACCTACAAAACCTCTCGAATTTCCAATAAATTCATGTGATTGCTCAAACCCAGTGGCTCTCCGGCCACGATCAAGATTTCATCACCGCGCTTCACATAAGAATGTTTTTTTAAATATCCTAAAGCTCGATCATTAAATTCTTCCAAACTTTCCACCCTTGGCAAAACAAAAGGAATCACCCCCCACGATAAATTCAGTTGACGTTGCACTCGTTCATTGGTCGTCGCCACAAGAATTGGCAACTCCGGACGAAAACGTGAAACCATGCAAGCTGCCAAACCACTCATCGAGGCCACTAAAATTAATTTCACATCTTTTTCCACTGTAAATAAAGTAGTTGCATAACTGATAATATCAGAAAATGTTCGGTTTTTAATGGCCAACGGTTTTTGCAAATCATCATATTCCGAACGCTCGGTGCGTTGAATAATTTTTGACATAAATTCAATTGTCTCCACCGGATATTTTCCACTGGCAGTCTCACCGGAAAGCATCACCACGTCAGTATGATCCATCACCGAATTAGCGACATCGTTCACTTCGGCACGCGTCGGCCGAGAATTGTTAATCATTGACTCCATCATCTGCGTTGCCACAATTACCGGCTTCCCCGCCGCCAAACATTTGGCAATAATTTCCTTTTGTTTTAGAGGCACTTCTTCTGCCGGAATCTCAATTCCCAAATCACCACGAGCAATCATAATGCCATCACTCGCCTGAATAATTTCATCAATCGATTGAATGGCATCACGTTTTTCAATTTTAGAAATTATTTTAATATCATGATCGGTTTTGATTTTTAATTGCTTCTCATGTTTTTTTATCAAGTACCGCAAATCATAAACCTCCTTGGCACTGGTGACAAACGACAAAGCCACCCAATCCACGCCCATCTGTACGCCAAATTTTACATCCTCCTTGTCCTTTTCCGACAAAGCGGAAATCTGCAAACGAACTTCCGGAAAATTCAAACCTTTATTGGATAACAACAAACCACCAATTAAAACCTTACAATGAATATCCGAGCCCTCAATTTTTAAAACCTGAACTTTAATCAAGCCGTCCACCAACAAAAAATACTGGCCGGCCTTGAGATCATCAGCCAAGTGCTCATAAGAAACAAAAATCTTGTCATCCTTGTAATTATCTTTATATTTTGGATTGACGGTAAAAATCACGGTTGATTTTTCTTTCAATACAACTCCCTCCGCCGGCAATTTCCCAACGCGAATGCGCGGACCTTGCAAATCTTGAACAATCGACAAAGGCACACTCTGCTCCGTCGCCACTTGCCGAATATTATTAATCAACATTTTATGATGCTCATAGGTTCCATGAGAAAAATTCAAACGACAGGCATTCATGCCGGCTTTTACCATACGACGCAAAACCGACAAATCCTGAGAGGATGGCCCGATGGTACACAAAATTTTTGTTCTTTTCATAATTTTTATTTTAATTTTATTTTTTGCATTTTAATTTGTTGATAAAATATCTGGCATAAAAACCCGACTGCTAATAACTCCAAAAATTCTTCAATCGTTATCAAATACCAATAAGGAACAATTTGCCACACTTCGTTGAAATGCAAAGCACCTAAAATTTCAATGCCAAATGCCCCAAGCACAAACAACGATCCGGCAAACACCACCTGCCAAAAAACTTTTCGCGGCCACGCCCGCCACGCCCCCCACAAGAAAAATATTCCCAGTGCCAGCAACGCCGGAGCGAAAACCAAGAGCCAGGCAAAAACGGGGTTGTGGCGCCAAAACATTTCGCCCCAACCGATTGATTGCAAATATAAACCAAGTTGATCCCCGAAAAATTCATGCCATTGAAAGAACTCGTCCAACGCGATGTATATTAACAGAAAAAATCCGACAAACTTAAAAATCGCGAAACTTATTTTTTTCATTGTATCATTTTTCATCGTCTGATGCCACCACAACCACGCTCCGGCCGTCAACAACGCCTGCATCATTGCCCAAACGGTAGGCAAATTATATTCTCTGTCAAAACTAAAAAAATCATGCCCTTCGCCAAACAAAATATGCAAAAATAAAAGAGTGATATTTACCACCAACAAAATAAATCCGAAAAAATTATTTTTCAAAAACGTTTTCGCGGACGTCAATGACACGCTCGTCTTTAGATAAAACTTTGAAAGAAACATGATAAAAATTTATTTTCATTTTTCGTAAAAACTTCGGCAAGTCTTTGGGCCACTCAATCGCCAACAAAGATTTGGCATCAGCCAAAAACTCATCCAAACCGATTTGACTCAAATCGCTGAAACCATCCAAACGGTAAGCATCAACGTGCACCAAACTACGCCACGGCAATTTACTCTTAGCAGGAATATCATAAATTTTCATGATATTAAAAGTCGGGCTGTTGATTTGTGATTTAACGCCCAAAAGCTTTCCCAAACTCTGCGTAAAAAAAGTTTTGCCGCCACCCAAATTTCCATCCAACAAAATAACGCGTGTTTGATGTTTTTTCAAAACCTGAAAAAAATCCGCCACCGCTTTCACAGTATCGGCTTCACCATGGCTTTGATATTTTGCGATTAACGTCTCCATATTGATTTATTGATTTCCCAATTTGGATTGGGGCGCAAGCGACTCAAATCACTGGCACCGCTTAAAATTTGTGCCTTATTTTGAAACTTGATTTGCAAATAAGCATCAGCGGCAATCATCGCGGCATTGTCACCGCAAAATTGCAGTTCCGGGAAATGCAATTCCAAATCACCGAATTTTTCTTGAAAAACTTCACGCAAACGTTGGTTGGCCGACACCCCGCCGGCAACAATCAAACTTTTCACTTCTGGATATTTTTTCAAAGCACGCTTAATTTTGTGTTGTAAAACATCCAAAACCGCTTCTTGAAAAGCATAACAAATCCGATCCACAACCTTGGGAGTCAACTTAGTATATTCTTGAGTCTTATATAAAATAGCGGTTTTCAAACCGGAAAAAGAAAAATCAAAATTCGGGCTATCATACATCGGTCGCGGAAAATCATAATAATCTTTGTCCACGCCAATGGCACGCTTGGACACAATCGGTCCGCCCGGATAAGCCAAACCTAGCAATTTAGCGACTTTATCATAGGCCTCACCGACAGCATCATCACGCGTTTTTCCCAAAACTTTATATTCATGCAAACGAGATAAATATAACAATTCAGTGTGCCCACCGGAAACAATCAAACCCAAAGCCGGAAACTTAACAGCCGATAATGGTTTATTAATCAAAACCGAATTTAAATGAGCGGTTAAATGATTAACAATCACCAATGGACGATTCAAAAGATGAGCAATGATTTTGGCGCTTTCGGCACCAATCATCAAAGAGGTAATCAAGCCGGGACCGGCGGTCACGGCGATATAATCAAAATCTTTCCAGGCGTATTTTTCATTGACTTCAGCCAACATTTTAACCAAATTAGGAACGTGCAAACGCGCCGCCACTTCCGGCACCACACCACCGTATTTACTATGCTCTTTGATCTGACTGTTGACCAATGAAAACTCCAAATTTAAGACCTGGCGCTTGTCCGATAAGACCGCCACCGAGGTTTCATCACAGGAACTTTCAATCGCCAAAATACGCATAAAAATTTCTTGACTATTTATATAAAATACTTTAATATAATCACAATCAGAAAGCAAGTAAGATTTTAGACTGATTTTTCACTATTGGCCTCATCGTCTAACGGCTAGGACTCCAGGTTTTCATCCTGGCAATCAGCGGGGCGGACAATCAAGTGAAGCGAGTGAAAAGACAAAATTTATTTTGGCTTTTCCGAGCGAACGCCGATTGCGTGCGAGCGCGCAGCGCGAAGCACATTCCCTGTGAGCTTTCATGATTTTCACAACTGAAGATGTTAATTTTTGGCCTCATCGTCTAACGGCTAGGACTCCAGGTTTTCATCCTGGCAATCAGGGTTCGATTCCCTGTGAGGCTACCAAATAAAAAACTCTCCCAAAAGGAGAGTTTTTTATTTGTGTATCTCCATAGACGATGAGAAACCTATGGGTTCGATAATCAAGCGAGTGAGCGAAATGGACAAACTTGTTTGGACATTTCCGAACGAGTGCAGATTATATTCTCGCCTGCAAGGCGAGAAATATTCCCTGTGAGGCTACCAATAAAAATTCCCCCATCGGGGGATTTTTTATTGGTTGTGTTACAGGATGCGAGAAACCTATAGGTTCGGACAATCAAGTGAAGCGAGTGAAAAGACAAAATTTATTTTGGCTTTTCTGAGCGAACGCAGATTGCGTGCGAGCGCGCAGCGCGAAGCACATTCCCTGTGAGGCTAAATTAAACTTTAGAAACCAATCCCCGATAATACGGCCAATGCCAAATGATATGAAAAACAGAAATGGCGGTCATGGCGATGCCGGCCTCCACATGCCAATACAACATATTGAACGGCAAGGGAATGGCAATACCAAAATTAATACGAATTACCAACAAAACGCCCAACAAACCGGAAGCTAAAAAAGTCAAAGTCAATAAAACATTCCAAATCTTGCGGTGCGTGGCGATGCTAATCTTATTTTTCTTGGACAAAATATGAGTCAAAACATAAAAGAAAACCAAGACCCCAAATATCGGCAACAGATGATAAACGTTAATTTCTTTACTGACTTTTTCCACCGGCGCCGCCACCACGCCACTCGCCAAAGCAACGGCAATATCCTTGGCGGCGCTCGGCTCCAAACCATAATTATCTTTTAAAATCTGAAAGGCATCCGTGCTTTTCACTTTTGAATTTAAATAATCCCCCAAAGCATCGGCGTAAACTTTGGCATCAATACCGTAAACCGCCGCCACTTCCGCAACATTCATAGTTTTCAAATCAGTGCCACTGATTAAATCTTCCGTGCTGACGGTTTCGGAAATCGGTTCAATACCGGATACCAACGGCTGATCCAAATTAATTAACTCCGTACTGACCGCTCTATCCTCCGGCGCCGGCTGTGAATGATCGCAAATGCCATCATTATCTGTATCCACAAATAATGCACACTCACCGGTACAATCCACTTCACCACGCGGGCAATCATCCCAAGCAAAAACACTCGCCGGAAAAAACACCAACATCGAAAAAGTTAAAATCAATAATAATTTTTTCATAAAATCACAATTAAAAATATTGATAATATTATATCATACTTGATAATACGCTACCATTGAATATTTTCTTCCAAAAAGCTATGCTATATATAAGATTAAATAGTCTTAACAATATTTTTATTATGAAAAAACTGACAATTTTTGTCGCTGTTCTGGCGATCTTCGGATTGGGTGCTTGCCAATGGGGAAACAATAATTCAGCCGACAAGCTGGTAGACGATAACATTACCGAACAACCAACTACGCAAAACCAAGCTGAAATCCAAACTACTATTGAAAATCTCAGTCGCAATATTTTATCTTTATTAAAAAACAAAGACTTTGAAAATTTGGCCCTGATAATTCATCCGACACAAGGGATTCGTTTTAGTCCTTACGCTTACGTCTCCAAAGATGATTTACATTTCTCCGCCGACGATTTTTTACAATTGACCAGTGATGAGAAAACACAAATCTGGGGATATGCCGATGGTTCCGGCTTTCCAATTGAATTGAATTTCACCGACTATTACAAAAAATACATTTGGGATTTGGATTTCACTCGCGCCCCGGAAAATTCTTTTGATAAACGTTTGGGACAAGGCAATTCCTTGGACAATGCTTTGGAATTTTACGCCGGCGCCCACGTGGTGGAATACTATTTCGCCGGTTTTGATCCACAATATGAAGGCATGGATTGGCGCAGTTTGCGTTTGGTTTTTGCCGAAGAAAACGGCCAATGGTATTTGGTCGGCATCATTCACGATCAATGGACAATCTAATATAAATTCAAAAATATGTTGAAAACCATCATTCAAATTTTACTGAAAAGCAAATGGCTGATTACCGGATTTGCGATTTTTGGATTATTATTGGGACTGGGTTACAGCTATTTGCAAACACCGCAATACCAAGCGAACGTCGGTTTGATTCTTCTCCCTCACAGCTCTGAAGGTTTGGACGCTTACAGTGCCATCAAAACTTCCGAGAGAATCGGTGAAAATTTGATTGGGGTTTTAAGCACTTCTTCAATTTTTGAAAAATTGAAAAATCCCGATTACCAAATTGATTTTTCATATTTCCCGACGTATAACACCGAACGATTAAAAGAAAAATGGGGACAAAGCGTCAGCGCTTACATGCGTTATAATTCCGGCTTATTGTATATCAAGGTCTTCCATCCCAACGCCGCGCAAGCCACGCTCATCGCCAAAGCCTTGTCAAACATTTTGGTCACGCACGGCAATGAATATATTGCCCAAGACGGCATCGTGGATATTCGTTTGATTGACGAAGCCTATGTTTCCGAAAAACCGGTAAAACCGAATTATTTGATGAACGGGTTATTGGGATTAATTGCCCTGGCGATTTTAGCTAAAATTTATGTACTGTTACGTTCCCAAGAATTTGTAAATTTATTCAGTCACCACGATTAAATGTTTTTCATCACTGATTTTAATTATTACGACGGACATAAAAATCCTGATTTCAATGAACATGTTTTAATATTTAATTTGGAACGACCTTATATTTGTAGAAAAAACGAAAAATTTGCCCACTTCACAAACGAAGGAGTAAAAATCGACTTAAACATTTACGGTTTTAACAAACTAGGGCAAATGATTCATCAGCAATTTGTAAAAGCCGGAGAAGCAAGGTTTGAAATCCCCTGCCAAGTAAAATGGGTATTTGAAGTCCCGGTAAAACAAATAACCGATAAAAAACCATGATTTTTAGAGAAATTTTTGTTTGACAATTCCTAAAAATTCTATATAATAGAAAAGAATTTTCTTGCCCCTGTAGCTCAGTTGGTTAGAGCGCCAGCCTTTTAAGCTGGGCGTCCTGGGTTCAAATCCCAGCGGGGGTACTAAAAACACTTTGTTTCGACAAGGTGTTTTTTTGTTGCAAAAAGTGAGATTGAATCATCCTCAAACGGTGTAATGGGTGTCATCCTGAAACGGTGTTTTAAATCATCCTGAAAAGGCGTAATGAGTCATCCTGAAACGGTGTAATGGGTCATCCTGAACTTGTTTCAGGATCCCTTAATTAATCCTTATTGTTTCCTCCGTCGTTTAAGGAATGAAGAGTTTATTGGAGAGATCCTGAAACAAGTTCAGGATGACGTAACCCCCACCCCTACACAAATTCAGGATGACGTAATCCCTACCTTGAAACAAGTTCAGGATGACGTAATCCCTACCCCTACACAAGTTCAGGATGACGTAATCCCTACCTTGAAACAAGTTCAGGATGATGTAATCCGCGATCTGAAATAAGTCCAACAAGGCATTTCTCCATTATCCTAAAAACAATTCTAAATTTTCCAACAAACAAACCACACAAATCCCCAACAAATCCGCACCATTTGACCATGTTTTGAAAATTTGCTATAATCTCAATAGTTCTTGAAAATAAGAAAAATATTTAGCTATTTAACCTGGGTCGGGTTAAATCGCTATTAGTCTTTCTTATTGAAAGACAGTTGTGTCAGATGTTTATGACCATAAACATCTTGCTTCGCGCGAGTGTAGTCGTTTGCCTCATGGTAGGGCAACGACAATAGTTATCCGGATGGATAACTGTACACAACACCCTAACAACCGCAAGGTTGTTTCTCCTCTTAATACAATTTTCCTCCGGATGGGGGTTGGTCGCGATTTGCGATCGTGAAAATTGTCGAGGAAAAGACTAGGTTTTTCCACTTCGGTGGTTGACTCGCCATGAGTCGTGAAAAATCTTAAAAAAAAAGAGCGGCTGGATAGTCGCTCTTTTTATTTTTTCAAAATCAATTACTAAAATTTCCTTTTAACAATAATTGTCTCCAATAATGTTTGTCCGGCTCGTAAAATTTCCAATTCCACCGCCTGTCCATCGGCATATTGAGATAAAATATCAAACAAACCATTCTTATTATTTAATTCCTGACCATCAACCTTAACAATAATATCATTTTTAAACAACGACACACTTTTTTTGTCAGGGCCAACTAAAACAGCCGACTTTAACAATAATGCCCCCTTGCTCTTATCGGTAGCGGAAACCAATTGAAAAGCCAAATCAGAATACTCAATCGGCAAATTTAAAATGCTGATTTTATCAGAAAAAATTTCATCCAAATTATTATAAGCGTAATAAATTGGCAAAACACTATTAACTCCATTCTCATTTTTATCCACCAAACCCACGACCTCGGCTTCGAGATTGAAAATCGGCAAACCACGCGATAAACCCTTTCCTGAAAAATCCACACCGTAACGTTTCTGGACAACACTCAAAGTCTGTGCCTTTTCCGCTGAATAATTTAAATTAAACAAATGACCAATTTTGACGTTTTTGTTTAAATCAACCGCCAGCAAAAAATCTCCTTCGTAAATTGAATCTTGATTGGCCAATTTCAAAACATACAAATTTTCAGTTTGTACTTTTAAAAATCGCAAACCGGTTGACGGATCATCCTTGTATTTTTCTACCAACAAAGTTTTTCCCGTTGAATCTAAAATTGTTGTTTCGCCGACCATCAAATCCGGCCAAGTAATAATCCAACCATCATTACTTAAAACCAAACCGTAACCTTTTATATTTAACTCGCCGGTATTTTTGTTTTTATTGGTAAAAGCAACCATTCCCCGACGCAATTGCGGTAAAATGCTCTTGATTTGTTCGCTGTAATATTTATAAGGAGAATTATTGTCCAAAGAAATCACCGGTGAAGGGATACTATCTTCAGGCAAAGATTCATCACCACTTAAATCCTGATCGACTAAAACCCCGGGCCGATCATTCAACTCAAAAACCACCCCCGCATCTGACAACTGATCTGGTAAAGGATAGACATAACGATTAAACAAATAATTGGCAGCTACGCTACTAATAATAACCCCAATTGCCAAGACCACTAAAAAAGGTTTGTTTTCCATAAAATAATATTTTAAATTTATAAAC
>ENA-UOWO01007877-UOWO01007877.1-activated-sludge-metagenome-genome-assembly--contig:-NODE-7877-length-10403-cov-4.915249_pt1 | contig 10403 bp, 9 predicted proteins | sample MGYA00238148_ERZ761564 | MGnify/ENA primary metagenome ERZ761564 (study PRJEB28885, sample SAMN05720194) | activated sludge metagenome | isolation source: Anaerobic digester | place: USA...
ACCATCTGCATCAACGTCCTGGATTGTATCGCCAGTTGCAGTTGCACCAAATGTTCCGGCACCCAACCAACCAGTGCGAGTATCTGTTACACCTGTACCCCAAGAATCAGCTGTACCTGTACCTGCAGTTCTACGTGCAGCTTCGGCTTTTATATGCTCTTCGCATACTGGATTATTTTTAACAGTGTTCAAGCACAATCCCAATATTACGGTATGATCCAGAACACCGCCTACTTTGTTCATGCTTTTATCAAAAGAATTATCACCAGTGTTTGTCAATGTTGAATAAACATCAGTTCTGTTGCGATAGCAATTAGCATAATCTGTTCCACACATTGATTTTACGCAACCTGTGGCAATTGCCTGGCATTGTTTTTTCATATTGTCCAAAGATGACTGGTTGTAAGATAATGATAATCTAGAATTCAATGTTGCAACTGCACCAACAGCGTCTGGATTTGTTGCTGTTGTATCATCTGCTGCTGTGAATAAAACATCAAACAAGCTGCCTGATAAAAAGTCCAGAATACCAGTTGCAGACTGGAAAGTTGCAACTGAATATTTACAATATGCATCATTGTTAACGACTGCTTCACAACCGTATTTGATATCTGCCAATGTTGTTGGATTTGTAACACCTTTGATAGTGTTAGTAGAAGCAAAAGCAGATGCATAGCATGCAGCCCCACTGCCACCTGCACATGAACGCATAGCACATGATGTTATTGTATCTTGACATTTCTGCTTAGTTTTCTTATCAAAACTTTCAATCAAATCATCAATTTTTGATTTCATAGAATCGTTCATACGTGAAGAATAAGCATCAGAATAAATTGTATCTTTGTTATCTTCATCACGTAACTGAGCGTTTGTTGGCATAACACCATTACCAATAAATGTTGCATAACAGAATTTGTTTGCACCAATTGTGTCATAGCAAGCATTTTTCAGGAATCCTGCAATTTCAGTTTTATTTACTGCACCAGAATCAGTTGTATAAGGATTAGTTGTTGAAGATGTAGGATCTGCAATAAATGTATTGCCAGCTGCATCAACCAAAGTATGCAAAGTTCCTTCTTTACATTCATAAGGATTTTTTGCACAAGCTTGCAAAATACATTGATCTGCAACTTTGTAACATGTTGCAACTGCGTTAACGGCTGCCAATGCTGCGCCTTCGGAAATCATAACACCCAAACGGCTGGTTGCTGTTGGATTTGCAGCTGTGTTGGTTGAACCAAACAATTCTGTTTTTCCCGCATTTTCACATCTTGCAATTGTTGATTCACAGAATATTTTCTGGGTTTGGAATTCTGTATTACTGGTGCAAAGTTCAAAGTCAGATCCACAAACATCGTCCTTTTTTAAACAACCAACATATTTTTTAACACAAGTGCTGGTATCATAACGATTATTTACGTATGCAGCACCAATCATTTGGCCCAATACACTGCCAGCAGTTGGATATACGTATTCGCCAGCAGAATTTTTATTTGAAAAAGCAGTCTGGTTACTTGTTCCAAATAAACTATTAACACCAGAAGTTTTACACTGCATCAAAGTGCTGGCACACTGTGGCTTTTTACCATAAAACAGAGTGTTGTTTGTGCATTCTTCAAAGTTTGGACCACAAACATCCGCGCCTTTCATACATGTTGTGTACGCATCAATACAGTCTGTGTCACCCAAAAGAGTTATAGAAGCATTCGTGGAAGACGAAGTGTTACCACTAATTTGCGTTGTCATTGTAGGCATTCTGGACGTAGCGCCAGCAATAACGCTGGGACGTGCAGTTACAGCAAAAACACTGGGAATAACTGTGAAAACAGCTATAAAACCAACCAACTTTTTCAGAAAAATCATTCGACTTCCTCCACTATTCATTGCTTCATTATACCATAAAAAAATAGCTGAATAAACAAAATAATAAAGAATTTATACCGGATAATTCAAAATATCTTTCAGTGTTTGCATATCTTCTGGAAGTCTGGATTTGAAACGCAATGGTAAACCTGTTACAGGGTGTTTTAATTCTAAAATCTCGGCATGTAACATTTGTCCGTCGTGTGTTTTTAAAAATTCGAATAATTCTGGGTTTTTTACACTACCAATTCTGCTGGATCCACGTCCATAAACAGGATCACATAATACAGGAAAACCATGGGCTGATAAATGTACCCTGATTTGATGTGTGCGACCCGTCAGCAGTGTACATCTGATTTGAGAAATTTTATCTTTGTCCCAGATATTCATAACTTCTACGTGGGTTTGGGCTTCTTTGCCACCACGTTTAACCATGGTCATTTTCTGACGGTTTCTGCTGGATCTGGTTATATTACCTGTTATTTCTGCACTTTCCCAATTTGGGACACCCCAAACAAATGCAATATATTTTCTAGTCAAATCGTGCGCAGCAAATGTTTTTACTAATTCACGGAATGCTGTGTCACTTTTTGCCAGAATAACAACACCACTGGTGTCCATATCTAATCTGTGAACTACACCTGGTCTGACCGTTCCACCCAAAGTTGACAGTTGCGTGTGCGCCAAAATATTCTGAACCAAAGTTCCGGTCGAATTTCCAGCAGCTGGATACATAACAACCCCACGTGGTTTATTTACAACAATTATATCATCGTCTTCGTACAAAATATTCAAATCAAAATCTGTTGATGCTGAAACAACAGTGTCATTATTTGATTTAACTGGAATTTCAACATTGAATTTTTCACCCAACTTTATTTTTTCGGAAAACTTAACAACAATTTGTTCGTCATCAGAAAATTTAGTCACATTAAATTTTTGAATTTCACTGCGTGAAAATTCAGGCAAAAGTGTCGCCAGGAATTTATCCAATCTTTGACCAATATAATCTTCAGTAACTGTAAAAACTCGATTTTCATTTGGTATCATTTTCTGTATTCTTCCCAGTTTTTACCCTTGGTACATTTTGAAAGATCGACTTTCAAATCATTATTAAAACTGACGGGGCATTCAAGTATTCCTGTTGTTTTATCTTGGGCTGCATCACGTGATGCATTTCGCCAGGCAAATGAAACTGATTTAGGCGCGTATAAACATGTCAGACGAATACGTCCGGCTGTTTTCCCGTTCGAGCCAATCCAAACTCTGGCAGAATCAGTTTGACCAAAACATGGAAATGAATCCAAAAAGTACAATTCTAATCCATTATCAATCAATTTTCTGTCACCTGAAAATTCCACATCAAACTGTGACAGGTATAATCCTGTAACACCTTCCCAATCTGTACTGGTTGAAAATATACTGGGTCTTATTACTGGTTCTGGGTCAGCAGCATTTGCAACAAATGTTAAAAAACACAAAAGAATCGTATAACCAAAAATTTTCATGATTTACACCTTTTATTGTTTTGTTAATTCAACGTTAATTTTTTTTACATCGCCAACCGCTACGGCCAAGGTATGTGAAAATTTAGAAGAGTCACCAGGTTCCAAAAGTGTTGCAGATGCAAAAAACTTTTGACGGTCAATAACGTTACCTTTGTCGTCCAAAGATACAATCATAAGATCCGGTACCCCATATATATTTTTAGAACGATTTTTTACCAATCCGTTAACAACAATGTGTTCAGATCCATCCTCGGCAATTATTTTATCAACATTTAATACCTGGGCAATCAAAGGATTTTTTTTGATTTCATCAGAATTGTGTTTCGTTATTACCACGAATGTAAAAATACATGCGGATAACAAAGCACAAACTGCAGCAATAAAAACCAAAAATGAATTTTTGCGTTTTGGTACAGGAACATTCCATACGTGACCACAAACCGCACATTGAACAGGACATGTTGGTACAGACCCCAATGTATATTCTGTTTTACAAAAGCCGCATATTGTTTTCATGCTTCAAGTTATACCATATATTAATTCAAATTCAACTGAGTATATTTTAATTTTACCTGTTTTTGGATTTCTGATATGGCATTCATGAAATCAGATGCCGTAGCGTTTTTGTTAGAAACAACAGAATTAAATATTTGACCAGATTTTGTATTTGCATCATATTCTTTTTTCACAACCAAAGATGCCATTCTGCTAAGTTCCCCAAAAGAAGCATCGGATAAATGAGCAACATTATCAGATACATTCCAGAAGTAATTTGAATTTGATGAATCTTCAATTTTGTTTTTTATTACCAGTTTTGGTGTTATCGAGCCATCAAACCCAACAGTTACAAACATAGCTGTAACGTGCCCCGCAACCATATCTATTGTTTGATTTATTTTCAAAAGTGTTGCCTGGCTGCTGCTGGAAGTTGATACAGACAAACCAGAAAGGTTTAGGTTATTAGTCCATAAATCATTAGTTGTAAAGTTTGAAAGCTTTGCGGTATCAGCCAAACTGAATGTTCCCGATATTTCCATACTTCTGGAATCAGAAGAAAGCGTACCTGCGACCACAGCATCAGATGCATTAAAAGATTTATCAATAGTGGTTCTGTTTTGGAAAATTAAACTGTCTGATACCAGTTTTTGTGTTTTTAAAAACTCTTCTATTTGCGCAGTATCCGCATCGACAAATTTTGCACTGACTATGTTATGACCAGCCAGATTTAGATTTGAAAGCATAGTTGCATCAGAATCATTTTCCGAAGGAAGACGCCATAAATATTTTTCATCTTCGGGTACAGTTTTTGTTGTTCCAACAATTCCATCCAGACCACCGATTCCAAAATCAACAGCGTCACCGTGCCATGTTCCAAATGCACCAAATGTTTTATTTTTTTCAACAAAACCCAGTTTACCATCACCCAGATTCATAATTTCACGCGTGCGCAAAGGTGAAATTTCTTTATTATTTAAAACAATAACCCCTTGTAATATTGCATGCTCTATATCATCGTTTGATTTCAAAATTCTTATTTGGAAATCGTTACCATATTTTTTTAGTGTTTCAACAGATACGCCATATTCTTCCAAGTCTTGGATTTGTACACGGGTTATGCTTTTTCCAATTGTTTTCATCAAATTGCGCTTGTTAACATCCATGTATTTTTCTAATGCAGATTGGATTGTTTCCATATCCCTTGCAACAGCTATATTTTGTGCCCGGTCTATTCTGGATTTTTGAAAATTTACAATAAACGGTAAAATTACAGCCACCAATGCCAAGGTCAGCAAAAGTTCTATCATCATACCGCCATCTTGCGGATTGTTTATTTTGTTAAAAATGGTTTTATTTTTAGTCATTTTTTAATTTGATTCTTTCCAATCTGCTTGCATTAATTTATTAAAATCAGAAACTGCAGGCATAGCAGGCATGTTTGAGCGTGATAATTCCAATTCAGAAAATTTAGGTGGTGTTGTAGACGGAAAGTACCAACTTCCTATTTTAAGTGGAGCAACAGTTGACATTAACAATTCACCAGATACAGTCAATCCAAAGTTGTTATAAAAATGCATTTCGTCAGAATAAACAAACGATGTAAATATCGAGTGCGCAATTATGCCTGAAAAGCCACTGATTGTTTTTGATGAATCAGATTTTATAACCAAATTTTTACCAATGTTTATAGAATTGCTGACAGTTGCACGGTCAGTAATTACAGAACCGTTTGTTGAAAAACCGGTATCATTTAATTTTTTTGCAGAAATATTTCTGAAACCTATTACATCACCACTTACACGCATAGATCCAATTTTTACATTATTACCATCAATATTTGCACCACGCGAAAAATATACAGAAGATGCAGCAACATCTTTTGCATCTAAAAATGCAGCTGAAAAATCTTTTACTTTTCCTGATTCTCCTGCGATTGTTCCAATGTTGTAAATGTCAAATTTACCCATGTTCAAATCGCGTTGCATTATATTAAAACCATCACTGCCATTTGTTCCCCTGTGCAGATATTTTGATATATCATCACCCCTGAAATTGTACCGTACGCGATATATTAAATCACCAGGGCGAAAGTCAGGTGCAGAAACCGCCCAAGAGTCACCGTACGCTATACCGTTATCATCAACACTGGCTGCATTTGTTCCGATTTCTTTTGCAATTTTAACAGTTTGCAGTTTGTCTTGTTTAATATCAAATGCCAAATATACATCTGTTGCAATTGCACCACGAACCAAATATTTATCTATAAATCCAGCATGTGCCGAGTCGGTTATTTGTTTTAAATCGTCATCATTCATTTTTATTTGTGCAACATCGGGCCATTTATCTTGGTTTACACGTATAAAATTTAAAACAGAATCACGTGTTTTAACGATTTTTTTGGCAACCGATATATTACGAATTTGGGTTGATGTTTCTTCAATTTGACCATAAAGAAAAGGTGTCAGTATGGCAACAATTGACATAACTAACAACACTTCCAACAAACTAGAACCTTGCTGGTTATGTAATTCTGAAAAAAGTTCTTTTTTATTCGCAGTCACTTCTTCCATCCATCAGGCATTTTTTTATATCAATTCTTTTTTCCAAGCGCTGCCAAAAAACATATTGGCAAATTATGTTTTGTGATACCGATTTCGAGTTATAGTTACCACCCAGACTATTTATTATCGATTTACAATCAATAGTACTTGCACCATCTTCTGATGGTTTTGATAATATTTTAAAACCGTCATTGTTTATATTATCCAATAACGCATCTGGCAAAATTGATGTGCCAGCAGGTCGTATATCCAAAACAACAGCACCAGTATCGCCATTTGCCAAAGCATATGATGTTTGGTCACGTAAAGTTATATTTGACGCATATATATCACCAACTTCCATTCCGCTTTGGGTACTGTATTCCAAAGAATCAGGATTAACAAAAACGTCCTGGCCCCTAGATGCGTTTATAAACGAAGATATTTCCAAACGTTCAACTGTGAAATTTATATTGTCGGAAATCAGGTTACCTTTTACATTCCAGTTGGCAGGTCCTGTAAAGCTGGTTCTGCCGGCTGTCATAGAAAAATCATAAACAGATGCAGAATCAGATGTAAAATTTCCTGTATCACCAAAATTTGAAATTGTTTTTGCTGAAATAGCACCTAAATTTAAAACACCGCGTGTCAAAGATAGGGCCGCTTCACCTTGGTTGCTTTGAAATACGGATTTTACAGTTGTTAAATTTTCTATATTGTTGCGAATTTTTCTGCCACTTTCTATTCCAGACAAAGACAGAGAATCAGTTTGAACAGATTCAAATTCACCATTTCTTCCCAATAATGATTTTGCACTTTCTATTCCAAATCCACCCATATCCAAATCAGATAAAAAACCATTTTGGTCACTGTTCTTTTCTTTTCGATTTACAATATCTGAAAAAACTTCATCCAAAGGGATTATTACATAAATATTTCCATCTTTTTCCGATGCATAAAAACCAATTCTTTTTACAAGTTCGGCATTTTGTATCCTGGATAATTCACCACCAGTTAGCTCTATGTATGCAGATACTGAATCTTGACCTTTGTCAATTATCAAAGATATATTTTGTTTGAAGTTGGTTTTTGGAATAAACCCAAGTGGTAAACCATAGGGTTCCAAAGTATCAGAAAAACTGTCACCAGACAGATTGGTAATACCATATTTTACAGAATCCATATTTTCACGCAGGTAAATTCGAGCAGCAGTTTGCGCAGTTTCAATCTGGCTGGACACAGCATACATTTGCGAATCTTTATCACGTATCAATAATTTTTGCGTAAAAAAGGGTATAAACGCAATGACCAGAGTCAAAGCCAGCAAGGCTTGTAATAAAAAATTTCCGCTCTGCCTTTGCACAAACGTCCTCCTGTTGCAGAAATAAAAGCAGAGAGTCGTTTTTAAACACCCTCCTACAGGGCAAAGCATAGCAATTGAAAAAAAATATTGCAATCGTTTTCCAGATGATTTATTATTCCCACGTTGTTAGATTGATAGTAAGTTATTGCTATCCGAATTTACCTCCAATTAAAGATAAAATATGCAAAATAAAAAAAATCAAATGTCAGTTGGGCTAATGATTCAGCGATGTCATAAGTTGCGTCAAAAACGTAAGCAATACATAGACCAAGCTCGTGGCGTATCAGATGAAATTGAACGCGAACGCCTGTTACAAATGGCCGAACATTATGGTCGTATTGTTTCAAATGAACAGGAAAAAATAGATTCTTCTCGTGATCCAAAAGAAAAAATTCCTGTAATAGAAGAAGAAAATTCTGAATCCGGCGATGACGACGAAAACTCTTTCCCAGATTTTATTACCAACTTGAAATAAATTTCTGAACTTTAATTCTTGAAATCTGATGCGTTTTTGCTATGCTCTTCCAAAAGGAAGTTTTTATATGGATAGCAATTACACAGTTCTGGCGCGCAAGTATCGTAGCCAAGATTTTGAATCACTTATTGGTCAAGATGTTTTAGTTAAAACTCTAACTACGGCGATTAACACTTCGCGTATTGCACATGCCTATATTTTTACAGGAATCAGGGGGACTGGTAAAACCAGTACTGCCAGAATTTTGGCCAAGGCTTTGAACTGTTTATCATCTGATAGGGCAACCGCTAAACCTTGTGGGGTATGTGAAAATTGTAAATCAATCGCAGCAGGTCAGCATATTGATGTTTTGGAAATTGACGCCGCATCACATACTGGTGTTGATAATATGCGCGATATTTTGGATGCTGCCCAGTATCGTCCAACTAATGGTAGATACAAAGTTTATATAATTGACGAAGTTCATATGTTATCAACCAGTGCTTTTAATGCATTGTTAAAAACTTTGGAAGAACCACCAGAACACGTAATTTTTATTTTAGCAACAACCGAAATCAGAAAGGTCCCAATTACAATTTTATCACGTTGCCAAAGGTTTGATTTGGCACGAGTTCCGGTTGAAATATTAAAAAAACATTTTGCATGGATTGCTGGGAACGAAAAAATAGAATTATCAGATTCTGCAAATGAATTGTTGGCTCGCGCTGCGGATGGTTCTGTTCGTGACGGTTTATCATTGTTGGACCAAGCAATCGCACAAACCGGCGGAAACGTTTCTGAAACTGCTGTGTTGGATATGCTGAAACGTGCAGATAGATCAGTTGTTGTAGATTTTATGAAAATAATATTATCAGGTGATGTTTCAGCTGCGCTGGAAAAAGTTGATGATATTTATAACAATGGTGCAGATTTATCAATGTTGCTGACCGATATGATGGAATGGACACACTGGGCAACCAGAATGCACCCTTCGCTACGTGCAGGTGGTACAGCCAGTGCACCATATACTGCAGATCAGCGTGAAATAATAAAAGAAATTAATGAAAAAACATCTTTGAACACATTATCCAGAATTTGGCAGGTAATGGTTGCATCTGTTCCTGAAATGCAGGCAGCTGGAAATCAAAAACAATGCTTTGATATGTTGATTATCAGAATGATGCATGTTGCAGATATACCATCTGTTCCAGAATTATTAAAACAGGAATCTGAAAAAAGTTCAAATTCTAAAAATACTAGGGAAATTTTGAACAACAGAAAAACTGATGAACCAAAAAAATCAGAACCTGCACCAGAAAGAGTTTTAATAAATTGTGCAAATGATTTGGCAAGTGTTTTACAAGATTCTAAGGATATTTTATTGTTTTCATATTACACCAGCAATATTGAAATATCGGAATTTGAATCTGGAAAAATTAAATATTTTGATAGAAAGGGTGATGCAGATTTTGCACAGAAACTTTCTAATTGGTTGATGGATAAAACAGGTATCAGATGGGTTATGGAACGCGTAGTTGAATCTGAAAACAAACAGACAGTGACAGAGCAAAAGCGTGAAGAATTAGAATCTGATCCAATGATTGCCAGTGCTATGTCATTATTTGGTGATGCAGAAATAATAGGGGTTTCAAAATGAAGTATGAATCCGGGCGTTCTTTGATTGAAATGTTAGGTGTTTTGGCAATTGCAGGTATTTTAACTGCTGGAACAATTGCAACTTATAACACAATTCGTAATCGTCAGAACAGAACTATTGCCGTATCCCAACTGGAAATGATAGCAAAGAATACTAAATTGTTAATGGCTATGAAGGGCGATTATACAGGTGTGTCAGTTGATTATTTAATAAAATCAGGTGCTTTGAAAAATGATCGCGCACCGCTGGGTTCGTCCGAATGGTCTGTTACTGCCAGCGTTGACGGCAAGGAATTTTTAATAAACTTGGTCGGATTATCACAATCGGATTGTCAGTATTTTACAACTGTAAATTTGGGTTGGGCCAATGGTGTAACAGTTAACGGTTATGGAACAAATCCAGAAAATTATTGTTTATCAACTGGTAATAACCAAGTTTCATTTGTAGTTCAATAAATAATAAATGAATTTAAAAAAATTATTTTTACTGATTTCGTTACCATGGGTGCTATTTTCATGCG
>ENA-UOWO01007878-UOWO01007878.1-activated-sludge-metagenome-genome-assembly--contig:-NODE-7878-length-10401-cov-20.621786_pt1 | contig 10401 bp, 7 predicted proteins | sample MGYA00238148_ERZ761564 | MGnify/ENA primary metagenome ERZ761564 (study PRJEB28885, sample SAMN05720194) | activated sludge metagenome | isolation source: Anaerobic digester | place: USA...
GCCAGCGCGTGTCGGCACGCGAGCGCCAGGCATCGCGGATGCGCACCGCGAGGTCGGTGACCGGGCCGCCGAGTGCCGCCAGCGCACGCGGGAAACGGCGCGCCAGATAGGCGCGATGCCGCAGCACGCGTGCGAGGCGAACGATTTCGCCGAGCCTGCTGTAGCCGATGCGCTTGAACACCGGCGCGGCCTTCGGATTCGGGAAGCCGTACAGCAAGCCGAATCGCCGGCCGGCGGATTCCGCGAGCGCGGTCTGCAACATCAATGCCGGACCGAGTGAACGATGCTCGGCGGTCACGGCGAGGTCGACGAGGACCCCGGCCAGCATCCCGGTGCCGTTCGCAAGCAGGCGCCGCGGACCCGCCGATGCGGCGCCGACCGCTTGCCGATCGGGGCCGTGACGCAGCACGCAGACTGTCGGTTCGCCGAACGGACACTCTTGGTAGAACCACTCGAACTTCGATTGCATGCGCGCGTCGACGCCGAGGCGACCGCGCCAGATCCCGAGCAGTGCCTCGCGATCGCGCGCGACGCTGCCGGCGTCGACGGCATAAGGTGCTGGCGCTTGCACTTCGCTCAATCGTGCGCGTCCAGCTCGCGCACTTCACCGACCAGGATCGGCGCGCGATGCAGATAGCGCGTCGTGCGCCGCTTGCTGCGGATGTCCTCGTAGACCGCTTCCGCCTGCGTCTCGGCGATGCCGAGGCATTCGGCCAGTTCGCTCGCCGGGACATCGTGGTTGAGTGCCCAGAGCGCCAGATCCATCGAGCGATACGGCAGGGCGAAATAGAACTCGTCCTGGCCCTGTTCGAGGCTGTAGGTGTCGGTGGTCGGGATCGCTGCGCAGACGCGCTCGGGCAGGCCGAGGAAGCGCGCCATGCCGTAGACCTGGGTCTTGTACAGGTGTGCGATCGGCTTGACGTCGGCCGCGCCGTCACCGTTCTTGACGAAGAAACCCTGGTCGTATTCGAGCCGGTTCGGCGTGCCGACCACGCCGTAGTTGAGCCGATCGGCGTGGAAGTATTCGAGGTTCTTGCGGATGCGCTGCTTGAAGTTCGTCGCGGCGACGATCTGCAGGTATTCGCTGAGGCCGAGCGGACGATCGACCTGTTCACCGCCCGGCGATACCGCGACCAGGCGAAAGCGGTTGATGCGTCCTTCGATGCCGCCTTCGATGACGATCTTGAAGCGCCAGCCGTCGCCGTACTCGGGCAGGGCGCGTCGCACCGCCGCGTCGCGTGACGCATAGCAACCGATCGCCGCCAGCGCCGGCGCGATATCGACGGTCTCGACGCGGATGCCGAGATGGCTCGCGAGCAGGTTGGCACGTGCGGCGCTGTCGTCGGAGGAATCGCGCTCCGGCAGGATCAGCGCGAAAACCCGCTCCGCTCCGAGTGCCCGCACGGCCAGGGACACGCAGGCCGAACTGTCGATGCCGCCCGAAATCGCGACGACGAGGCCGCGCTTGTGCAGTTCGCGCGAGGTGACCTCGCGCAGGCGTGCCGCGATGCGATCGGCTTCCTGCGCATAGTCGATGTCCAGCACGCTCCAATCCAGTTTTGTCACGAGACCTCCCGCGGTCCGATGGTGGCAGTCAGTTGTGCGCGCCGGATCTTGCCCGAGGCGGTTTTTGGCAGCGTGTCGACGAACTCGATCTGTTTGGGAATCTTGTACGCGGCAAGGTGATCCCGGCAATGCGCCTTGATCTGGTTGATCGTCAACGACGCGTTGTCAACGAGGACGATGAAGGCCTTGATCACCTGGCCCAGCGTATCGTCGTCGATGCCGATGACGGCGACTTCGGCGATGGCCGGCAGTTCGGCGATCACTTCCTCGACATCCTTCGGATGCACGCGATGCGCGCCGGTCTTGATCATGTCGCTGCGCCGTCCCGAGAGATAGAGAAAACCCTCGTCGTCGAGATGGCCCATGTCACCGGTGCGCAACCAGCCATCGACGAGGACGCTGGCCGTGGCCTGTGGATCGCGCCAGTAGCCCGGCATGACGTTCGGTCCGCGTGCGTGCACGTCGCCGACTTCGAAGGCATTCGCCGCCTGGCCATCCTCGCGGCGCACGACGATCTCGACGCCGGGCACCGGAATGCCGACCGAGCCCGATTTCTCCTCGCGCCGTGCGGGTGGCAACCAGGTGAGGCGTGCGGTTGCTTCGGTTTGCCCGTACATGATGTAGAGCTCGGCCTGGGGCATCGCCTCGTGCAGGCGCCGCGCCGTCGCGGGCGCCATCGCGCCGCCGGCCTGGGTCAGGTAGCGCAACGAGGAAAGGTCGTAGTCGGCCAGCGGCACGCGATTGAGGAGCAGCAGGAAGGTCGACGGAACGCCGGAGAATCCGCTGACGCGTTCGCGCGCCATGGTCTCGACCATGAGGTGCGGGAACACGAGGTTGGATTCGATCACCAGGAACGCGCCGACCGCGAGATGCGTATGCAGCACCGACGCACCATACGAATAATAGAACGGCAATACCGAAACGATGCTGTCGTCGCGGCCCAACCCGAGGTAGGCGATGATCGAGTCGATATTGGCGGCGAGATTGCCGTGGCTCAGCATGACGCCCTTCGGCGCGCCCGTGGTGCCGGAGGTGTAGAGGATCATGGCCAGCGTGGCGGACTCGGCGCGCGCGATTTCACAGGGATGTTCCACCCGCATGAGCTCGGCCCAGGTTGCCGCCGGAAGCAGTGATCCGGCATCGGTCACGATGCGCAGGAGCGGCGCCTCGATCGCATCGAGTGCCATCGCGGCGTCGCTGTTCCCTGCCTCGTGGATCACGCAACGCGCCTCGCAATGACGCAGCCAGGGCTCGAAATCCCAGCGTCGCGCCTGGGCGTTGAGCGGGACGATGACGCAACCGGCGATCCAGCAGCCATAGCAGGCCACGATGGCCTCGATGCTGTTCGTCAGGATCGTGGCGACGCGATCGCCCGGGGCGAGTCCCGCGCTCCTCAGGTATCGCGCAAATGCGCAGGCTTCCGCCCACAAGGTGGCATAGTCGATGCGGCGCGAGCCGTCGGCGACGGCCCTGCGCTGCGGTTCGCCGATGGCCACGTTTGCGACACGGGCAACGAGCGGTGTCATGTGCAGGGTTTCAGGATGCCCGCTTGCTGGCGACGAAGGCTCCGATCGTGTCGATGGAGTCGAAGTTGGCGGGAATCATCTCGGCGTTCTCGACCTTGATCGCATAGGTATCCTCAAGGTGCGAAATCAGCTCGAGCATGCCTGTCGAATCGACGATGCCCTTGCGGATCAGCGAATCTCCGTTGGCCAGTGCCGAGTCGTCGTCCGTGAAGAGATAGTTCTCAAGGACGAACTTCTTGATCGCGTTGGTTGCATCCATCGACGTGGTATTCCCCTGTTCATGTCTTCCCCGGAGACCGATCGGTGTTCCGGTCCCATCGCTACCCGCCGGCACCCGTATCGACCCCGCATCCGCCGACATTCGGACCGGGCATCCCGATCCAGGCCGGGGCTTTGCAGTCGCGAATTGTGCCTTATTGGCTGCGCGTTGGCTTCCCTCGCCGTTGCGCAGATGGCAAGGTGGACGCCGGATTCCCGCCCGGCTGCGATGCCGGGCCGGAAAATCCCCAGTAACCGTCGACGAGGATGTGCAATGCGATTCGGACCATCGGTGGCGATCTTCCTGCTGGCTGTCGTCGGCTGCACCAATCACCCGGACGCGCCCGCGCGTCCGCAGCCGGTTGCACCGGGCGATCCGGCGGTCACCAGCGAATCGAGCGAGCGGGGCACGGTCGAGATCATCGAGCTCGCCCGAGGGCTTGATCATCCGTGGGGAATGAGCTTCCTGCCGGATCGTCGGATCCTCGTCACCGAACGGGCCGGTCGCCTGCTCCTGCTCAGCGCGGAGGGCGGGCTGATTGCGCAGATCAGCGGTCTTCCGTCGATCTTCGTCAGCGGCCAGGCCGGCCTGCTCGATGTTGCGTTGGCACCGGATTTCGAGCGCAGCGGATGGGTCTATCTGTCGTTCGCCAAGTCGAACCTGCGCGGCAATCTTGCCGGCACGGCGGTGTTCCGCGGTCGCCTGGTCGGCAACGCGTTGCAGGACGGCGAAGTGATCTACGAACAGCAACCCAAGCTGTCGAGCGGAACCCACGTCGGCTCGCGCCTCGTGTTCGACGACGCCGGTCATCTTTTCGTGACCCAGGGCGAGAACAACAAGCGTGCAACCGCGCAGGAACTCGACAAGCTGCAGGGCAAGCTGGTCCGGCTCAATGCCGATGGCAGCGTGCCATCCGACAATCCGTTTGTCGGACGCGAGGGCGTGCGCCCCGAGATCTGGTCCTACGGCCATCGCAACATGCAGGGCGCGGCGATGAATCCGTGGACCCATGTGTTGTGGACCAGCGAGCACGGTCCGAAAGGTGGCGACGAGATCAATATTCCCGAAGCCGGCAAGAACTATGGCTGGCCGATCATCACCTGGGGCATCAACTACGATGGCAAGCCGATTCCCGAAGCGGTCAGCAATGCCGCCGAAGGCATGCAGCAACCGCATCACTACTGGCCGGTTTCCCCGGCCGTGAGCGGCATGGCGTTCTACGCCGCCGAGCGCATCCCGGCGTGGCAGCACAGCCTGTTCCTCGGCGCACTCGCCGGCAGCAGCCTGATCCGCCTTCAACTCGACGGCGACCGCATCACCGGCGAGGAACGCCTGCTCAGCAAGCGCAACGAACGCATCCGCGACGTGCGCGTCGGCCCGGATGGTCTCGTCTATGTGCTGACCGATGCAGCGGATGGAAAGCTGCTGCGGATTGATCTCAAGGCGCAATGAGAGGCATGGGTACCGGGCACGGATACGCTCAGGCTTGGGGTGCAACGCCTGACAGATCGACTAGCGTCGGCCATGGGATGGCCAGTGCAATCAGCGTCGCGTTTCAGTGGTACGCCAGGGTGGTGCCGAGTCGATTTGTCGACGCCGGCGCGAGAAGTGGCGCAGAAGAAGATCGATCGTGATTCCGGTTCAAACCGCAATTCTCTAAGTTGCTCCGCGCCCGCGCACGAAGTGCTCATCGAGCAACATCGTCGACAGGATGCCCACGAGCGCCTGGTTGTCGGCGAAGCCGGTTGCCTTGCCGGCACGGCATTTGTCGACCAGGCGGCCGACCATGACCGGATCGAAGTAGCCGGACTTGCGCAGGCGTTCGGTACTCAGCATGTCATCGACGAACGCCGGAGCCTTGCCGTCGATGAAGAAGCTGGCGCTGTCGGGCGCGCGGTAGGGTTGCTTGGTGCGCTTGACGATGTCGTCCGGCAACAGGTCGGCCAGCGCGCGGCGCAGCAGGTATTTCTCGGTCATGCCGCGCACCTTGTAGTGCTCGGGCAGGCGGTTGCCGAATTCGATGACGCGGTGATCGAGGTAGGGCACGCGGCCTTCGATCGAGTTCGAGGCGGCGACGCGGTCGCCCTGGGCGGCGAGCAGGTAGGCGGCGAGCAATGACTTGGCCTCGACGTACTGGTCGCGCGCGAGCGGTCGCCAGTTGCTGATCGCCGATGGCAGGCGCTGTTCATAGAACGCGAGCGGGTCCCACGGGCCGAGGCTTGCGCGCAGTTCGGGCGAGAGGAAGTTCAAGGCGCGCTGCGACGTGGTCCAGCGTGGTACATGGGCGAACACCGGGCGATCGATGTGTTCGAGACCCTGGCCGAAGAACGATTGCGCGAAGGCCGGATTGCGCACCGGCGAGTTTTCCAGATAGCCGTACAGACGGCCAAGCAGCAGCGGGCGGAAGCGCGATTGCGGCTGGCGGGCCCAGAAGCGGCGCACCTTGGCTTCGCGGAACAGGTCGTAGCCGCCGAATACCTCGTCGGCGCCTTCGCCGGTCAGCACGACCTTGTAACCTTCCTCGCGCACGCGCGCCGACAGCAGCATCATCGGCACCGGCGCGGTGCGCAGCACGGGCGCTTCGGCATGGCGCACGAGGCGCGGGAACGCTTCGCCGATCTGGCGGCGCGACACCGTCAGCGTGGTGTGATCGGTGCCGAGGTGGCGCACCATCGCGCGCTGGTGTTCGCTCTCGTCGAACTCGGCATCCTCGAAGGCGACCGAGAACGTGCGCACCGGCGTATCGGTGAAGCCGCGGATCATCGCGACGATGCCGGACGAATCGAGGCCGCCGCTCAGGTACGCGCCGACCGGCACGTCGGCACGCAGTTGCAGGCGCACCGCATCGACGAGCAGGGCACGCAGTTCGGCGGTGGCTTCCTCGATCGACGTGAACGCAGGCGCGGCGTCGCGATCGGGGAAGGTCCAGTCCCAGTACTGGCGCAGCGTCTCGCTGCCGTCGGCCTCGATCGCGAGCAGATGGCCGGGCGGCAGGCTGTGCACGCCGGCAAAGCTCGTATCCGGATCGACTGGCGCCCAGAACGTCAGTGCCTCGGCGAGGCCGCGCGGATCGAGCGTGGCGCGTTCCGGCAGCACGACGAGCAGGGCCTTGATCTCGGAGGCGAACCACACGCCGCCGCGGGCGCGCGTGTGGAACAGCGGACGGATGCCGGCGCGATCACGCGCGAGCACGAGGCGCTGGCGGCGTGCGTCCCACAGCGCGATCGCGAACTGGCCATTCAGATGATCGACGAAGGCATCGCCGTAGCGGTCGTACAGGTGCACGATGACTTCGGTGTCGGACTGCGTGTAGAAGCGATGCCCGCGCGCGATCAGGTCGGCGCGCAGTTCGACGTAGTTGAAGATCTCGCCGTTGAACACGGTCCACACATCGCCGCGCTCGTTGCGGATCGGTTGATCGCCGGTGGCGAGGTCGATGATCGAAAGTCGCGCATGGGCCAGGCCGATGCCCGCTGCGACATGGAAGCCATAACCATCGGGTCCGCGATGATGCAGGGTATGGATCATCGTCTCGAGCGTGCGACGGGCATCGCCAACCTCGATCCGGGCACCGCTGAAACCGGCGATTCCGCACATGTCCTCGTCTACTCCTGCGATCCGGATCGGTGCATCGACAGCGCTTCGTCGCAGGCTGTCAGGGTCTCGCCGGCGACCTCGGCCCAACTGCGGGAAAAGCGGCGTGACAGCAGGTTTTCGTCCCAGCTTCTTCCCAGCATGCGGGCGAGCGCGTCGGCCAACGCGGAAGAATCGCGCGGCGGCACGAGGATCGCGCAGGACTCATCGACCACTTCGGGTACGCCGCCGACCGGCGTCGACACGACCGGTCGGCCGCAGGCGAGCGCTTCGACGAGGACGTTCGGGTGGCCTTCGGAATAACTCGGCAGCGCAAGCAGATCGCAGGCCGCCATCCACGAAGCGACCGTTCCGGCGGGCTGTGCACCGGCCAGGCGCAGGCGATTGAGCGGATCGTTTGCCGCTGCCGCGAACTCCTCGCGCAGCGGACCATCGCCGACCATCACGAGTTCGGCGTCCGGTTGAGATCCGCGCAGCGCACGCATCGCGGCCACCAGCTCGCGCAGGCCTTTTTCGGCGACCAGGCGTCCGACATAGAGAACGAGCCGGGTATCCGGCGCCACGTCGAGAAGCGCACGCGCCTGCGCACGATCCTGCAGGTGGAACGTGGCCGCATCGCAGCCGTTCGGAATGACGCGCACGCGCGCCGGATCGGCGCCGTAGTCAGTCACGGCGAGGCGACCGAGGTCGGCGCTGACCACCAGCAAACGGTCGGCGCTGCGCACGACCGTTGCGGTCAGGCGCCGGCTGATCGCATCGCGGACTCGGATGTCCGAACCGCGCGCCCCGGCGATCAGCGGTACGCCGAGTTCGCGCGCGACACGCCGCGCTCCGCTCGCATCCGGGTAGAGCCAATAGGAAAGGATCACGTCCGGTGCGAAGGCGCGTGCTTCGGCACGCAATGCACGTCCGCAAAGCCAGCCGTTGAACGGACGCGAGAGCATCGGCAGGGCAGGGTAGGTCACGTGCACGGCATCGCAGCCGCTTGCGCTCTGGCCCGCGTCCGGTGCGCGGAACAGATAGCTGCGCGGCCTGGCCCAGCGCGGATAGCGGGCCACGGGACTGAGCACGCGAACCGTGGCCAGGCGGCCGAGCTCGGTCAGGGTCTGGTGGATCGGCCGACCGCGTGTCGGCTCGCCGGCAATCGGGAACTGCGAGGTGACGACGAGGATGCGCATGCGGCGGACGGATTGACGAAAGCGCCGATTGTATCGGTAGAGTCCGTCGGCATGAGCCTGCTGCGCATTTCCCGCCTGCACCGGCGTATGATCCGCGCACTTCGCCTCTGCCAGGCGTACGGAATTTCCCGTTTGCAGACCCTTGCGCCGAGCGGATCGCGCGTCGTCGAACTCGATGCCCTGCGAGGACTGGCCGCATTGGCCGTCGTCGCGTTCCATTACACCACGCACTATGGCAACGAGGTCGGGCATGTCGGCCCGCCGCCGCTCTCGTTCGGGTTCGGCAACTATGGCGTCAACCTGTTTTTCCTGATCAGCGGCTTCGTCATTTTCATGACCCTCGAGCGCACGCGCAGTGCACTCGATTTCGTCGTTTCGCGATTCTCGCGTTTGTTTCCCGCCTACTGGGCCGCCATCCTGTTCAGTGCCGCCGTGGTCTACACGATCGGCATGCCGTCGCAACGCCTGCCGTGGGAAGAGGTAGCGCTCGACTTCACGATGATCCAGGAGATCCTCGGCGGCGAACATCTGGACGGTTCCTACTGGACCTTGCAGGTCGAGCTGTTCTTCTACGCGCAGATGCTGTTCTGGTTCATGCTCGGCCAGCTTCACCGCATACGCTGGATCATCGGCGCCTGGCTGGTCATCGCCGTCGCACACGGATTTGCCGAGCAGCACCATACGCCCGTTTCCTACACGCTGAGCGAACTGCTCATCGTCCGCCACATCCCGTACTTCGCGATCGGCATCCTGTTCTATCGATTGCGCACCCGGCCCGACGCACGGCTGCCCGACATCGCCCTGATCGGCGCTTGCCTGCTCGCGATCATGTTCGCCTACAAACCTGTCTACGCCGTAGTCGCGGTGGTGTGCACGGCGATCTTCGCCCTGTTCGCGCTCGGCTACCTGCGTGGCTTGCGCTGGGCGCCGTTTGCGTTCCTCGGGACGATCTCGTATGCGCTGTACCTGTTGCACCAGTCGATCGGCTTCAGCCTGATCTGGCATCTCGAGCACCGTGGCGTCTCATCCGGGCTGGCCGCACTGACCGCCGCGATCGTGGTGACCGCACTTGCCGTCGTGCTGACCTTCCTTGTCGAACGACCGGCGATGCGCTGGATCCGGCGAACATGGAAGGCGCATCGCGAGCGTGCCGCCCAGCGCGCGGCGTCGTAGCGACGAGCGCGAATCAGGCCGACGGGCCGAAGGTCGCATCCAGTCCGCGCTCGACGCCGACCTTCGGCTTCCAGCCGAGTCGTTCGCGCGCGGCGCGCGTATCGAAGTTGGCCAGTGGACGCAGCGAACGCACGCGGTAGCGGGTCAGCGGCACGTCGCGGCCGAGCACCTTGCCGAGCAGCTCGACGCCATGCGCGAGCGTCATGAACACCGGCACCGAAACGCGGGTCAGGCGCAACTCGTCGCCGAGCTTGCGCTTGGCACGATCGAGATAACGCTGCTGGGTGACCGAGGCCGGGTCGACGATATTGAAAACCTGGCCGACCGCGTCGGGTGCCTCGGCGGCGAGCAGCACGGCATCGACGACATCATCCAGATAGACCAGCGGCAGGGTCATCCCGCCATCGCCGACCGCGATCCAGCGCCCAGCCAGCGCGATCACCGCATTCGGTGTCACCTTCTCCGCGCCGATGCCGAAAATCTGGCCCGGGCGCAGGATGACCGCCGGAAGGGCGTTGTCGCGAATCGCCTGGCGAACGAGACGCTCCGCGGCCAGCTTGGTCTGCGTATAAGCGCCACGCAACTGCGGCTGCGGCTCGTAGGCGGCGTCCTCGTCGAGCACGACGGCCGGATCGCGACCCGCATGGTCGAGCACGCTCATCGAGCTGACATGGACGAGGCGCGAGCTCCGATGCTTCGTGCAAGCTTCGACGATGTTGCGGGTTCCCCAGACCGTGCCTGCCTCGAAATCGCGCAGGCTGCCGCGCATCGCCGCGCCGACGTGATAGACCGTGGTCGCCCCGGCGACCGCGTGATCGACACTGCGCGGATCGCCGAGATCGCCGATGACGACCTGCACGCCGGCGTCGCCTGCATAGCTGGCGACCGGCTTGCGCAGCAGGACGCGGACCGTCTGGCCGCGTGCCCGCAAGGCCTTGACCACGGCGCGGCCGAGAAAACCCGCTGCACCGGTGACCAGCGCGTCGGCCGGAGCCAGTGGCGCATAGCGGGATTCGATCTCCTCGCGGCGCAGGCGATCCGCCTCGACACACAACGGTTCGAGCAGGGTGATCACGCGCAAGGCGTCGGCGCCGTCGAACGGCGG
>ENA-UOWO01007883-UOWO01007883.1-activated-sludge-metagenome-genome-assembly--contig:-NODE-7883-length-10393-cov-30.342039_pt1 | contig 10393 bp, 14 predicted proteins | sample MGYA00238148_ERZ761564 | MGnify/ENA primary metagenome ERZ761564 (study PRJEB28885, sample SAMN05720194) | activated sludge metagenome | isolation source: Anaerobic digester | place: USA...
TTATTTTTTAAATTTTAAAAAGTCAGCCGAAGGATTAATAGTTTTAAGCATTTAAAGCTACCAAGCGGGGTATGCACATAGACATCCACCAAATTTCATAAATCTAGCTTCGGAGCAATTCTCTGTGACAGGATTAAATCACTATGCCGTATGCTGCCAATTTCTGACTTTTTGCAAATGTCATAATCATTTTGTATTTTTTCAAGTTTTAGAAATGAAAACTCTGTGTGACATAAAAAAATCATGCGAAACTTAAGTCATTATAAAAAGATTTTTGGCAATATTTTACCGGGAACATTTTTTCTTTTTCAGTATCTTTGTCAAAAAAAATATGGGACTGAATTGCGGAATAGTAGGACTTGCAAATTGCGGTAAGACAACGATTTTTAATTGTATGTCGAGCACCAAAGCACAAACCACCAACTTTGCTTTTAGCTCAAACAAATCCAATATTGCTATAGTAAATGTTCCGGACGAACGTTTGTACGTTCTGGCCAAACTTGTAAAGACGACCAAAGTGATACATGCCACGGTGGAGATTGTCGATATCCCCGGCCTTACCAAAGGCTCCAGCAAAGGCGAAGGTATGGGAAATTCCTTTCTGGCCGATATCCGTCAGACCGATGCCATTATACATGTGATCCGTTGTTTCGATGATGAAAACCTTCCGCATATCGAAGGCTCTGTGAATCCTGTCAGGGATAAGGAAATTATTGACCTCGAGCTGCAGATCAACGACCTGGAGCAGGTGGAACGCAAAATGCAGCGTGTTGATAAAGCTGCCCGTATAGGGGATAAAGATGCAAAACACCTGTTTCAGGTGCTGTCGCTCTATAAAAACCACCTCGAATCTTTTCAGTCTGCCCGGACATTAGATATACCGGACGAAGACCGCAAACTGGTGAGAGATCTGTGTCTGCTCACTGAAAAACCGGTTTTGTACGTCTGCAATGTGGATGATGCTTCAGCTGTCTCAGGAAATAACTATTCGGAAGCCCTTAAAGAAGCGGTAAAAGATGAAAAGACCGAGGTGCTTGTTGTTGCCGGTAAATTAGAGGCAGAGATATCAGAACTGGAAACCGCTGAAGACCGTATGGCTTTTCTGAACGACGTGGGATTAAAAGAACCCAGCGTTAATAACCTCATTCATTCCGCTTTTCATTTATTGAACCTGAAAACATTTTATACCGCAGGGCCTAAAGAAGCCCGTGCCTGGACCATCAAAAACGGGATGAATGCCCCGCAGGCCGCCGGCGTGATCCATTCCGACCTGGAGCGGGGTTTCATAAGGGCAGAAGTCATGAAATATGATGATTTTGTGAAACTCGGCTCGGAAAATGCCTGCAAAGAAGCCGGAAAATTTTTCGTTGAAGGTAAAACCTATATCGTTCAGGAAGGTGATATTCTTAATATCAGGTTCAACGTATAAAAGGTGTTAACGGCAATTTCTTATCTTGTCACTTAAATTCTCCTTACCCAGTTCATCAGCTTTTATCCAATCAGCACAGGCCTTATCACGCTGATTGATAGATTCATAAAGATTACCACGGTTAGCATAGGCATCGGCAAAACCCGGATTGACCTCTATCGCTTTTGAATAATCGGCAAGAGCGCCCTGGTAATCCGTATTGCCGTATTTGATATTACCCCTGCAGAAATACGGCTGCTCGTAAAGCGGATCCAACTCAATGGCCTTATTGAAATCCATCAGCGCTTCATCTTTCTGGTAGTTGTACATTTTACGCAAGCCGCTTTTATACAATTCAACAGCTTTTTCATGTTTTGAGGTACAGGCAGACAATATCAGGCAAAGGCCGCACAATAAAAATATTTGCTTCATAGTAAACGTTAAATTAAAGACCAACAAAATAACATCATTTTTGCATCATAAAAAAATATTCAAATTTAAACTTTCACGCTTCAGGATCATCTAAACAAAAAAACTTACATGCAGCCGGTACAGGACAAAGACTTGTTGACACTGCTACGTAATGAAAATTCACGTAGTCAGGGCTTTAATATGCTTGTGGTCAAGTATCAGGAGAAAGTCTACCGGATGACAAGAAGAATAGTAATCTCACACGAAGACACCGACGATGTAGTCCAGAATGTTTTCATTAAAATATGGCACCACATCGAAGATTTTCGTGAAGATTCAAAATTGTCCACATGGATATACAGGATTGCTGTCAATGAATCACTTGCCCTCCTGAAATCCAGAAAGTTACTAAATTTCATACCGTTTTTCAGTGTTGAGAAAAAACTTTCCGAGTCCCTGACTGACGATAATTATTTCAGGGCCGATGAGATCAGCTTAAAGTTGCAGCAATCCATACTATCGCTGCCCACCCGGCAAAGAATGGTTTTCAATATGAGGTATTACGACGGATTATCTTTTGAAGAAATATCGTCTATACTAAACACCAGCAAAAGCGCACTGAAAACATCCTATCATTTTGCAGTACAAAAAATCAAAAAAAAATTATCAGAGGATTAAACCTTGAGCCATTTTTTTCATCATATAATCACGACTATGAAAAAACAACACTACATAAAAAGTGATCAGGACAGACCTGAAGATTTTTCAGAAGATCTGAAAAAAATATGCGGTTCTGACGATCCATTTATCATTCCTGAACATTATTTTACCGACCTGCCTTACCGTATACAAAAAAAAATAAGTACCAATAATGAGGTAAAAAACAAACACCATGGATATGGAAAATACATTATTTATGGCACAGTGGCTGCAGCGCTTGTAATATTGTTTGTGTTCGCAGTTCTGATCCCGGCAAGAACAGAAAAAGAGGTAAAAGCTAATACAGGAAACACTTATGATAACATTATCGTGGAGTATCTCTCAGACAAGATTGATGAAAACACACTTATTGAAATGAGCAGTGACAACCTCTCACTTGTTGACCGTGAAAAGATTCCGGACATAGCACCGGCAGATGACCACAGTCCGGCAAATAATACAGAAATTACTGATATTCAATTTGATACATCAGTGAATAATGAAGATATCATTGAATATTTTCTAAGTGAAAATATTGACCCCGAAATATTATAAATACACAAATAATAAATGTCATGAAAACAAAAAGATCAAAAGTAATAGTGATGTTATCCTTAACATTTCTGTTCATCTCAGTTGGTGTACTGAATGCACAAAATACCAAAGACTACCAAAAAGGGGCACAGGATAAAAAAGACCGGATCAATGCGATGAAAGTGGCATTTATCAGCGAGGCTATAGACCTGAATACTGCCGAAGCTCAGAATTTCTGGCCGTTGTACAATGAATTTCAGAATAAAAGGGATGCTTTACAAAAGGAGAACCGTGATAAGATGAAGCAGCTGAAAGACATCGAATTTGAAAATCTGACCGAAGAACAAGCTGATGAAATCATCAACCATGAACTTCAAAAGGAGCAAAATCAACTGGATCTGAAGAAGGAATATTATCCAAAATTCAAAAAAGTCATTAGCAGTAAAAAAGTGGTTGGCATTTACCGGGCTGAAAAAGAGTTTAACCGTCTGCTTCTTGAAAAGCTCAAAGGCGACCGGCCCAAACCCGGGATGGATGACTAAAAAAAAGGCTGCAGTTTTTATACCATGCAGCCTCTTTTCTTTATTCAAAATGTTTATTTCCTCTTCCATTTATTGTATTCACCCAAAAGACTGACATAACTCTCATCAGTTGGTTTGCTCACGCTGGTGGTCACAGTCAGTTTTTTCAATTTACCGGGGAACATTACTATGGGCATGTTGTCGCCGCCATAAGTCCCGTTCGACTCCACATAACTTTCGCCGTCAACAGAACTGGTATAGAACATAAACGGGCTTTTTTTGTCGAACTGGTATAAACGGGCCGCTTCGAGATTGGGAAAATCCATAGTCACTTCCCCGCAAAGCACGCCATTTTCTTCGAACAGGCGTTTAGAAATGTTGGCAGCCTCAGGATACGATTCTTCGATTTTGGATCCATTGATATAGCTGGAAAGAAGTTCGTCAAAATCCTGTATCTCAGTGTATCCGGCTGAATCAACATTAGACATAATATTTATGTACTTTACAGTAAGTTTGCCTGAATTCTTACCCGTAAATTCAAAAGTGTATTGTTTCTTTTCAACCGTCAGGCAACTGACCAGAAACATGGCAAAAACGCCGATCGCTAAAAATAAAAATATTCTTTTCATAGGTTTGATTTAAAAAAGTCAGATGCAACCCCGGTCCTGTATTGCAGCATCTTTCCTCTTATTAATAATTAACTTCCGGGATTTTACCATACAGGAAATTCTTTTCAAAATTAATAAAATTTTTACATGTACATTTGCATTAAAAAATATTTTATGAAAGTTTCGGTGGAAATCAGCTATTATCCATTAAAAGAAGAATTCAAACCGTCGATACTTGATTTTCTTATACGATTGAATACGTATAAAGAACTCTCTGCACAGACCAACGGCATGAGCACACAGGTTTTTGGCGAGTACAGGTACGTGATGAATGCGCTGACTAATGAAATAGAGAAATCTTTTGAACTTCCGCACTCGGTGTTTGTCATGAAAGTAATCAATGCCGATTTAAAAACATAACATCAGTTAAAACCCCGACTCATTTAACCAACGTTCTCCTTTCGCATTAATGAACTGGATCACAGAGAATTATATCGAATTAACAGCCGCCATACTGGGCATAGCAGGCGTTTACCTTACCACCCGGCAGAACATTTTATGCTGGCCGGTCGGGCTGGTCAATGTGATATTGTCGATGTATGTTTTTTTTACAGAAAAACTCTATGCCGATGTTGTGCTGCAGATCTTCTATGTAGCCATGACCTTGTATGGATGGTACAACTGGATTTTCGGAGGACAAAAGAAATTTGAACTTCAGGTCAGGAAGATCAGGCCGAAAGAATTTGTAATCATGTTTGTAGCAGGATTCTGTTTAGCATTTGTCACAGCTTATCTTTTTGCTACTTATACCGATGCGGCATATCCTTACTGGGATTCGATGCTCACCGTTTGGGGCATCATTGCCACTTACGCCATGGGGAAAAAGATCATCGACCACTGGACCATGTGGATCGTCATTGATATTAATTGTACCGTTTTATACTTTATTAAAGAACTGTATGCTTTTGCGCCATTATATTTTATTTTTACACTGTTGGCCGTTTACGGATATTTTACATGGAAAAAAGATTTAAAAAAACAGGCAGCGATCTGATACGGATTGCAATAACGGGGCCTGAATCAACAGGAAAATCGCTACTTTCGCAGGAGCTGGCTGCACATTATCATACCGCTTATGTACCTGAATATGCACGGGAATATATCAGCCACCTTGACAGGGAATACAATTATGAAGACCTTGAAATCATAGCAAAAGGACAGATAGCCGGGCAGATAAAAGCCGAAAAAAACGCCAACGGGCTGCTGTTTTGCGATACCGAGCTTACCGTCATAAAAATATGGGCAGAACACAGATATAATAAATGCCCGTTGTGGATATCCGAAAACCTTGAAAAATATCCCTACGACCTCTACCTCCTTTGTAATGTGGATCTGCCCTGGGAAAACGATCCCCAGAGAGAGCATCCGCACCTGCGTTCCTATTTTTTCAATTGGTACCTCAAAGAACTGCAAGGCAGAAATGTGTTTTTTGCCATCGTTGAAGGAAATGGGATGTCAAGGTTTAACAATGCTCTGCAGGCAGTTGACGGGGTTCTTCACAAACATCAACTGAAAGCATAGACATAACGTAAAACACCACCTGCGAAATTATGGTTTTCCGGGACATTTCCAATACCTTTCTGACGAAAACGAATACTTCAGGCATTCACAACAGCAGTTAACGGTAAAATCATAATTTGATGCGCTGGAAAAAAAATACGAACTTTGGCACATGTCAAAAATAAGTACAACTAATAAAAGTATCGAGACACACATTCTTGAACTTTTAATATCGGAAGAAGTATTAGGATGTTTTGAATTGAATTATTTTCAAACTGTTACCGTTGCTTAATCAAAATCAGGCCAGGACAAATTTTGATTTATGCTTATGACGTTAGAGTAAGTATTTGGGTTAAAAGTGCAAATGCAATTTTGGACCTATTATAGATAATGTATCTATATAACATGAAATAAAAGCCAGAATATTCAATTATAAGTTGTTTCTTTTATTCTGCGAAACAATTCGTTTTTTTTCGGGATAGGTTAGCCGATATTTGGTGCGCGGGCAATTCCTGGCGGGCGAGCCGGCGGTGGCGTGAATCAGAAAACATTTGAAAATCTGCAAAGGCCCCGCCACAGGCGGGGTTTCCTGACCAGCTATGCTGCGTCAGGACTACTTTGCATAGATTTTCAATGTTTTCTGAGAGCGGGATGAAGCATACGCCAGGAGGTCCTTTCCTGCCTGCCGAAGTGTTCGTCACGCAGGCAGGTTTGATTACTTTTTTGCCTGCCCCGCCAAAGGCGTGGGGACACGCAAAAAAGTAATACAGAAATGTAATATTGTTACAAGAATCTGTTCGGATTTTATATACCAGCGCCTCAAAAAAAGAAATTGCCCAGTTAAACCTGCCTCACCTGCCAATGAAAATACAACCAATACAATAAAATATTTTTAAACCGTAAAAAATCAATATATTTGTCCGGTACCGATAAAGCATAACCAGTTTTTTTCATTAATAACTATAAAACCATCTATTTTTGAAGTAACACATGAGAAGAATACCCATAACATTTTTTTTATTACTTGCTGTATTTGTGGTTAATTCACAGGTAATTGTTGATCATACCGACATGCCTGTTCCCGGAGATACGATAAACTTCAGGCAGACCACGATCCTGAACGGAATTAATTACCAGCAGACAGACACCGCTTTTACATGGGACTTTTCGGCGCTGTCGCCCTCTGTTAATACCACCGACACCTTTGTTACGGTCAGTTCAACAAATCTTGCCTACATGATCGTGTTTAACAATATTTTGTATCCGGAATACAAGGCAACAGTGGCACAGGCACAGGAAATGATGACCATCCCGTTTGTGCCGGTCACTATTTCCGAGTCTTATAATTTTTATAAGAATTCTAACTCCTGTTTTTCATTGCTGGGACTGGGCGCTAAGATTAACGGGATCCCGACGCCCTTAAAATATAACAACCCTGACGTCTGGTATACGTTCCCCGTAACTTATGGCAGCAGCGACACTTCCGACTCGGAATTTCATGTCAGCATACCCAATATCGGTTACTACGGCCAGACACGACACCGTATTAATTACGTGGACGGATGGGGCACGCTGTACTTACCCTCCGACACCTTTGATGTTATCAGGGTGAAATCGAAAGTGACCTATTTTGATACTATTTATTCAGATTCGGTCGGTTATGGAATCGGAATCAACCGTAATATTACGGAATACAAATGGCTGACCGACGGATTTCATGAGCCGGTACTTCAGATCACCAAACAGGGCCCCGGCGCAACAGCAAAATTTCATTATCATGAACCGGATGATCTTTCGGTACAACCAGACGAGGTTGCAGGCCATTTTGAAATTTATCCCAACCCTGCTTCAGATCTGATATTCATTAAATCAGAAAATATTGAGAAAAATTCAATATTAACAATTACGGACATCTCCGGCAGGGAAATGCTAAGGGAAGAATACCGCACAGGTTCACCCATATCGGCGATCTCTGTTGAACAGCTCCAAAAAGGTATGTACTTTATCAGCTTTACTGATGCTGCATGCAGATACAGCGCAAAGTTCATAAAAGAATAGGTTTTTTACCTTGTTGTGTAGCATGCGTAAAGATGTTACGTGCTGATTTCAAAAAAAGACAGATACAGGAATATTTTCTTTGTGATTCATGCTTTTTTCAGCAATCTTGGCAGTTTACCTGCATCTATTTGATGATCTTATCCAGAACCTTTTTTGCAGCGTACTTATACAACAGTATGTTCATCATCTTCAGTTTTACATAGTCTTCGTTCATGAATCGATAGCCCGTATATTTTACTCCGAAAGCCCCTGCCCCGGAATCTTTCAGCAAAAACCAGTATTTGTTCTCATAGATACAATAACCCACTATTTCCATGCAGTGATCATCTGTGGTAGATGCGTTGCTCAGCCTCATCTGCCGTGCAGCATCATCAATGTAGCCTGACGGGATGTCAAATGTAGGGATCGTCAGAGTCTGCAAACTATTATCAATGCCCGGCTCACTGACATCTCCGCAAATACACACCGGATAAGCATTTTTTACAGCTTCGGTAACGATCAGAAAAAAATCGTCGAGGCAGACGTTGTAATAATCTTTACTGTGCCACCAGTTGTCGGGTTCAACAAGCTCCGACTTCTGATTGAAATTCGCATTTAAAGTGGACATAAAACTATAATAATCGCCCGGAACGACCTGTAAATAATCCGTCACAAAAGTCTGAGGCGTATATTTTTTTCCTTCGTATACAAAACCCGTCGGAGGCTCCCCCATGTAAGCATTCATTATTGTTTTTATGTTTTTCACCACTTCATCCTCATTCCAGGCGTTGTTTTTTTTGACTTCGGCCAGGTATGCCTTCATCTCCCCTATCATTTCGCTGTGGTTATACACGTTCTGTCCGGGAAGTAAGCCCGAATAATCCGTTGACGGCACCATGCCGTACATTTTCAACATCCGTACCAGGGCGTTCGACTCAGAACCTTCTTCAAAATAGGTTTCTCCTCTGGTTTTCACATATTCTTTAGCACGTTCCAGGTAATCGTGATAAACCACAAACATCTCCGACAGGTCTGTTTTTTTCTTATGCAGGCGGTACATTTCCGATTCCAGCATGGCCACCGATCCAAAGGCCCAGCAGGTGCCGGTGTTGCCCTGCGATACCGCCGGCGTATGCCAGCAGCGGGTATATAAAGCCGTATCGTTCGGAAATTTAATATCCTGATAATCAACTTTTAAGTATTTTCGACCTGCCGTTTGGGCTGGTTGGCTGTTGATCTCTTTAAGAATTACGTTTTCGTAATATCCGGGTTTGTATTCTTTAAATACAGCCTTATCTTTGCGGAGAGGCTCCTGTGCCTGAAGCTGAAAAACAGTCACCAGAGCTAAACACAGCATAAGCAGTTTTTTTTTCATTGCAACACTTTTATCGTTAATTTTGAAATAAAAATACTATGAAATTCAAAGTAGGCGATAAAGTTAAGTTTTTAAACGAAAAGGGCGGCGGTATTGTGAGTAAAATTATCAGCAATAGTATGGTCAATGTTGCCAGCGACGGCTTTGAATTACCAGTGATGGTGAATGAACTTCTGCTGGTGACCAACAGAAGCGCTGCCGAAAGGTTTTTCGATGAACAGAAAGAGGGCAGCCCACTGGTGTACCACGCAGCCTCAGAGGATAAAACACCGGCTGAACCAAAGCAAAACCGGCCCTACAACATACCCATCGGCATCTATATCGGATTTGTCCCTCTTGACCAGCGCCTCCTGATCGCCGGCGACGTGGAACTGTTTCTGGTCAACAACACTGAATTTGACATCATTTACGCCCTGTTCCTCAAAGACAAAGAAGGTTTCCTCGGCAACGACTATGGCAGCATTCCTCCTTATAGCAAAGCCAATATCCAATTCACTGACCGCGAACAGTCAGAATATTATTGTAATGGTGTGTTACAAGTGCTGTATTTCAGTGATTTTGTTGATAAAATCATCAACCCGGTAAGCCATGAATACAAATTTAAAACGGTTAAATTGCTGAAAGAAGACAACTACACCGAAAACATGGTTTTTGATAAAAGGGCTTTCCTGCATAAAATCTGCGAACCGCCTGTAATTACAGAAAAAGACAGCCGGGAAGAAACACAACCCAAAATCCCTGAAGCCCAATTGAAAAGGGATTCCCTGATACAGAAACATAAAATTGATGACGGCACTGCCGAAGTTGACCTTCACATCGAAGCTTTATGCGAAGAATATTTAAGCCTGGGTAAACATGAAAGGCTGCAGATCCAGCTCGATTATTTTACGCGATGCCTCGAAAATGCCATTTCCGAAAACTACGAACGTGTGATATTCATCCACGGCGTGGGCGCAGGCATTTTAAAACTCGAACTGTCAAAGATACTGGAGCAATATCCTTTCCTGGAGTATTTTGATGCCTCTATAGCAAAATATGGTATTGGGGCTACGGAAGTATTGATACATAAGGAGAAGTAAGGGAGTTGGGAGTCAGGAGTTGGAGTTGGGAGTCAGGAGTTGGGAGTCTGGGAGTCGGGAGTCGGGAGTCGGGAGTTGGGAGTTGGGAGTCGGGAGTCTGGGAGTCGGGAGTCGGGAGTCGGGAGTTGGGAGTCGGGAGTTGGGAGTCGGGAGTCGGGAGT
>ENA-UOWO01007885-UOWO01007885.1-activated-sludge-metagenome-genome-assembly--contig:-NODE-7885-length-10393-cov-5.405204_pt1 | contig 10393 bp, 10 predicted proteins | sample MGYA00238148_ERZ761564 | MGnify/ENA primary metagenome ERZ761564 (study PRJEB28885, sample SAMN05720194) | activated sludge metagenome | isolation source: Anaerobic digester | place: USA...
TATTTGTTGCTGGCACTGTCTTTTGTACTCATGGGCAAGGCGATAGCTGCTCTTCAGGAAGCGGCATTTATCGGTATAACGCCGTTACCCATCGCAGTTGAAATTGATTGGTTGGGAATACATCCCACATGGCAAGGGGTATTGAGTCAGTTGACGATTATTATTTTGTCAGTAGTGTTGTTCCTCAAGCCATCGGGAATACCAAGTAAGAAAACCGGATAACCGACGCACCATCCAAAATCAATGTTGAAAGAGTTCGCGCAAAATGCCGCAATCTTTGGCAGTTTGGTTATCCTGACATTTCGTGCGCAAGGCAGTTAACTGCTGGCGTAGATCCTGTAATTCGGCCAAACGCGCATCGACGTTGGCCATATGGGTATCAACTATAAAGTTAATTTCTGTGCACGCCTCGTCTGGCGTTGTTCTGACTCGGAGTAGCACCCGTATTTCCTCCAGTGCCAACCCAAGGTTACGACAATGCTTGATGAACAGCAGTTGTCTCGCTGCCGCCTCATCGTATACGCGGTAGTTACCGGCGCTACGTACAGGTTCTGGTAAGAGCTGTTGCTGCTCATAGTAACGAATCGCTTGCACTGACAAGCCCGTATGAGTGGCCAAGGTACCAATTTTCATGAATGAACTCCGTATTGACCCTATAGTGCCTATAGGGTTTATCGTGCGGGTTATACATTGTTTTGGCAAGCGGAGACTGGAATGAGCAACTGTGGCTGCGAGGTTACTCTAAAAAATAACGAGCAAAAACGCGTGCTGTATTGGCTCCTAGCCATTAACGCTGTGCTGTTTGTCGCTGAATTCGGTATTGGCTGGTTTGCCCAATCAACGGCGTTGATTGCCGACTCTCTGGATATGCTGGCTGATGCTGTGGTGTACGCCATTGGCTTGTATGCCGTCGGGCGCGCGGCGCACCATAAAGCCCGTGCTGCCATGCTCAGCGGTTACTTCCAAATGGCGCTTGGATTGCTGATCATTGCCGACATTGTGCGCCGCGCTTACTTTGGTAGCGAACCTGCCTCCGGCTTGATGATGGTCATGGGTTCGGTGGCGTTGGTGGGGAATGTAATTTGTCTGGTGTTGATTCAAAAACACCGACACGGTGATGTAAATATGCGCGCAAGCTGGATTTTTTCCAGTAACGATGTCATCGCTAATGCTGGCGTGATCGTTAGCGGCGCGCTGGTGGGTTGGTTGAACGCACGCTGGCCCGATATGGTCATTGGCTGCATTATTGTGGTAATTGTATTGCGCGGCGCGCAGATGATTTTAAAGGACGCCAGGAAGGAATTAGCGCAGCCTGACGTTAAAAAGACAACGTGTGGCACAGGTCAATAATGGTCCTTCAAAAAGGCGCTACCCTGAACGCGATTTTATGTAACACTGTGCCCTTAAAATCGGGTCGCGATAGCCGTAACTCTATTGAACTCCAACCAATGTGCCTTCATTTGTGAATAAACTTTTGCGTTTTAAACAATTGGCCTTCGTGGCATTACTCCTCTGGCTCATCGCCGGATTGGGTGGTGTACACAGCCATTTTTGTTTTGACGGTAAAGAACCTCCCATGTCCGTACATATGGACGTGATAGGCGGTCATTCAGAGCACGCTGAAAGTGAGGAACACCGAGACGTTAACGTTGATATGTCACCATCCGTTGCCGTTAAATACCTCAAAATAGATTTGCCGTTGTTGGCAATGCTCGCTCTTATCATAGTGGCCTGCATCTCGCTGCAAAAAAACTTCCTTTCAGTTTATTCCTCTTTCTCTCCACAACGAATTTCAGGCTTACGCCCACCATTACGCGCACCGCCATCCTCTCCAGTCTAATTGCCCTATAGACCCCTTTGTACAAAGGGATAATCCGTTCATTTTCTGTGAATGGAAATGACGTTTTGGCTGGAGCTATTTATGTTTTCTCTTCATCGTGTGGTAGCCGTGTCGGCTATCACTCTTTCATGTTATTCGTCGGTTGGATCTGCGCAGCAAATGTCTGCCGATCCGCTGACACTCAGCGATGCCATTCGCGCGACCTTGCAACACAATCCGCAATTGGCGGGCTACAAGTTTCGTGCGGATGCGTTAAAAGGCGAAGCAACCACTGCCGCCTTAAAGCCCGAATGGCGAGCCCAAGCAGAGCTTGAGAATGTGGCTGGCACGGGAGCGCTTCGCGGTGCTGACGGTGCTGAACTGACCCTGGCTCTGTCCTCGGTTATTGAGCTTGGCGGTCAACGAGACGCACGCCTTGGACTTGTCTCGGCGCGGCAGCAGCAGCTTCAATCCCAACAGCGCGTGTTGACCCTGGATATTCTTTCCGAAGTCACTCGTACGTACGTTGCGCTTGCCGCTGCTCAAGAGCAGTTAACGCTCTTGCAGGATGCCCACGCCTTGGCAGAGCGCACCTTCAATTCCATCTCCAAATTAGCTGAAGCCGGAGGGGCACCCGAGGCCGAACGTTTACGTGCTAAAGCCTCTGTGGTTCGAGCGCGCATTGAGGTGCAAAATGCCAAACAACGGCTCAAGGTTGAGCAGATCAACCTAAGTGCCTATTGGGCTGATGCCACACCGGATTTTACCCGCGTGCAAGCAGATCTCTTCTCTCTTCCTCCCACTAAGTCCCTTAGTGAACTGCAATCAAATCTTGCCAGTAATCCTGATATTGCAGCACTTTCTGACGAGGTACGGTTACGTACAGCCGAGTTAGCGCAGGCAAAAAGTGAGCGCGGCTCAAGCCTTGAATGGAGTGCTGGTGTTCGCCGCTTACAAGAAACGAAAGACAGTGCGTTGGTACTTGGAATAAGCATGCCCTTAGCCGCTGGTCGCCGGGCATCGGGTGCCATAGCGACCGCTAGTGCCAATCAAGCCGGTGCGGAATTCGAGCGGGATAGCACCAAACTGCTACTTGAAGCAAAACTCGCGGGTGCCTACGAGGTATATCAGCGTTCTATCTCTCAGGTGCAAGAACTTAAGGCTGATGTGTTGCCTTCGCTCAAGCAAGCCATGAAATCAACCGCCGATGCATTCACGATGGGCCGCTACAGCTATCTGGAATTAGCACTCGCACAGCGGGAATTGCTGGAGACTCAAATGGCGCTCATCGATGCTGCCGTACAGGCTCAAACCACCCGAATTGATATCGAGCGGATAACCGGTTCCGCCCTTACCGAACAAACCCCTGAGGTAAACCCATGAAAAATTCGTTAAAAATCGCGTTACGCACCGCTGCTACGGCATTAACTTTGGTGATGGTGACCGTATTAGCTAGCTCCTGCGGTGAAAAAGAGGCGCTTGATAAAGAACCGAAAAAACACGAAAAGCACAGTGATGAAGCACCTGAGTCTCACGGTAAAAAGGCTGATGAGCACGGTGAGCATGACGATAAGCCCGCGAAGGCTAAAGGTCACGATACCGAAAAAGCTGGCCATGAAGAGCATGGCGAAGAAGAACATGGCGAGCATGCAAAAGGTGAGCAAGGTGAACATAAAGAAAGTGGACACGGCGAGCATGAAGAAGCTATCGAGCTTACTGCCGAACAGCAAAAAAATGCCGGAATTGAACTTGCCAAAACGGGGCCCATCAAAATACGGTCTACGTTGCCACTCTTTGGGTTGATCGCTATCAACACGGAAAAATCCGAGAGCCTTTCTGCACGCTTCCCGGGTGTTTTACGCAGCGTGACCCGCCAGTTAGGGGATCACGTTAAGGCTGGTGACACCTTGGCAATTGTTGAAAGTAACGAAAGCCTGAGCCGCTATCCAATCAAGGCATCGATCAATGGAATAATTACAGACAAGCAAGCTACGGCGGGTGCTCAAACCGGTGACAAGGTTCTTTTTGTCGTATCCGATCTCAGTAATGTGTGGGTTGAATTGGATGTATTTCCGCGTGACCTACCGAAGATAAAGGTCGGGCAGACGGTAAAAGTCCAGTCCCAAGCTGGCCTTACGGGCGATGGCAAACTGATATATCTCTCAACATTTGCCAACAGCACCAACCAAACACTGCGAGCACGAGTGCTGCTGGATAACAGCAATGCCCAGTGGGCACCTGGCCAGTTCGTCAATGGTGAGGTGACAATATCGGAAGCGCCCGCCGCCATCGCTGTACGCAACGATGCTATTCAGACTATTGAAGGAAAGTTATCCATCTTTGTGCAAGATGCCGATGGTTTTGAGCCGCGCCCCATAAAACCAGGCCGCGCCGACAGTACCTTTACGGAGGTGCTTGATGGCGTAACTGTAGGTGAAACCTATGTGGCCAAAAACAGTTTTATCCTTAAATCGGAAATGGGTAAGGAGAGCGCAGAACATGCACACTAATAATCGCGCTCACCATACCTTGGGGGAGATTTCATCATGGTAGATGCACTCCTTAAATTTTCAATTGCTCGTCGTTGGCTGGTCATGTTTTTCGTGTTGGTTATCGCGGGCCTTGGCATCTGGAATTACCAGCGTCTGCCGATTGATGCAGTACCTGACATCACCAACGTACAGGTACAGATCAACACTGAAGCGCCCGGATATTCGCCGTTAGAGGTGGAGCAACGAATTACCTACCTTGTGGAAGTGGCGATTGCCGGTTTGCCCCATGTGGAAAGCACTCGCTCACTGTCACGATACGCGCTTTCCCAAGTGACAGTGGTATTCGAAGCCGGTACCGACATTTACTTTGCGCGGAACATCATCAACGAGCGTCTGCAACAAGCTAAAAGCCAGATGCCTGACGGTATTGAGCCCAACATGGGCCCGGTAGCGACGGGGCTGGGTGAGATATTTCACTATTCGGTTCACGCCGATGCCGATGCCCGGCAGGAGAACGGACAACCTTACGATGCTATGGCATTACGAACCCTTCAAGACTGGATCATTCGCCCACAATTACGCCTAGTACCGGGTGTGACCGAGGTGAATACCATTGGGGGGTTTGAAAAGCAATTTCACATCACGCCTCAACCTGCACAGCTGCTCGCGTATGGGGTTAGCTTTGAAGACCTTGTGCATGCGCTGGAAAAAAACAACGCGAATGTGGGTGGCGGCTATCTGGAAAAAAATGGTGAGCAATATCTGATACGGGCACCGGGCCAAGTCGCCGATATACCTGCCATCCAGAAGATTATCGTTACCCATAAAGACGGCGTACCCGTTACGGTTAACGACCTCGCTACCGTTGCTTACGGCAAAGAATTGCGCACGGGGGCAGCAACCCGAGATGGCGCTGAGACAGTGCTTGGAACCGCAGTAATGCTGTTGGGAGGCAATAGCCGCACCGTTTCAGCGGCAGTGTCGGCCAAGCTGCTTGAGATCAATAAAACACTGCCCAAGGGCATTACCGCTGAGCCGATCTATGACCGTACCGTACTGGTTGATAAGACGATTGCCACCGTTCAGAAAAATCTGATTGAGGGCGCAATTCTTGTCGTGGTCGTGTTGCTGGTGATGTTAGGAAATGTCCGTGCCGCTCTCTTAACGGCCATGGTCATCCCGCTTTCCATGCTGATACTTATGACGGGCATGGTAGAAGCCAAAGTCAGCGCCAATCTCATGAGCCTTGGCGCACTGGATTTTGGGTTAATTGTAGATGGAGCCGTCATCATCGTTGAGAATTGCCTGTTTAGACTGGCTACGCAGCAACATCATTTAGGGCGAATACTGAACGTGGAGGAGCGATTCCAAACCGTGTTTACGGCGACTCGCGAAGTGTTTACCCCCAGTCTTATCAGTGTCCTTGTGGTTATTTTGGTGAACCTTCCCATCCTCGCGCTTACGGGTGTGGAAGGGAAAATGTTTACGCCCATGGCGATGGCCGTGATCATGGCATTGCTGGGCGCGCTGGTGCTATCTCTGACGTTTATTCCCGCCGCCGTTGCGTTGTTTGTCACCGGTCGCGTTGAAGAAAAAGATAACCGCGTTGTTCGTGAAGCGAAAAAAGCCTACACACCCACGCTGTCATTTGCGCTCAAACGCCGTGTTCCTATCCTCGCAGGCGCTGTGGTTTTTGTGTTGCTTTCAGGGTTCATGGCCTCACGCATGGGCACGGAGTTTGTTCCGAATCTTGATGAAGGTGACATCGCCGTCCAGGCATTGCGCATCCCCGGCACCAATCTTACGCAATCACTTGAGATGCAGTTTCAGGTCGAGCGCGCCGTCATGAAAGTACCGGAGGTCAAAACCTTTTTCTCACGTGTAGGTACGGCCGAAGTGGCTAGCGACCCTATGGGCCCTAATATTTCCGACGGTTACATCATGTTGAAGGATAAGGATGAATGGCCAGACGATGGCAAATCGAAGGCTGAGGTATTGGAAGCCATCGAAGCGCAGCTCGCTAAAGTGCCTGGTAATGCCTATGAGGTCAGCCAACCGATCCAACTTCGGTTCAACGAACTCATTTCCGGCGTACGCTCGGATCTCGGTGTGAAGATCTTTGGTGACGACCTTACCCAATTGCTAAAGTCAGGTAATGAGGTAGCCGCTGTGCTCAACGCAATCCCCGGTGCTGAAGGCGTCAAAGTTGAACAGGCCGAGGGACTTCCAATGCTCTCCATAGAATCTAATCGCAGCGCACTCTTGCGCTACGGGCTCAACATATCTGATGTACAGGAAACCCTCGCTGCCGCCACCGGTGGTGCCGAGGCCGGCCAAGTATTCGAGGGCGATCAGCGTTTTGATATTGTCGTACGGCTGCCTGAGAAACTGCGCAACGATATGACCGCCCTCGGAAATCTTCCTATTCCACTGCCTAACGGGGGTTATGTCCCGCTGGGTGAAGTTGCCGTGCTTTCACTTGCACCCGGAGCAAATCAGATCAGTCGTGAGAACGGGAAGCGCAGATTAGTGGTGACAGCTAATGTGCGTGATCGGGATCTGGGCGGCTTCGTCCGCGAGGCACAGGTGAAAATTGCTGAAGGCGTCAAGCTTCCATCTGGGTATTGGATTGACTACGGCGGTACGTTTGAGCAGTTGGAATCTGCCTCCAAGCGCCTAAGCCTGCTTGTCCCTCTGACGCTGTTGATGATTTTCGCATTACTCATGATGACCTTTGGTTCTGCAAAAGATGCGCTGCTCGTTTTTAGCGGTGTGCCGCTGGCATTGACCGGGGGCGTGATTGCACTTTGGCTTCGCGATATTCCCATGTCTATTACCGCAGGCGTCGGCTTTATCACGCTTTCCGGCGTCGCGGTGCTCACCGGGGTAATGATGGTTTCGGCGTTCCGGGATGGGTTAACTGCTGGGAAAAATATCGACTCAGCAATCAGTGAAGGAGCCATGTTACGTCTGCGGCCTATCCTCATGGTCGCGCTCGTGGCGGCGTTGGGCTTTCTACCGATGGCTCTGAATACGAGTACGGGTGCCGAGGTACAGCGACCTTTAGCGACGGTAGTGATAGGCGGAATACTGTCTTCAACCATGCTTACGTTATTGGTTTTGCCGGGGCTCTATCGCATGGCTTATCGACCAATACGCACAATGAAATAAATATAACCACCACAAAAGTAGCCGCTCAACAGGCGGCTACTTTTTTACGAAGGAGTATGACCATGAAATTAGTTACTGCATTTTTACATCATGTTCGTGTTATTGCGGTTGTCGATGCGTTGAACGATGCCGGTTATCGTAATCTTACGTTGCAAGACGTTAAGGGTACGCTCAGCCCCCTAGATGAATTTGAATTAACCTATTCAAGTGAAGCACGTGTAATTATTTCGGAAGTGAAATTATCGCTGGTCTGTGAAGATGCTGAAGTAGAACGTATCGCCAATCTCATTCGTGAGGCTGGGGAAATTGGTACTGAGATATGCGGCTGGGTTTATGTTAGCGCCATCGAGCAAGCATTACCGATAGGCGGATCTATTGCATAAATAGTTAGGGTACACGATGAATATTTGTAATAATTTTTAGGTGATTTTTATGTTATTTACAATGCGAGTATTAGTCATAAGTACCCTGACGCTCTTATTGAGTGCATGCCAATCCGTACCAAAATACCATTCATTTATGGATGGCAATCTCAAAGCGCACAATCTTTATCTCACGTATTCAAAGGCAACCTTCAACGAAAAAATTCTCACCATTGAAGGCGGTATCCGAACCATTACTGCGCCCAGCAACGTGAAGTGCGGGTATCTCAGTATTGAAGTATTCAATCAACAGGCGATATTGTTAAAAACCATAGTGACGCGCTATTCGCCCTGTACTTTACATTTCCGACCGAAAGCAAAACGTACAGGACTTTTTTCGGCAGACGTTAGCGGTATCGAGCCGCAGCCTTTAACGATCAAAGTCTATTATCGCAAAAAATAATTCAGTATCGGTTGAGGGAAACTCTATGGAACACCAACATATTTACGACAAACAGGGTAAACAGATTTGTTGCACTGAAGAAGAAAAAATACATCAGCGTGCTAATACGCTCGTTAAAAACGAAATACGAAAAGACAAATGTTGCGCAACGGATAGCCACACGGAGCACAGCGCTCAGGAAGAGCATGGGGACGACGATGGCCACGACCACTCCGGTGGGGATGAAAGCGCGGTTAACATGTTTCTTCCTCCCGCGTTAAGCTTTATCGCGTTGATTATCGCCATAGTGCTTGATAACTACATCCAGCAATCCTGGTTCACGGGTTGGTTGCGTGTGGGCTGGTATGTAGCGGCATATTTGCCCGTAGGGCTGCCGGTGTTAAAAGAAGCATTTCAAAGTATCAGGCAAGGCGAAATATTTTCAGAATTTTTGTTAATGAGTATCGCAACGCTCGGAGCCTTCGCTATTGGTGAATACCCCGAAGCGGTCGCGGTGATGTTGTTTTACTCGGTGGGTGAAGTATTTCAAACCCTAGCGGTTAAACGCGCAAAGCTAAATATTAAAACACTGCTAGACCAACGCCCCGACGAAGTCACTATTCTAAAAAATAACCAAGCCATTACCCTTAAAGCAGAAGCCGTAAACATCGGCGATATTATTCAACTTAAATCGGGCGAAAAATTAGGATTGGATGGCGAACTTCTATCCGAAACAGCTTCATTTAATACCGCTGCGCTGACTGGCGAAAGTAAACCAGACACCAAAGCCAAAGGCGAAACCGTGTTAGCCGGAATGATCAACCTCAACTCCGTATCGCAAGTAAAAGTAACTACAGCCTATACCGACAGCAAGCTTTCCAAAATCCTGGAGTTAGTGCAAAACGCATCAGCACAGAAGGCGCCAACCGAATTATTTATCAGAAAATTCGCCAAAATTTATACACCTATTGTTGTCGCGTTAGCGATAGTGATTTGTGGGTTTCCCTATTTTATTGTTGATAATTATGTGTTCACGGATTGGCTCTACCGCGCGCTGGTGTTCCTCGTTATCTCATGCCCATGTGCCTTGGTGATCAGCATTCCACTCGGTTATTTCGGCGGCATTGGCGCTGCCAGCAAAAATGGTATTTTATTCAAAGGCAGTAATTTTTTAGACAGTATTGCCACCATTCAACATGTGGTTATGGATAAGACGGGTACCATGACCGAAGGTGTCTTTAAGGTACAGGAGCTAAACCTTAAAGCGGATTTCAATAAAGATGAAATTCTGAAAATGGTTAATAAATTAGAAAGCCAGAGTACGCATCCGGTTGCCACAGCCATTCATGATTTTGTGGGCGAAATCGATAACACGGTCCAACTCAACAATGTGGAAGAAATATCAGGTCACGGATTAAAAGCCGACGTAAACGGCAAAGAATTACTGGTAGGCAATTTCAAACTGCTTACTAAATTCGGCGTTGCATACGATATTGATCCCGAGTCAATCGTGTACACCGTCATCGCTATCGCCTACGATAAAAAATTCGCAGGCTACCTCACGATTGCCGACAGCATAAAAGAGGATGCCCAAGTAACTGTAAACGCCCTCAACGCACTGGGCGTAAAAATAACGATGCTCAGCGGTGATAAAAGTTCGGTCGTAAAATTCGTCGCCGATAAATTAGGTATAACCAATGCGTTTGGCGATTTACTGCCTGAAGATAAAGTTAATAAAGTGAAAGAGATAAAAGCCCAAAACCAAACCGTAGCCTTTGTGGGGGATGGCGTAAATGATGCGCCTGTCGTTGCGTTAAGCGATGTGGGTATTGCCATGGGTGGTTTAGGCAGTGATGCCACTATCGAAACCGCTGATGTTGTTATTCAAGACGATAAACCCAGCAAAATCGCCATGGCCATTAACATCGGCAAGCAAACCAAAAAAATCGTCTGGCAAAATATCACCTTGGCATTCGCCGTAAAAGTTATCGTTTTGATACTTGGCGCTGGCGGTTTAGCGACTATGTGGGAAGCTGTTTTTGCAGATGTTGGTGTAGCACTGTTGGCGATAATGAATGCGGTACGAATTCAGCGGATGCGGTTTTAA
>ENA-UOWO01007886-UOWO01007886.1-activated-sludge-metagenome-genome-assembly--contig:-NODE-7886-length-10389-cov-10.546642_pt1 | contig 10389 bp, 12 predicted proteins | sample MGYA00238148_ERZ761564 | MGnify/ENA primary metagenome ERZ761564 (study PRJEB28885, sample SAMN05720194) | activated sludge metagenome | isolation source: Anaerobic digester | place: USA...
CGTTCCCAGAGCCTAAATAAATGAGGTCAACATGTACGCGGTCATAAAAACCGGTGGCAAGCAATATCGGGTTGCTGCTGGCGAAAAAATTAAAGTAGAACAGATTGCTGCGGACGTAGGCCAGGAAATTGTGTTTGATCAGGTGTTGGCCGTCGGAAACGGCGCTGATATCAAGATTGGCACGCCCCTGGTGTCCGGCGCAACTGTGAGTGTCACGGTCGTGGCTCACGGTAAACACGACAAGGTTCGCATCTTCAAGATGCGCCGTCGCAAGCATTACCAGAAACGTCAGGGCCATCGCCAGCAGTTCACTGAACTGCTGATTGGTGCGATTGCCGCTTAAGGAGCAAGAGTCATGGCACAGAAAAAAGGCGGCGGCTCTACGCGAAACGGGCGCGATTCGAAGCCCAAAATGCTCGGTGTGAAGGCTTTCGGTGGTGAATTGATCAGCGCTGGCGCGATCATCGTTCGTCAGCGCGGCACCAAGTTCCACCCTGGTACCAATGTTGGTATTGGCAAGGACCACACCCTGTTTGCATTGGTGGACGGCCACGTGTCGTTTGCCGTGAAGGGCTCGTTGAATAAGCACACGGTGAATATCACCTCGGCTTGATTCTCACCTGACCCAGTGTGAAACCCTGCGCCTGGCGCGGGGTTTTTCGTTTATAAAGCCTAGGAAATCATGAAGTTCGTTGACGAAGCCTACATTGACATCTCTGCTGGAGATGGCGGAGCCGGCTGCGTCTCGTTCCGGCATGAAAAGTACAAGGAGTTTGGCGGTCCAAACGGGGGTGACGGTGGTCGCGGCGGTCACGTTTTTGCCGTTGCTGATCCCAACTTGAACACACTGGTGGATTTCCGGTTTTCCCGCAGACACGATGCCAAGCGTGGCCAGCACGGCATGGGTTCGGACATGTTCGGTGCAGCAGGCGACGACATCACGCTGAAGATGCCGGTTGGCACCATCATCACGGATGCAGAGACTGGTGAAGTGCTGTATGAGTTGCTGACTGCCGGTGAGGTTATTACCATCGCCAAGGGCGGTGATGGCGGTTTTGGCAACATGCGCTTCAAAAGCGCCATTAACCGCGCTCCGCGACAAAAAACACCTGGTTGGCCCGGTGAAAAGAAAAGCCTGAAACTTGAGTTGAAGGTGCTTGCCGATGTGGGCCTGCTGGGCCTGCCGAACGCGGGCAAGTCCACGCTGATTACGGCCATCTCCAATGCGCGTCCGCGCATCGCAGACTATCCGTTCACAACCTTGCACCCTAACCTGGGTGTAGTGCGGGTGGGACCTGAGCAGAGCTTCGTGGTCGCCGACCTGCCTGGTCTGATTGAAGGCGCCTCCGAGGGTGCTGGCCTGGGGCATTTGTTTCTGCGCCATTTGCAGCGCACTCGCCTGTTGCTGCACATAGTGGATATGGCGCCCTTCGATGAGGGTGTTGATACCGTTGCCGGAGCCAAGGCCATCGTCAACGAATTGAAGAAATATGACAAAGCACTTTATGACAAGCCGCGCTGGCTGGTACTGAATAAGCTGGACATGGTGCCATCGGACGATCGTGCCGCACTAGTGAAAGACTTTGTCAAGCGCTTCAAATTCAAGGGGCCTGTGTTTGAAATTTCTGCTCTGAATCGCGAAGGATGCGAAGCACTCGTAAAGGCTGTTTACAAGCACGTTCATGCACAGCAGGTGGCCGAGCAGACGCCCGAGGAGATAGATCCACGCTTTCTGCCAGACTCGTTGGCGTGATCACATCATGAGATGTTTTTGCTATAAATAGTGTAGCTATTCACGCAATATTGACGATGGCCGGGTGCTAAAAGGATAAATAACAAGTGGCGAATGCAATGCGTGATGCAAAACGGGTCGTGGTCAAGGTAGGCTCCAGCCTGGTGACCAATGAAGGCCGCGGACTGGATGCACAGGCCATTGGTGAATGGTGTCGCCAATTGGCTGTTCTGGTGCGTGATGGTAGAGAGGTCATCATGGTGTCCAGCGGCGCGATTGCTGAAGGCATGAAACGCTTGGGCTGGGCGACGCGTCCGCACGATATCAGTGAGTTGCAGGCAGCGGCAGCGGTGGGGCAAATGGGCCTGGCGCAGATGTATGAAACCAAGCTGCGCGAAAACGGATTAGGCAGCGCGCAGGTACTGCTCACCCATGCTGATCTGGCAGACCGGGAGCGCTACCTCAACGCACGCTCAACCCTGCTTACGCTGCTCAAGCTGGGCGTGGTGCCAGTGATCAATGAAAACGACACTGTGGTTAACGACGAGATCAAGTTCGGCGACAACGACACTCTAGGCGCTTTGGTCGCCAACCTCGTAGAGGCCGATGTGCTGGTCATCCTGACAGACCAAAAGGGTTTGTACACCGCCGATCCGCGTTCCAACCGGGATGCACGATTTGTGGATGAGGCCAAAGCGGGTGATCCGGCGCTTGAGGCCATGGCCGGAGGCGCAGGCTCCAGCATTGGCCGGGGTGGGATGATCACAAAAATTCTGGCGGCCAAGCGGGCTGCAGGCTCTGGCGCTTCAACCGTCATTGCCTGGGGTCGCGAACCTGATGCACTATTACGCCTCACACGTGGAGAGGCTATTGGTACTCTACTGGTAGCCCAGACGCAGAAAAATCAGGCTCGTAAACAGTGGATCGCCGATCACCTGCAAATGCGGGGTGCGGTCGTCGTCGACGTTGGTGCTGCCGCCAAACTACGCGACGAAGGAAAGAGTCTGTTACCCATTGGCATGACGGGCGTGGAAGGGGATTTTTCACGCGGTGATGTCATTGCTGTGCGTGATGCTTCCGGATCAGAAATCGCACGCGGGTTGGCTAACTACTCCAGCAGCGAGGCACGCCTGATTTGTCGCAAGCCGTCCAGTGAGTACGAAAAACTGCTAGGCTACTCAGCTGGTCCCGAGATGCTGCACCGGGATAACCTGGTGCTGACCCGCTGATCCAAAAAATCAACTGGGTTGTAAGCCAAATAAGCCTAGCGCTGCTGAAGTGCCGGGCTTTTGAGTTTCTGGATGATCTCCGTTGGTGACGCAGCTGTTGCTGCGCGGCCGTCGCACGCCCCCTGTCTTGCCAGAGCAGCAGCATGCTTGGATGGCTGGTTGCCGTTCAGCGGTGCCCATTGAGGGTTCTCGACAGCTTTCCACTGGCCTGAGGCACTGTAGCGGGCATAAACTTTCACCTCGCCAGTAAGGCAGCGAATACCCTCATACATCGCATTGATCGTGCCTGCGCTGCTGGTGGCGACCATTACATAGCGCACCACACCGTCGTTTGAAATGCTCAAAGTGGCAGGATCCACACCCAACTTAAGTGTGACGTGGGGCGGCATATCTACCGGCACTAACTTGTCCTTATTGAACGCAGGCGGAGGTGGTACGTCAATCTCCTTCCAGTCGGGGTCAAGGCTGCTCAATTGAGCTGACGCACCACCAAAGATCATCAGCGTCACCACCATAACGGCGAGTTTTCTAATTCGCATGGCTGTTCGGATGGCCGCTGATATTGATGTTGGTTTGTGGATCGGGTTCAAAGGTTGCGCCGGGCGGCAGTTCAAATCCGGCGCCGGGCATGACTTCATGTGCAGAGTGGACGTTGTCATGGTCGCGCGAACGCGTGCCTTGACGAAGAAAACGGTTACGCACATCGTGACGTGGCAAAAAGCGGGCAAGTTCTGTCAGCGCCATCTCGTAGACACCACGTTTAAATTCAACCACCATATCCAGCGGAACCCAGTAGTCGTTCCAGCGCCAGGCGTCGAACTCAGGGTGGTCAGTCGCACGCAGGTTCAAATCCCAGTCGTGACCAACCAGCTGGAGAAGAAACCAGATCTGCTTCTGGCCTTTGTAATGACCGCGTGCATCGCGGCGAATGTAGCGGTCCGGCACCTCGTAGCGCAACCAGTCGCGGGTTCGGGCGACCACACACACATGCTCCGGATGGAGCCCCACTTCTTCATGTAGCTCGCGGTACATGGCTTGCTCCGGGGTTTCGCCCCGGTCAATGCCACCCTGCGGAAACTGCCACGAGTGGGTACGTATGCGTTTGCCCCAAAAAACCTGATTCTTCTGGTTGAGCAGGACGATGCCGACGTTGGGCCTAAAGCCGTCCCGGTCAAGCATAATCAAACCCCAATTCTTAAACTGAGTCCATTATGCACAGCAAGCGCTGGGCATCAAGGGGTTCAGGCTGTTTCGGTACTTCAATTCGCGCCATGAAAGCCTCCCAATTTTTTATCTCTACTCTCAAAGAAGCCCCCGCTGACGCCGAGGTCGCCAGCCACAAGCTGATGACGCGCGCAGGCATGATCAAAAAGCTGGGCGCGGGCATTTACACCTACATGCCGTTAGGCCTGCGCGTGATCCGCAAGGTCGAGGCCATCGTGCGGGAAGAGATGAATCGCGCGGGTGCAGTGGAGCTCAGCATGCCTGTAGTGCAACCCGCCGAGTTGTGGCAGGAGACTGAGCGCTTTGCCAAGATGGGCCCCGAGCTGCTGCGCATTCAGGACCGGCATGAGCGCGACTACGTGGTGCAACCGACCAGCGAAGAGGTGGTAACCGACATTGCCCGCCAGGAGATCAAGAGCTACAAGCAGCTGCCCAAGAATTTTTACCAGATCCAGACCAAATTTCGTGATGAACGCCGCCCCCGATTTGGCCTGATGCGAGGGCGTGAATTCATCATGAAAGACGCTTACAGCTTTGACAGGGACCCTGAGTCTGCCAAAGCCAGTTACCAGGTCATGGCCAAAGCCTACCGGCGGATTTTTGACCGATTCGGCCTGACCTACCGTGCTGTGGCCGCTGACAGCGGCGCCATTGGTGGCGACCTGAGCGAAGAGTTTCAGGTGATTGCCGCCACGGGCGAAGACGCCATCGTCTATTGCCCCGAAAGTGATTACGCAGCCAACATGGAAAAAGCCGAAGCTATGACACCACAGGTCGCTCGCAAGGCGCCCACACAGGTCATGACGAAGACGGCAACACCGGGGAAAAGCACTTGTGCCGATGTCGCAGAGTACCTGAACGTACCCTTGCAGCAAACCATCAAGTCGCTCGTGCTGGCCACGGAAGAAAAAGACGATGCCGGCAAAGTAATCAAGACACAGGTCTGGCTGTTGATGCTGCGTGGCGATCACGAGATGAATGAAGTCAAGGCCAACAAGGTTCCCGGCATGGAAGGGGGCTTCCGATTTGCAACGCTGGAAGAAATTGATGACCACTTTGGCTGCAAACCCGGCTACCTGGGCCTGCTCAATCTCAGGAAGCCAGTGAAAGTGGTGGCTGACCGCGAAGTGGCGGCCATGAGCGACTGGATTTGCGGTGCAAATGAACCCGACTTTCACATCACGGGCGTGAACTGGGGCCGTGATCTGCCCGAACCCGAGCTGGTGGCAGATATTCGTAACGTCGTCGCGGGTGACCCGTCACCGGACGGCAAAGGCGTGCTGGCTATCGAGCGCGGCATCGAGGTAGGCCATGTGTTCTATCTGGGCACCAAATACAGCCGCGCCATGAATGCCACCTTTCTGGGCGAAAACGGCAAGCCTCAATTTATGGAGATGGGCTGCTACGGCATTGGCATTACGCGTTTGCCTGCCGCTGCCATCGAGCAAAACCACGACGACAAGGGCATCATCTGGCCCGACGCGCTGGCGCCGTTTACCGTGGTGCTGTGTCCTATCAGTCCGGACCGCTTTCCTGACGTCAAGGCCGCTTCCGACAAGCTCTACGGCGATTTGCTGGCTGCTGGCGTGGACGTGATGTTGGACGACCGGGGTGAGCGGCCAGGTGCGATGTTTGCCGACTGGGAATTGATTGGCGTGCCTCACCGTGTGACCATTGGTGACCGGGGCCTGAAAGAGGGGCAGGTGGAATACCAGCATCGCCGGGAGGCTGCGTCCACCGCTGTGCCGGTCAGCGATATTCTGGGTTTGATCCAGTCCCGGCTGAAGGTATGACACAACCCGTGGCCGGCGTAACGATTTCAAGAAGAAAAGGGATTTTGTCCCTGCTGCCTTTTATTTCATTGCCTGGCCTGCTATCAATCCATGAGCAAGCCTTGGCAGGTGGTCAGCTGGAAGAGCCACTGGTAGACTCGGTCCGCACGGCGCTGAGTTCGGCCATTTCGAACAAGGCGCCGCCTGTACCTGAGTTTTCCAATACCGAGTCTCGTCTTCATTACCTTCGCTGGCTGGGCGAAATGAGTGAGCGGTTAAAAAAGAAAAAGGCAACGCTTCAGGAGCGTCAGGAATTCTTGCAGACCGTCTGGTACGAAAGCCGACGCGCCGGGTTGGACACCACGCTGGTGCTCGGACTGATCCAGGTCGAGAGTAACTTCCGCCGGTTTGCCGTTTCCAGCGTGGGTGCCCGTGGCTACATGCAGGTCATGCCGTTCTGGACACGCGTGCTGGGTGATGGCGACGCGGGCAAGCTTTTCCACATGCAGACCAATTTGCGTTTTGGCTGCGTGATCCTGCGCCACTATCTGGACCGCGAGCGCGGTGACCTTTTTCTGGCGCTCGGTCGATATAACGGCTCGCGCGGCAGGGCACCTTATCCGAACGCGGTGCTAGGTGCCAAACGGGCCTGGGAATTCACTGCAAAAAGCCCATCTGGCCCTTCTTGAGGCCCGCTTTTGGCAGATCGGCTACGTTGATTTCATCCCGACTTGCCAATTGGGCATTGCCAAAACCGGTCATTAAGGCCCGACGCATTTCCCGAGGTGCCAGTTCTCCCAGCTGATTGAGCAAATCGTCGTGAGGCTCAGGCGCAAAGTGCGCGCCCCAACCATGTTCTCTGCGAATGCTTTGATACAAGTTACGTGCAATCTGGCGAGCTGCCTCGAGCGAGGGTGGTTCCACCGAAAACACATTCATGCGGTTCAAAATCGGCTCGGGAATGGCGCTTTCGTCATTGGCCGTGGTGATCCAGATCACCTGGCTCGCATCCACCGCGACTTCTGCAAACTCATCGGTAAAGTTCTGCGCTGTATCGTGCTCCAGCAGGCTGTACAGCGCACCGAGCGGATCGTATTGGGCATCGCCGCTGGCTTTGTCGATTTCGTCCACCACGATCACGGGGTTGGCGTATTCACCATCCACCAGCGCTTCAAAGACCTTGCCGGGTTTGGCGCCTTTCCATTGAGATGAGGAGCCTGATAACAGCCAGCCCGCCGTCATGGAGCTCATGGGCACCAGACTCATGCCGGTGCCCAGCAGGTCAGCCAGCTTCTTCGCAAAATGGGTTTTGCCAATTCCGGGTGGGCCGAGGAGAAGGATGGGGGTAACCTCCAGCCCGTCGCGCGAATCCTGTGCCAGCGCAACATGGCGCTTCACATCGTCCAGTACGTCCGTGAAATTGGGGAGCATGTGATAAAGACTGGCCATATCCGGCACACCTGAAGGTTTGACCTGAAAGCGCTGTGGCCCGCGCTCCAGCATGCGATGGTAGGTGGCCCGCAGGCTGTCGTGTTCGTTGCCTTGCAGTTTGGCCAGTTTGCGTTCCACCTCGTCGGGCTGGAATACGCGGCGCATTTGCGCCACTGGTAAGTGAAACGGTGAAGACTGCGGGACCAGACTGCGAGATTCCATGAAGGCCTCCAGAGCAATAAATTCCAGACACAACTCACAGCCTCATTCAAGCATAAGTTGTGCCTATCTTTAACGCGACAAAAGCCCGGTTTAGTGACATTGTTTCGCGATATGGTCAAAAAAAGGCCACCCGAAGGTGGCGTCACCGTTCCAAAAGCAGCTGGTGCCGCAAGATTTCAGGCTTTAGCAGCCAGCACTTGCTGCAATTCACCGTTTTCGTACATCTCCATCATGATGTCCGAGCCACCAATGAATTCACCCTTCACATACAGCTGCGGAATCGTCGGCCAGTTGCTGTAGTCCTTGATTCCTGCACGAATTTCAGCGTCCTCCAGTACATTCACCGTCTTGATGGCCTTTGGTTCCACGCCACAGGCCTTCAGGATCTGGATGGCCCTGCCTGAAAAACCGCATTGTGGAAAACTGGCATTTCCCTTCATGAACAGCAGGACTTCATTGGTTTTTACTAGTTCGTCGATGCGTTGTTGTGTATCACTCATTGCCGTGCTCCTTTAGCGTCTGTCCGAACGTCTGTTTTGACGTCAAGCTATGCATTATTTCACCTTCGGCAAACCCCTGCAGACTGGTCCCTGTCTGTGCAAGTTTTACGTTTGCCCATGCCCCATGGTGATCCCGTGTCCACTACAGTTGTTTCACAAGAAAACGCTGTGGTTGTGGGAGCGTGTGGTGAGCGTAAAAATTAAAGATTTGCTGTCAAACGTTGTTGATTACATCTTTGGTGACCCAATTCCGGTGCCCGAAGTGCTTCACGATGACCCCGAAACCTCCTGGCATTTGTGGGAGCAGTCGGTGCGTGAGCTGGATGAAATAATCATTGAGGCGAAGCGCGCAACAATCCCTGCCGAACTGGGTGAAGAACTGGCTGAGCGTTGACAGTTGCACGGCTGCGGTGAACGTAGCGATGCTAGAAGGCGCGTCCTGCGCTGCAGCGCTCAATATCACTGATGTCCCGTCGGGACTGCACGTCTTCAAATCCTGCTGCATGGAGCAACCCGCGTACAGTCGCAGCCTGGTCATAACCGTGCTCCAGCAATAGCCATCCGCCGCGGTTCAGGTAGCCTCTTGCCTGCGAGATGATGGTGCGAATGTCCTCCAGGCCATCAACGCCTGCAGTTAATGCCTGGAGAGGCTCGTGCACAAGGGCTGCGAGGTGCGCATCTCCCGAAGCAATATAGGGCGGGTTGGACACAATCAGGTGAAAACGGCCAATGGACGGCATCAGTCCGGAAAACCATGAGCCCTGAATGAACCGGACGTCCAGTTGCAGCCGTTGCGCGTTGTCGCGGGCAACTGTCAAGGCGTCCTGGCTGGTGTCTGTGGCTGTGAGCTGCCAGGTGGGCCGGGCTTGCTTCAGGGCGAGTGCAATGGCACCACTACCGGTACCCAGATCCAGTACTGACTTGACCGGTGTATGCAGTTCGTCCAGCTCATTCGATACATCCAGCGCCCACTCCACCAGCGTCTCGGTATCCGGCCGGGGCACCAGTACGCGTTGGTCCACTTTCAGATCAAGGCTAAAAAACTCTTTGTGACCGGTGATGTAAGCCACAGGCTCATCAGTCTTGCGGCGCTGAACGCCCGCTTCAAACGCGGATTGCACAGCGGGCGTCAGAACGTCGGTGTCGTGCGTTAGCAGCCAGGCACGATCATGTTCAGCGCGGTCCAGCGCGTGCAGCATGAGTAGCTGCGCGTCCAGCCGGTCCAGCCCGGTGGACTGTGCTAAGAGAATCGCCTGTGAGATTGTCAGCGTGCTCATTTGGTTTGTATCAAAGGCATTGTGCTATCAATAATATAGCTATACACGCTTATTGAACGAGGGCTAGAGGCCAAGTTTCTTGCATAAAGTGTCAATTCACCCTGCGGCGCCCACTTCCAGCTCCGCCAGCTGTTGCGCGGCCTCGTAGGCTTGAAGCGCCTGCACCACGTCGTCCAGGTCACCTTCCATGATGGAGAGCAATTTATAGAGCGTGAGGTTGATGCGGTGGTCGGTCAGCCGCCCCTGCGGGAAGTTGTAGGTGCGAATGCGGTCGCTGCGGTCGCCACTGCCCACAAGGCTCTTGCGCTCGGCGGCGTCCTTGGCGGCCCGCTCGCTACGGTCTTTTTCGTGGATGCGGGCGGTCAGCACTTTCAGTGCCTGGGCCTTATTACTGTGCTGGCTGCGGCCATCCTGACATTCCGCCACGATGCCGGTGGGAATGTGCGTGATGCGCACGGCCGAGTCGGTCTTGTTGATGTGCTGGCCGCCGGCACCGCTGGCCCGATAGGTGTCGATGCGCAGGTCCGACGGGTTGATCTTGATGGCCTCGGCCTCGTCCTGCTCGGCCAGCACGGCGATGGTGCAGGCGCTGGTGTGGATGCGGCCCTGGGTTTCGGTGGCGGGCACGCGCTGTACGCGGTGGCCGCCGGACTCGAACTTGAGCGCACCGTAGGCGCCTGTGCCGTTGTGGTGGCCCTCCATGCGCACTACGACTTCCTTGTAACCACCCAGTTCGCTGGGCGATTCGCTGACGATCTCGGTCTTCCAACCGCAGCGGTCGGCGTAGCGCGTGTACATGCGCAGCAAGTCGCCTGCAAACAGCGCCGATTCATCACCCCCGGTGCCGGCGCGGATTTCGACGAAGGCCGGGCGTGCGTCGTCCGGGTCTTTGGGTAGCAGCATACGTTGCAGCTCGGCTTCCAGTTGCGCCAGCTCCACCGCGGCCGCTGTGATTTCTTCCTCGGCCATTTCCGCCATGTCGGGGTCGCTCTTCATCTCCTG
>ENA-UOWO01007887-UOWO01007887.1-activated-sludge-metagenome-genome-assembly--contig:-NODE-7887-length-10389-cov-6.118057_pt1 | contig 10389 bp, 6 predicted proteins | sample MGYA00238148_ERZ761564 | MGnify/ENA primary metagenome ERZ761564 (study PRJEB28885, sample SAMN05720194) | activated sludge metagenome | isolation source: Anaerobic digester | place: USA...
GATCAGGCAATTGTTTTGCAAGGCGTTGATCTTACGAGTGGGGGTACGTTAAACGACCAATCTATCATCCAGACCCTGCTCACCAACGGTAAACTCCAGGTCGATTGATAGGCTGATTGCCTGGCGGGCCTGCGCGCTTCAACGGCACGCAGGCTTTTCAATTTCTAGACAACCTCTTTAATGGCTGGCCCAGTGGCTCCGTCAAAACCGACATCAGACAGGATTAGAAGATCGGCTTCACTATCTACCCCTTCGGCGATCACGATTAATCCGATTCCTTTTGCAATTGCCGACAGACCTCTGAGGAAAGCTTGATTACCCATGTTGGAGTTCAGGCCACGAATGAAGCTGGCATCAACCTTGATGTAGTCCAGGCCAAGATCATGCATTCGCCCAAACTCACTGAACTGCCGACCAAAATGTTCAATGCCCAGCCTGCAATTGACATCTCGCAATTCTGAACACAACGCGCGAAAAGCTTCGAAATGCGCCAACACACCCGCCTCGGAAACCTCCAGCCAGAGTCGAGAGGCACTTTCGCGCTGCCTCAGTAACTTCAGCAGCTCGTTGCGAAACTCAGGCAACTGGATGGAACTGGCGGAGAGATTAATTGCCAACCCGGTCAGTTGTGGTTTTGCATCCAACTCATCCAAACCCAAGGCCACGGCAGCTAGGTCCAGTTTCGGCGTCAACTTCAGCCGCTCTGCAACGGGCAGAAATCGACCAGCAGGCTGCCATTCACCGGCATCATCAAACATCAGTCGTAACGGACACTCTCTATGCATCAAACGGCCGTCGATTGTCGAAACCGGGAACGACACCAAACGCACCCACCGTTTTTCTAACGCGCGATGAATTACTTTTGTCCATTCAATGGCGCTTCTGGGCACAACATCACCTTCATGCATGTCGATGATTCGCAATCCATTGCGCCCCTCCGATTCAACAGCTGCGAGTGCGCCATCCACCTGGGCCAATATTGACTCCATGTCAATTCCGCGCGGGAAATGACCGCAGGCTAACCATGTACTCGTTTGTCCCGGCAGGAAGGCCGCGGCTTCCAGCGTCAAGGTTTCAAAAAGGGTATCCGCCGCCGCCTGTGGGTTGGCAAGACCAGGTAATAACATTGCAAAATCTGCCCCGTTTAACCGCGCCGTCAGCGACTCCGGATAGCTCTTTGCCACCTCAGAAATGCCCTTTCCAAACGTTTGCAACAGTTCATCTGTAACCGTCCGCCCCAAAGACTCGTTGATGGCGCCGAGATTGGCGAGGCGTGCAATAAACAGGGTCCCGCCGACCGAGTCTTCTGCGATCACGCTGTCATGCAGCCGGGCAAGGAAATGACTGCGGTTGGTCAGGCCCGTCAATGTGTCGCAATTGGCCTCACGTCGCATCGTTTCCAGGCGACTCGCTTCCTCGTCAAACATGGATTTGAGTCGGCCGACCGTTGCGTTCATGGCCGCAGCCAGTTGTTTCAACTCCGGCACCCTGGGCTCATCCACGGTTACAAATCGGCGCTGGGTAATGGCCTTCGCCTGCTCAATGACCGTATTCAGCGGAATGCGCAGGCGCCGCAACACCAATGAACCCAGATAACCACCGATCAGGCCTGCAGCTGTTAGAGCCAGCACCATTTCATAGGCACTTTTCCAAAGCGCTCCGTAAGCAAACCTGCTGTGGCTCACCAATGTCACAACGCCCAACTGCTTCCAGCCGTTAGTGATTTGGGCACTACCGGGCTGGGCATGAATAGGCAATGCACGCACAAACCAGTCTGGAGCGACCAGATTTCCAGCAGACGCGACACGCTCCACCATGACTTTGCCGTTCGGCTCCGTGACTCTTATCAGCTCGTAGTGGCCACCATCAAAAAGCGAAGCCACGACCAGGTCTACCGTGACCGCATCAGGGTTGTTTTGACTGAGGGACAAAGCCAAGGCCGTGGCGTTATCCGAGTTTTTGATTGAAAGTTGCGACTCCAGATAGCCTCGCGCACTCAGGAGAGACGCCAGCAACCCGCCGCAAAGTGCCAACAAGGTACTGATAATGACCGCAAGCCAAAGTTGTCGATACATGGACATGGAGAAACCTCTCAATCTGACATTTTTATTCAAACCCTTCGGCCCGGGAACGCCTGAGAAGGTCTTCCCAACGAGAAAGTCGACCAGAGCCTACGGCCGGTGCCAATTGGGTACTGGAAGCCCCGGCAAAGATCCCTTGCCCGTTAAAACTAAAGACAGGTGCCAGGTCCGGCCGCCGCGATGCCGGCCGGATATCGCTGATCAGGTTATCCAGCACCAGCGGCTCACTATCAGGTTGCGCATAGTAGGCCAATACCATGTGTGCGAGGGTCGCGACCGAGTCGCTGGAGCCCGTGCGTGCGCGAACGTACACCAGTCTGAGTTTGTCCGGCGCAACGCCCTCCAGGCGAAGCGTAAAGTACTTGGCAATAACAAAATCTTCGCAATCGCCGCTACCCCGGCCCAGCGTCTCAAGCGGGGTCGCCCAATAGTCCGCTTGACCCCAGATGGCAGCATCTTCACCAAAGACGATCTGCCGGTTGAAAAATTCGTTGACTCTGGTTAACCGCTCCAGCTCAGGCGCCGACCCACCCGCCAGAACCAAATTGCGCCAATTCTGGAACTTCGGCGTCGCAGACGCTCCCCAACGCTGTATGACCATCTCGAGCATTCGATCAAAATCGGGGGCCGAGTAGGACCATGACCCAACAAGCCAGGCCAACGCGACGATCAGCGTCCGCCGCCAAATTCGGGCATTTGCGAATCTGGCGACGCTGCGGCAGTTCAAAAGTGAAGGCTTCAAACGCTTTTTTACCGGGCAAATCGTAAAGAAATTGCAACAAGTGACAGAGCTGTGAGAAAAGTCATTGATTCATAAGGGCATTTTTAGGGTGCCCCCTATAATTTCCCGAGTTCCCATACAATGGATAGGCCCACCAGCCCCAACACAGCATATCGCTCCACCACAATTGAAAAGCGTTGAAATACGATGAACTTGAAGCCTTGTTTTCTGGCTGTGACTGCCGTCGGGCTTGTTTGTAGTCAGGCGTTTGCACAAAGCCCCGGCTCACTCAAGGATGCCGTTGAGAAAGCTGTTCTGCAAAACCCGGAAGTGAAATTCCGGTATCAGAACCTCGAAGCCGCCAAAAGCGAGCAGGACGTGGCTAAAGGGGGCTGGCGCCCGCGGGTTGATCTGGAAGCCGCAATTGGCCGGGAAAGCATCACAACCCCTACGATTGCCTCCCGCTCCTATACAGGTTCAACCACATCTATCCAGCTGCGCCAGACGCTGTTTGATGGTTATGCAACCTCCAGTGAAGTGCGCCGTCTCGGCCATAACCGCCAGGTAGCCTATTACGAGTTGCTCAACGCCAGTGATCAAATCGCGCTGGAGACCGTGCGCGCCTACCTCGACGTCCAGCGATACCGCGACGCGCTGGCACTGGCGCGTGACAACTTCGCTACCCACGTTGATGTTCACAAGCGGCTCTCCAGCCGCGTCTCTGCTGGCGTCGGACGACGCGTTGATCTGGAGCAGGCATCGGGCCGCATGGCGCTGGCCGAGTCAAATTGGCTAACCGAGTCCAGCAACCTCCATGATGTATCTGCCCGGTTTCAGCGGCTTACGGGTGATACACCGCCTGCGGATCTGGCGGCAACGCCTGCTCTGGATAAATTTCTTCCAGCCCGCGACCGCCTGCTGGCCGACTCGATAACGAACAACCCCGAGTTCCTGGGTGCGGTATCGACCATTCGCGCCTATAGAGCGGATGCTGACGTCAGACGCGCTGCCAACTACCCCACGCTGGAGTTGCGGGCACGCCAGAGCCTGGAGCGCAATCAAAGTGGCATTTCCGGCAACTACCGCGACAGCGCCATACAACTGGTTTTGAACTACAACCTGTACCGCGGTGGTGCTGACACTGCCCGTATCAATCAATACGTAGCCAAACTCAACGCCGCCTATGAGCTGCGTGACAAGGCTTGCCGGGATATTCGTCAAACCACCCAGATTGCCTACAACGATGTGGGTCGACTGGAGCAACAGATCGTCTTCCTGGGGCAACACGAGTTGTCTACGTCCAAGGCGCGCGAGGCCTACCGCCAACAATTCGACATTGGCCAGCGCTCATTGCTGGACTTGCTGGACACAGAAAATGAGCTGTACCAGGCTCGCAGGGCGCTGAGCAACGCCGAATTCGACCTGCGACTGGCCAAGGCCCGTGTGCTGGCGACTTCGGGCACTTTGCTGGGCGCCTTGCAGTTGCGCCCCATTGAAAACGAAGCCCCTCCAGCAGCAGGCGGCAATAACGACGACGATGACCTGAAGCGTTGCAGCACGGAGATGCCGTCCGTCATCGCCCTGGACAAGGAAAACCTGCCCCGGGTCGAAGCCACTCAAGTAGTCGCACCTACTCCGGTACCGGCACCCGTCCCCAAGCCTCTGCCTGTGCCTGCCCCCTCACCTGCGGCGGTTACCGGCGATTGCAAGAAAGTCATGCCCGCAGTGGACGCCTGGGCGAGCGCTTGGAATAGAAAAGATGCCAATGCCTATCTGGGCGTATACAGCGATACGTTTGTGCCCGCCAAAGGCCTGACACACGCCGCCTGGGAAGAGCTGCGCAAAAAACGCATCGCAAAGCAGGGTGAAGTGAAAGCGGTACTCAAGAACGTGCGTCCACTCAGCTGCGAGGCTAACGTAGCCAACGTCGCCTTTACTCAGGAATACGGCTCCATCGACTACAAAGACATTGTCGAAAAGACGTTGACGCTTGAATTCATCAAGGGTGAATGGCGCATCACGCGAGAGCTGGTCACGAAGGGCAAGACCTTCTAACTCCGACCAAAAAGTAAAAAAGCCCGCAGTGCATCACCGCGGGCTTTTTTTTGTTCGGGCAACCTTGATTTCCTAAAACGGAATGTCGTCATCCATATCGTCAAAGCCGCTTGAAGGCTTGGCTTGGGCAGGTGCCTGTTGACGGGGTTGCGACGCTGCCGGGCGCGACGCAGGCGCTGGCCGGGAATAACCTCCACCGCTGCCTTCATCGCTGCTGGGGCCACCCATGCCCTCGCGTTTGCCGAGCAACTGCATTTCGGTTGCGATGATGTCAACCGTGTTTTTCTCTACCCCGGCCTGATCGGTGTATTTGCCGTATTTCAGACGGCCTTCGACATAGATGGGCTGGCCTTTCTTGACATATTCGCCAGCGATTTCAGCCAGCCGGTCATAAAACGTCACGCGGTGCCACTGCGTATCTTCAATGCTCTCCCCGGTGTTCTTGTCCTTGCGGCGACTGGATGTTGCCACGCTGATATTGGCCACCGCCTGGCCAGAAGGCAGGTAACGGATTTCGGGGTCACGCCCGCAATTGCCGACCAGAATGACTTTATTGACTGATGCCATGATTTACTCCTGAATTGGATGATTATCTCGCCTTTGGCAGCGGCGCTCGCATGGGCCAGGCAATCGCCAGCCAAAGCAACATTCCGACGCCACACGCGGTAAAAAGGCCCGGCATTCCCACGTTTTTGATCAGCAAGCCACCCAGTGCGCCACCCGCAAAAAATCCAAGCGATTGCAGGGTGTTGTAAACCCCAAGTGCCATGCCACGGGCGTGAGCGGGAGCCACTTTGGAGGCCATGCTGGGCTGGCTGGCCTCCAGTACGTTGAAACCGCAGAAAAAAACAAAGAGCAGAACTGATAACAGCCCCACGTCTGCGTGAGAAGACACGCCCCACAACAAACCCAGCTGCACCAGTGCAATCAGGCCAATGGCCGAAAGAAAAACGGCACGAAGATAGCCCCGCTTTTCAAGCGGGAATAGGGTTGCGCCCATGACCACGAACGAAGCCAGCACGGCCGGCAGATAGACCCACCAATGATGCTCCTTGGGCAAGCCCGCCTGCACCAGCAGCGTGGGAATCGCCACCCACATCGCCAATTGCACCGCATGAAGCACAAACACCCCGAAGTTCAGCCGCAGCAATGCGGCGTACCCCAGTACTTCCGCCAGACGACCCCGTGGCGTGTTTTTGTGTTGCACGGGCTCGGCGGGAGCGCCCCAGATCACCACGGCAATACCGCCCAGCGAGAGTGTTCCGGTCAGGGCAAACAAGCCGCCCAGACCGATGGACACCACGAGAACAGGCGCCAGCAGCAAGGACAACGCAAACATTAGGGCAATACTGCCACCAACCAGCGCCATGGCCTTGGTCCGTACTTCGTCACGGGTCTGGTCTGCCAACAAAGCCGTGACAGCAGCCGAAACTGCCCCAGCCCCCTGGATTGACCGGCCTATCATCAGCCAGCCCAGACTCGTGGCCGCCGCTGCCGTGAAACTGCCAATGGCAAACACCAGCAACCCAAAGACTATCACCCGCTTGCGCCCGAGACGGTCCGACGCCATTCCGTAGGGAATCTGCAGCAAACCTTGCGTCAAGCCGTAAATGCCCATGGCCAGCCCGATCAGCGCGGGATCATCGCCGCCAGCGTACTTGCGCGCTTCCAGTGCAAAAACCGGCAGCACCAGAAACAGCCCCAGCATGCGCAATGCAAAAATGACAGTCAGCGACAGGCTGGCGCGGCGTTCCATCGCCGTCATGGCGGTGGATGATCCGGGAGCGGTTTGCGCTGCGGGCGCACCCCCTTGGGGAAGAGTTGAAGAGTGTGTCACCCTGAATTTCGCCGAAAACCTGCAAAAAGATCGTTGCAGAAGGTAAAAGCGCCATTGTCCCCGATCTGCCAGCACGGCCTGAACGGCCCGCTGGGCCCAAACTCCTTGTAGAGTCCTGTCTCATGAAACGCCTGCCCCCACTCAACGCCCTGCGCGCATTTGATGCCGCCGTTCGCACCGGCAGTTTTACCCGGGCTGGCGACCAGCTCCATGTCACACAGGGCGCCATCAGCCGCCAGATCAAGCAGCTGGAAGACTGGCTGGGCAAACCCGTGTTTGTGCGCCATTACCAGGGCCTGATACTGACCCCCGCCGGGAGCGTGCTGGCCAAGAGTCTGGATATGGCGTTTGGCACCATCACCAGCGCGGTGGAGCAGATTCACCACTTGGGCGCACGCCAGCGTATTGCGGTCAACGTGCCTGAAACCTTTGCTTCGCGCTGGCTGGCCCCGCGCCTGCGAAGTTTTCACGGGCGGCACCCCGACATTGATCTGTCCATCACCACCAACACTGTCACCACGCTGCGTGAAGCCCGGCAATACGACTGCCTGGTGATGTTTCTGGCCGAACCGTGGGCCAAGTGCGATTGCCGCATGTTGCGCCAGGAGCAGCACATCGCCGTGGCCAGCCCCGAGCTGTGGCAGGACGGCGTGGCCCCAAGCCTCTCCAAAGTGACGTTGCTGCACATTCTGAGCGGCAACAAACGTCTGCCCATATGGGAAAACTGGTTCGCCTCGCTGGGTATCCGGTCTGTGGACCCACGGCCCGGCATCGCCTTTTCCACCATGGACCAGGCCATCAATGCAGCCGTGTCCGGTGCCGGTGTGGCGGTGGTTGACGCCCCAATGGTGGAGCGTGACCTGGCCGAGCATCGACTGCGACGGCTGGACGACCACGAGCTCACCGATGCCCACGGTTACTGGTTTGTCGAGCCGCGCGAGCGGGGGGTACAGGACGTCTCGCACAGCGCCGTGGTGGCCTTGTTCCAGTCGTGGCTGCTCGAGGTGAGCCGTTGATGGCTATCATCTAGGGTTGCCCACGCGCTGCCCGCCACCCATGCCCTTATCCGATTCCGAAGCCGACCGCCTGCCGATACCACTTAACGCCCGCCAGATCAGCATCCGTGGCGCGCGAACCCACAATCTCAAAAACATCGATGTCGACATCCCGCGCAACCAGCTGGTCGTCATCACCGGCCTGAGCGGCTCGGGTAAGTCCAGTCTGGCATTTGACACCCTGTATGCCGAGGGCCAGCGGCGTTATGTGGAGAGCCTCTCCACCTACGCCCGGCAGTTCTTGCAGCTGATGGACAAGCCCGACGTGGACGTGATCGAGGGCTTGAGCCCGGCCATCTCCATCGAGCAAAAAGCCACCTCGCACAACCCCCGCTCTACGGTGGGCACCGTCACCGAAATTCACGACTACCTGCGCCTGCTGTTTGCCCGTGCCGGCACGCCGTATTGCCCGGACCACGGCTTGCCGCTGCAGTCACAGACCGTGAGCCAGATGGTGGACACGGTGCTGGCACTGCCACAAGACACCCGGCTGATGATTCTGGCGCCACTGGCGCGCGAAAAGAAAGGTGAGTTCCTCGACGTGTTTGCCGAGATGCAGGCACAGGGTTACGTGCGATTCCGGGTGAACGGCAAGGCGTACGAGTTTGAAGAGCTGCCAACCCTCAAGAAAACCGAGAAGCACGATATCGATGTGGTGATTGACCGCATCAAGGTGCGACCGGACCTGGCCCAGCGCCTGGCCGAGAGTTTTGAAGCGGCCCTGCGGGTGGCCGATGGGCGCGCCATTGTTCTCGAAATTGATAGCACCTCACGCAGTGCTGACGAGGGCTACAGCCCAAAAGAGCACCTGTTTAACGCCAAATTTGCCTGCCCGGTGTGCAGCTACTCCATCAGCGAGCTGGAGCCCCGGCTGTTCTCGTTCAACTCGCCCATGGGCGCCTGCCCGGCCTGTGACGGCCTGGGTTCGATGGAGTTTTTTGACCCGGCCCGCGTGGTCGCTTTCCCCACACTCAGTCTGGCCAGCGGCGCCATCAAGGGCTGGGACCGGCGCAACGGCTACTACTTTGCCATGCTGGAGAGTCTGGCCAAACACTACAAGTTTGACATCGACACTGCTTTTGACCAGCTGCCGCAATCAGTTCAACATGCGGTTCTGCACGGCTCTGGCGAAGAAGAAATCAAGTTCAGCTACGTGATGGATTCCGGTGGAACCAAAGGGAAGAAGCTCACGCGCAAACACCCGTTTGAAGGCATTTTGCCCAACATGGCGCGCCGCTACCGGGAGACCGACTCGGTGATGGTGCGTGAAGATCTGGCGCGATACCGCAGCACCCAGCCCTGTACGGAGTGCGGTGGCACGCGGCTGCGCACCGAGGCACGTCATGTGAAGATCGGCGAAGGCGCACAAGCCCGCGCCATCTTCGAAGTCAGCCACATCACGCTGCGGGAGAGCCTGGATTACTTCCAGAATCTGAAAATGTCGGGCTCCAAAGGCGAGATTGCCGACAAGGTGGTACGCGAAATCGGGCTGCGCCTGAAGTTCCTCAACGACGTGGGCCTGAACTACCTGAGCCTGGACCGCAGCGCCGATACGCTCAGTGGTGGCGAGTCCCAGCGCATCCGGCTGGCCTCACAAATCGGTTCCGGCCTGACAGGCGTGATGTATGTGCTGGACGAGCCCAGCATCGGCCTGCACCAGCGCGACAACGACCGGCTGATCGACACGCTGAAACACCTGCGCGACATTGGCAACAGCGTACTGGTCGTTGAACACGACGAAGACATGATGCGCGCTGCCGACCACGTGATCGACATGGGCCTGGGCGCCGGTGTTCACGGTGGGCGGGTGATTGCGCAGGGCACGTTTGATGACGTGAAGGCCAATACCGGGTCACTGACGGGCCAATACCTGGCCCACACCCTGCAGATTGCGGTGCCCCGACGACGCACCGCCTGGTTGCCCACCGTGGCACCCACCGCGCCCGAGAAAAAAGCTGTCGCCAAAATACCGCCCAGCAAAGCTGCACTGGCCTGGGCAGACCGCCATGCAGCGCATCTCGCCACGCAGGGTGACCTGCAGGCCATTCGTGTGATCAACGCTACCGGCAACAACCTGAGTGGCGTGAGTGCGGCATTTCCAGTGGGGTTGTTGACGTGTGTGACCGGCGTATCCGGTTCGGGCAAATCCACGCTGGTGAACGACACCTTGTACGCGGCCGTGGCCCGCCAGCTGTACCGTGCCCACGAAGAACCCGCGCCACACGAAGAAATTCAGGGCATCGAGCATTTCGACAAGGTCATCAACGTCGACCAGTCACCCATTGGCCGCACGCCCCGCAGCAACCCCGCCACCTACACCGGCATGTTCACGCCCATCCGCGAGCTGATGGCTGAAATGCCGCAGGCGCGTGAGCGCGGGTACGGCCCGGGCCGCTTCAGCTTCAACGTGGCCGGTGGCCGCTGTGAAGCCTGCCAGGGCGACGGCGTCAAAAAAGTGGAGATGCACTTCCTGCCCGACGTGTATGTGCCCTGCGACATCTGCCATGGCCAGCGCTACAACCGCGAGACGCTGGAAGTGCTTTACAAAGGCAAAAACATTGCCCAGGTTCTGGACCTGACAGTTGAGGCGGCCGCCGAGTTTTTCAGTGCCGTACCCACCATTTCCCGCAAGCTGCAAAC
>ENA-UOWO01007888-UOWO01007888.1-activated-sludge-metagenome-genome-assembly--contig:-NODE-7888-length-10386-cov-12.059046_pt1 | contig 10386 bp, 10 predicted proteins | sample MGYA00238148_ERZ761564 | MGnify/ENA primary metagenome ERZ761564 (study PRJEB28885, sample SAMN05720194) | activated sludge metagenome | isolation source: Anaerobic digester | place: USA...
GCGGTTTGAGCTTCAGCGTTGTTTAACTTGGCTTTAGTTTGAGATTCAAACTGTAGATCATTGGCTGGCATTTTGACAAAGACCACTGCTGTTAAACCTTCTCGTAAATCATCAGCCACAAAAACTTCTTTTTCCTTAATTAAATTATTTTTTTCAGCGTAGTCTCTCATTACTCTGCCTAGAGCTAAACGAAAACCCTGCACGTGAGTTCCTCCATCTGGAGTATTAATGACGTTGACGTAACTTTCTGTGTGTTCGTTGTAGGTGTCGTTATATTGCAAAGCTAATTCGATGCCAATATTTTTACCAGTGTCTGGATCTTGCCAATCACTGTTAACATAAAAAACTTTATGCAACGATTTGCGAGACATGTTGAGATGTTCAACTAAAGAGCGAATTCCACCTTCAAAATAATAGTGTTGCTCTAGATTTTCGATGCGATCAAAGAATTGAAAATAGATGCCTGCCATCAGATAGGCACGATCTTTAACAATTTGAATCATTTGTTTATGGCTGTAATCAACAGTCGAAAAAATGGTAGGATCAACTACAAATTGAACCATAGATCCTGACTCATATTTTATGAATTCGCTACTCTGCTCACTGAATTTACTGATTAATTCTTTTTCGGAAATTTCTTTGACGTTTTCTGCAGGAATACCTCTGGAATGATATTGATAAAAATATTTGCCATCTCGTTTAACTGCTACCTGCATCAAACTAGAAAGTGCATTGACAGCGGAAGAACCAATACCATGCAAACCACCAGAGGCTTTGTAGGCAGTTTCTTCAAATTTACCACCAGCATGAAGCTTGGTCATGACTAATTCCATGGCTGAAATACCAGATTCGTGTAGATCAGTAGGAATACCGCGACCATTATCAATGACAGTAATTACTTGATTGCCGATTTCTTTATCATCAGCTTTTTTATTTTTGTTATTTTTGTGATTTTCAAATAATTGACGATGAACATCATTGGTGGCAGTACGAAATAATTGGACCGTTTTACCAAAACCGGCAATGGCTTCATCAACTGAGTTATCCAAAATTTCTTTGACTAAATGATGCAAGCCCTTGATGTCAGTTGAACCAATATACATACCAGGTCTTTTACGAACTGGCTCCAAACCTTCCAGGACTTTAATTTCTGAGGCTCGATAGTGTTTTAAATCGTTGCTAGTTGCCATAATATCTTCCGTTTTTTAAGTTAAGAAGATCTGTTGTACCATAATTTGTAGTTGAAAAAAAGGGCTTGTTTTTATTGTAGAAGTGTGAAAAAGCCGATTTTAGAGTATTTAGTGGCTTAGCTTTCCAGACGTACCAGGCTAAAAAAGCAATTTTCGAGGGTTAATTGAGTATTTTGGTTGTTATTGAGAGCCTGATAGGCTTGCAAAAGTATCTGTTTTTTTTGATATTTAAGCTTTGGTTCTTTAAGTAATTGTTCAATCAAATTAATGGCTTTGAAGCGGTCTTTATACTGTTCTACTAGAGAAATAACTTCACTATAGTTTTTTGGCCAAGAAAAAGTTTGAGTTGTATCTTCTGCATTTCTGGATTGTTTTTTAGTATCTAATTGGACAACTATACATCTGGAAACAATGGTTTCTAGAATTTTTTCTATTTTAAAACACAATAATAAAACTAGGGTTTTAACTGGACTTTCTTCAATAATTTTAAGAGCTGCATTTTGTGCAGGAATGGAAGCACTATCAAAATTAAAAAGTACTAAAACTCGATCTTCCTGACCACTAAGACTAGCGCTATAGCTAGCTTCAGTTTGCATTCTTCTTACTTCTTCAATAGGAAAATTAGTTAATTCTTGATTAAAAAAACTAATATTTTTAAGAGTAGTCAGCTTTTTGTGTTCCACTAAATAATCGTTAACAATTTTTTTTAATTCGGCTAGTTTTTCTGCCGTCTCCAAGAATTCTAAGTTTTTGGGCAAAATTAAGATTTCACTAGTGTAAAAATTGTGCATTTGATTATTTAACTCTAAGTCAATTTGTGCCATTATAAAGGCAGAGTTTACATATGTTAACTGCCCAAAACGATACTCAATCGACTGATCAGGTGGTAGTACCTTCAATTGGTGCAACGCCTGTGGTGCAATCAGCTCAGTTTGTCCCCACTAATTCTTTTTTAGATGTTTTGTTTAAAAATCAAAAACTTAGTCTTGAGCAAATTGAAGAATTAAGAAGAGAGGGTTTAAGCAATAACCAATCTTATGAAAACTTGATTAGAGATAGAAATTTTTTAACAGAAGCAGAAATCAATCAAGCTAAAGCTGAATTTAATCACCTAGAATATGTTGATCTTGCTCAAATTGGTATTGATCAAGAAGCCCTGGGTTTAATTGACGAATCAATTGCCAAGAAATATCAGGTACTTCCCTTTGCTTTGGATAAAGAAAAAAATTTGATCAAAGTGGCAATGCTAGATCCTTTGGATTTAACGAAGATTGAGTTTTTAAGACAAAAAACTAATCATGATGTAGACGCTTATTATGCTGATAACGAAATCTTACAAAGATTAATTGTCGAACGTTATTCTCAAAATTTATCTACAGAAGTTGGTGAAGCCTTGCGCACCACCAGCCAATATCAAAGCAAGAATAGCAATGGCGTGGAGATTAATAAGTCTGGCCAAATTTTACGCGATGCTCCAATCAATCGTATTGTGGAAAATATTTTAGATTTTGCTATTAGTTCACGAGCGTCAGATGTACACATTGAACCTCAAAGCAGTAGCATCAGAGTTAGATATCGTATTGATGGCATTTTAGTGGAAAAATTGATTTTACCAAAGAATGTGCATGAGGCAGTGATTTCTAGAATCAAAATCATGTCCAATTTGAAAATTGATGAAAAACGTTTACCTCAAGATGGTCGCTTCAATTATGTTTCGCAAAACAAAGAAGTTGATTTGCGTATTTCTAGTTTACCCACCGTACACGGTGAAAAAATTGTGATGAGACTTTTAGAGAAAAATACTAAAGTACCATCTTTAAATGATTTGGGTTTAAGTGGTTTAGCTTTACGCAGAGTTTTAAGCAACATCAAAATTCCTCATGGCATTATTTTGATTACTGGCCCAACCGGTTCAGGTAAAACTACTACTTTATACTCCATATTACACATGATCAATAATGTGGGGGTTAATATTTTGACTTTGGAAGACCCAGTTGAATATCAAATTCCTGGAGTTAGTCAGGTGCAGGTTAATCCAAAAGCTGGTTTAACTTTTGCTTCTGGTTTAAGGTCTTTTTTACGTCAAGATCCAGATATTATTATGGTTGGAGAAATTCGTGATAATGAAACTGCTGATTTAGCACTACAGGCTTCTTTGACTGGTCACTTGGTTTTCTCTACCCTACATACTAATAGCGCAGCTGGAGCATTGCCTCGTTTATTGGATATGGAGGCAGAGCCTTTCCTTTTGTCTTCATCAATGCAACTGACTATTGGTCAGCGTGTGGTGCGTCGTATCAATCCAAAGTATCGAGAAGAATATAAACCAGATCAGACAGTGGTAGAAAATATTAAACAAGTCTTGGGTCCATTGTTTGAAGCTTATTGTAAAGAAAATAATAAAGATCCAAACAACATCACTCTTTTTAGGCCTATGGAAGAAAGACCTAATTCTGAACCAGACTTTCAGGGTCGTATCGCTATTTTTGAAGTGATGGCGATTAGTCCAGAAATTTCTCAATTGATCATGAAACGAGCTTCAGAGGCTGAGTTGGAAGCTGTGGCTTTAAAACAAGGCATGGTTTTGATGAAACAAGATGGTTATCTTAAAGCTCTTGATGGTCTCACAACGATTGAAGAAGTTTTGCGTGTAGCGGAGGTAAAACAATAAATGCAAATTCGCGATTTATTACAATTTACCATTGATAATCAAGGCTCTGATATTCATTTAGTGGCTGGTTCTCCCCTATCTGTAAGAATTAACGGTGTATTAAGTTTTCCAGCTGGTCCAACAATTTTAACTAAAGATCAAGTTGAATCTTTAATTTTTAGCATATTGTTGCCTGAACAAAAGAAAGCTTTAGAAGAACAAAAAGAAATTGACTTAGCCTATCAATTTGAACAAAAAGGTCGTTTTAGAATCAATGTTTATCGACAAATGGAAAGTTACGCAGCTGCTTTTAGATTAATTCCAGATGAAATTCTTAGTATTGATGAATTGAATTTGCCAAAATTATTTCACAGTTTTTCTGGATATAATCAGGGTTTAATTTTGTTTACTGGCCCAACCGGTGAGGGCAAATCGACTTCTTTGGCAGCAATTATTAATGAGATTAATCAAACAGAAAGTCAACATATTCTCACCATCGAAGATCCGGTGGAATTTGTTTATAAATCTAATAAAAGTATTATTTCTCAACGTGAAGTAGGTAAAGATACTAAAGCTTGGCAGGCGGCTTTGCGCTCTGCCCTACGTTCTGATCCAGATGTGGTTTTGGTTGGAGAAATGCGTGATTTTGAAACCATTGCTTTGACTTTAACCTTGGCAGAAACTGGACATTTAGTATTTGCTACCTTACACACCAACACTGCTGCTCAAACCATTGATCGTATTGTGGATGTTTTTCCATCTTATCAGCAAGCTCAAGTACGCCAACAATTATCCACTGTACTTAAAGCGGTAGTTTCTCAGCGTTTAGTTCCCAAGATTCATGGTGGACGTGTAGCTGCAGTCGAATTGATGCTAAACAATTCAGCCATTGCTAATTTAATTCGCGAAAACAAAGTATTTCAAATCGACAACATTATTCAAAACTCAGCTGGTTCGGGCATGATGTTGATGGAAAATCACCTAATTGATCTAATGAATCAAAAAGTTATTAGCAAAGAAACTGCTTTAGCCAAGTCTTTTAGGCCAAACGAACTAATTAGACTTTTGGGTAATTAGTAATATGCCAATTTTTAAATATTTAGTTAAAAATAAACAAGGCGAAAACGTCAAAGGTAAAGTTGAAGCTGTTTCGCGTGCTCAGGCTGTTTCTACTTTAATTGGACGTGATTTATTTGTTATCGATGTTAGTCCATTGGGCCAAAGCAGTGGTCTTTTTGCTAACTTGAATCATAACAAAGTTAAATTTGAAGATCTGGTTAATTTTACTAGACAATTAGCAACCATGATCAATGCTGGTTTGCCTTTGGCCACTGCTCTGTCAATTTTGGAGGAGCAAAGTAAAACTGAAATGGCTAAATTAACTGGTAATTTACTCAAGGACGTGGAGGGTGGACTGAGTTTTTCTATGGCTTTGGATAAATACAAAGAAAATTTTTCAAGAATTTATGTGCAATTAGTCAGAGCTGGTGAAATGGGAGGTGTGTTGGATGAAGTTTTAGATCGTTTAGCCATCACCATGGAAAAGGAAAAAGATTTTCGTGCCAAAACCAAGGGGGCTATGGTTTATCCAATAATCATTGTGTTAGCTATGGTGGCGGTAGCAATCGTGATGATGGTGGCGGTGGTTCCAAAATTAACCACGATGTATCAAGATTTTGGAGCTGAATTACCAGCAGCTACAAAAATATTGATGAACATTTCTGGTTTTTTTGTTAATTACTGGTGGCTTTTAGTTCTCTTATTCGCTGTTGCTGGTTTTGCTTTGAGAACTTTCAAAAAAACCCCTCAAGGAGAGTTGGCCGTTAATCGTTTTATTTTGAAAGTACCTATTATTGGTATTTTGCAACAAAAAATAGTGTTGACTGATTTTACTCGTACATTATCTCTTTTACTTGGAGCTGGTGTATCGCTTCTAGAAGCTCTAGATGTGGTGGCCTCAGCTATTGGCAGTGCGGTTTATCGTAATCAATTAAAAGAAGTGAATAAACAAGTGGAAAAAGGCGTCACCCTTTCAGATGCCATTGCTCATTATGATAATTTTCCTTCTATTTTATTTCAAATGATTGCTGTGGGTGAAGAAACTGGTAAGTTGGATGAAATTTTGGGGAAAATTTCTGAATATTTTGAGAAGGAAAGTGAATACGCAATTAAAAACCTGACCACTGCTATTGAACCAATGATTATGATCATGCTTGGTTTAGGAGTAGGTTTTATTGTAATTGCTATTATTATGCCAATTTACAGCTTAACCAGTCAGTTTTAGTACTTGAAAAGCTTGGCTTTTGAGATAAACTGAAAGTGAGTTGTTTATTTGGTTAGTCAGTTCGAAGGTAAATTTTATGAAAAAAATCAATTTTCTTCCCAAGGTGAAAAGCCAAATGGCTTTTACTATGATTGAATTATTAATTGTCATTGCTATTTTAGGTATTTTAGCAGTGGCAGTTTTAGCAGCTATTAATCCTGTCGAACAAATTAATCGTGGTCGTGATACTGGATCTCGTTCTGATGCTGAACAATTGTTAAGTGCGATTGATCGTTTTTATGCTTATAAAGGTTATTATCCTTGGACTACTAATCCCAATAATGACTCCGATTTAGATTTTAGAGGAGTTGCTGGCGATACCACAATTTCTTTTACCGGAGGCACGATAGAGGCTTGGGGTGATGATGCTGCTACTCCTTGTTATGTGCTGGACAAAATTGCTAACGGCAATGCCGATGGAACTTGTGTGGGTACTAATGAGGTTAAGCGTAGTTTTATCGACAAAATTACTAAAACTGATTATAACCACCTCTATGTATATTTCTCTGGTGAAGCTGGTGATAGTTTATATGTTTGTTTCAAACCTCAGTCTGGCGCTATGCAAGAAGAAGCAGCCACGCGTTGTGGTGACACTAGCGGTTCTGGGTTACCTGAGGATTTTCGTGCTGCCGCTGCTAGCGTTTGCGCAGACGGTGAAGAATACGTTTGTTTGCCATAATGCTACTTTTACTTGAACTTTTTTTGGCACTGTGTTTTGGATTTTTTCTATCGACTTTAACGAGTTTTTTTAACGTGGTGATTTTTAGAACAACTCGAGAAGAATCATTTACTAAAGGTCGTTCTAAGTGCGAGCATTGTCATCAACAAATCAATTGGTATGACAACATTCCTCTCTTCTCTTTTTTAATTCTTAAAGGACACTGTCGTTTTTGTCACAAAAAAATTAAACTTATTTATTTTTTAACAGAATTAGTTGCATTTATATTAGGCTTTGCTTTTACTTTAGCGTTAATTGCATTGCCTTGGTTGAGCAGTTTTTCACCTTGGCTATTAGTTCTTTATTTTTTAATTTTTTTTGTACTTTTGTTTGCTTTATTAGCTGATTTGCAATATTTAATTGTGCCTGATTTTTTTATAGTGCTCTTATCCATATTGGTTTTGGTAGTGCAAGTGCTTTCTAAGCAAAGTTGGCTCCTTTCTTTATTGGCAGTTTTGTTTTCTAGTACATTTTTTGTAGGACTTTATTTTTTAGCTAATAAAATCTTAAAAAAGGAAGCCTTGGGTCTAGGAGATGTTAAATTAATGATTCCTATCGCTTTTCTTTTATCTTGGCCAAAAATTGTTTTAAGTATTTTTTTAGCTTTTATTATCGGAGGTTTTTTTGCTATGCTTATGTTACTGATAAAAAGGAAAAAGCTTGGTCAAGCTCTTCCTTTTGCTCCTTTTTTAATTTTGTCAGCGCTAATTAGTTTTTTCTTTGGAGAAGCAATTTGGCACTGGTACTGGGGGCTTTTATTTTAACAAGCAAATATGCGTATACTTAAATTCTTTTTTCTTGCTTTGATATGGATTTTAGTGATTGGATCACTGGTGTTTTTTGTTGGACGAGAAATAATTTTATTTTTGGGAGTAAATGCTATCACCAGTGATTATATTGCCTTATCAAGAAAAAATTATGGCAAATGGTGTGTAGATCAATTTGCCTATGGTCAAGATTATTCTACCCAAATTAGATTTACCTCTGACAAAGAATATAATCTAGAGGTAGTTTGTGCTGATTTTGTTGCTTCACCAATTTTAATTGAAAAGAAAAAACTTTTTCCTCTGCTTATTAAAAAATCTTTTGGTTCTGGTTTTGTGATTGATGAACGCAAGTTGCCTTTTGTGGTAGAGCTCAATGTTTTGGGTCGAAGTGCACGTGTTTATGCAGAGGATTCGCAAATTCATTTTAGTTATTTAGGTGTTCCAGATCTTGATTATGATCAGGGTCCAGTCAGTGCTTGTCAGTCGCACAACTATCAGTGCTGTAGCCTAGATTTGCAAAGTGGACTAGGCAAACAACTTAATTCAGTTAATGATTGCCCAAAAAGTTGCTATGAGTCTTGTTTATTAAGACCAGTGTTTTTGTCTTTTAACAGCAATCCTCAATTTCAAGAAGCTGATCGTTTAGTGGAATTATTAAATGGAGACACCCTAACTCTCTCTTACGTTTTGGGTAATGGCAAAGGTGACGTTTTTTCTGGTCAGATCAATAAAAATGTGGAGACTCCTTTATTAGAAAGATTACAGGCAATTTTTGTTGGCAAAACTAATACTACGGTTGAACAGCAAATTACTCTACCAGTTACGATTAAAATAGATTTTGGTGACGGTGAGATTTGGGAGAGCACTACTTTTCAAGATTCTGTTGATCATATTTATAGATGCCAATCCCAAACTTGTTTTTTTCAAGTGCAAATTTCTGCCCAGGATGCTAAAGGTATTTTATCGGTTGAGAATGAAGTAACCAAGATGATTGTCAAGGTACATAGATAATTGTTTTGAGATGTGAGATATTTAAATATATGTCAAAAACAAATCAGCATGCTTTTACCCTTTTAGAAATTTTAGTAGTAGTTTCAATTATTGGTATCTTGGTGGTACTTGGAACCGCAGCCTACTCTACAACTCAAAAAAAAGGTCGTGATGCCAGACGTAAAGCTGATATAAAAGCTATCCAAAATGGTTTTGAACAGTATCATGCTAAAAACAATCTTTATCCTGTTTCTACAGCAGAAGCTAATGATTTAACCATTTTTCCAGCAGGTGTGCCAGTTGATCCAAAAAATACTGGAGAAAATATTTACACTTTAAATTTCGGTACAGATGCTTTTTGTGTATGTGCTCTTTTAGAAAGTAGCACTGGTAATGCCAGTGGATTACCTACTATTGGTAATGAAACCACCTGTAGTTATGGGACGGGTAATTATTACTGTCTCAGCAATCTACAATGAGCGCAAAGGACTTAAAAATGTTGAAAAAACCAAATGCTTTTACCATGATTGAATTGTTAGTATCAGCTACGGTCATTATCTTGTTAACTGCGATTGCTTTAGTTAGTTTTAGTCAAGCTACGATTAGTAGTCGTAATGCGAAGAGAAAGGCCGATTTAGAGACCATGAGACAGGCTCTAACCCTATATAAACAAGACAACGCGTATTATGCTGAAACCACTGCTTTGAATTTTACTAATCTAGTTGCTGATTTATACGATGAGGAATATTTATCTGAGCCAGTTTTAGAAGATCCTAAAAATGTTACCCCATATGTTTACCAGGCAATTTGTTCTGCTAATAGTGGGACAAATTGTATTAAAGTAACTTTACGTGCTGTTTTAGAACCAAATTCAACTACTTATGACATCATTGCTCTCTAGAAATCAATCAGCTTTTACTTTTGTTGAGCTTTTGATCACTGTTTCAGTGATGGTGATTTCTTTATCTATTGGTGCCACTAATTATTTACGATTTTTAGATAAACAAAAACTTTATCAATCTGGCTCAAATGTAGAAGCCATTTTGAAAGATGCGCGTTCCAAAGCACAATATGGATTCTTGGGTAATGAAGAATTAGGCTATTGTGCTCAACTCAAGGCAGTGGAGGTTGTATCTAGTCAAACAGCGGATAACAGAGTCAATTTCAAAGCACAATTGCATTGTGCCAGTGATCATATTTTGGTTTATGAGAATCAAACCATAGAAGAACTAGGCACTGTTTTGAATCAAAATTTTCAAGTTTCATATTTACCCATTCGTGGAGCGACATTGTCAATTAATGGTTCTGCAATTGCCAGTGGAAGCGCAATTTTGAGTCGTGATAGCGGTTCAGTTATTTTTAATTTAGATCAGGGAGGATCGATCGATGTCAAATATGACTAGTCAGCGAGCATCCACCTTAATAGAAATTCTCATTGCTGTTTCTATCATTGCTTTGGTTTTGACTTCAGTTAGCGCCATGATTACTATGTCAATCAAATTAGCAGGCAGTAACGAACAAAAACAACTTGCTTTACAAAAGGCTCAAGAAGCTATGGAATTCTTTCGTAAAGAAAGATCAATTAATAGCTGGTACAGTTTCTCTACTCCTCTAACTGATGGAAGTATTTACTGCGTTAGTACTTTACCTGAGTCTATTGCGAGCATATCAGCTCAACTTGGTACTTGTAGTGATACAGATGTTTTGGAGGCGGCAAAATATCAATTTCAAAGAGAGGCCTCTGTGCA
>ENA-UOWO01007894-UOWO01007894.1-activated-sludge-metagenome-genome-assembly--contig:-NODE-7894-length-10379-cov-5.987602_pt1 | contig 10379 bp, 8 predicted proteins | sample MGYA00238148_ERZ761564 | MGnify/ENA primary metagenome ERZ761564 (study PRJEB28885, sample SAMN05720194) | activated sludge metagenome | isolation source: Anaerobic digester | place: USA...
AATTTTTTTTACCTAATAAAAATCTCAAAAAACTATTTGCATTAGGCGTAGTTATTACTAAAAATCCATTATTTTTTAAATTATATCTAATTACATTTTTTAAATTTGAAAGATTGTCTAAGTGCTCTATTGTATCTAATAAAATTATCAGATCAAAAGTATTTTCCTTGTTTAATTGATCTTTGTTTAAATCAAATAATTCGAAACTGCCCTTCTTAAATTTCTCCTTACAAAAATCAATTGCAAAAGATGATATATCATATCCCATACATTCATTATCTTCCATAATATCTTCAAAAAAAAGGCCTCTTGCGCAACCAAAATCAGCAATTTTTTTATCCTTCAGTAAGATATTTTTTTGTTTTAAAAAATCCTTATAATGATCCAGCGTACTGGAATTTTTTTCAGATAATTTATTGAAATATTCTTTTTTATAATTAATTTTCATTTTAGACAATCAAATAATTTAGCATACTCTTTTGCCGCTTTATCCCAGCTAAATTGTTTTGAAAAATTATAATTATCATTTATTAATTTTTCTCTTTCTTTCTCTTCAAGATTGCTTATTTCAACCATTTTATTATAAATATCTTTTAAATCATACGGATTGATAAGCCAATTTTTATTGGGTGTAATTTCTATCAATGAGCTATTTTTTGAAGTTATGACAGGACATTTGCACGCCATTGCTTCTAAAGCGGGAAATCCAAACCCCTCATAAAAAGATGGGTAAATAAAAAAAACAGCATTTTGATAAAAGTTTACTAATTGATCTTCACTTGCATATCCCCACAATATAACATTATCCGTCAGCTCTAGTTTTCTAATTGCATCTTTTAATTCAGCTGTTTGATTCTCACCGATCAGACCGGCAATAAGATACTTATGTTTTATCAATTCTTTATCTCTAGACATTACTTCTAATACGCTGAGGATGTTTTTTCTTTTGGGGTGAGTCGTAAGAGAAAAAAAATATTTTTCCTTAATAATCCTTTCCTTTTTAGTTTCTTCTAAAAATAATTTGTTGATACCAGAATAAATAACTCTGATTTTTTCTTCAGAAACTTTATAAAAATTCAGAATATCTTTTTTTGTATTTTCAGATTGAGCAATAACAACATCAGCATTTTTTAAAGATCTTTTAATGCCATATTTATAATAAAGATTAAAAAAGAGTGAATGATTTTTTGGAAAAACTAAAAAAGATAGATCGTGTATAGTAACTATATATTTAATTCCCTTGATTTTAAAAAATGGAAGAATGTTTGAGGGACCGTGAAAGATATCAACTCTTTCTTTTTTTATAAGACAATTTATAAAAAAAAGATCAAATAAGGCACCAAATAATCCATTATTTGGTCCTTTTATAATTTTTGTATCTCCAATCTTTTTATTCAAAGATGTTTGAAAAAAAATAAAAGAAAATTTATCTTGATTTTCAGATAACTTATTATAAAGGCACTTTATATAATATGGTATGCCAGTACTTGATTGCTGATAAATTCTCGAATTTATACCAATTTTCATTTATTTATAAATATATTTTAAAATTAATTCGTAAAGTCGATCGCAGGCCATCCCGTCTTGATATTTATTAAATTTTTCTGTAAAAAATTTATATTTATCCTTATAGTTTGAACTCGTAGACCAATCAAAATCATCAATCAAATCAAAAAGTTCTTCTTCATTTTTCGCAAACGCTTGGGGCATTTCTTCAAAATAGTTATAATACATCTTCCTGCAATTTTTTAAATAATAATCGAAATCATAGCAATACAAAATTATAGGGCGATTCGTTAAACAAAATTCAAATGGAATGCTCGAATAATCTGAAATTAAAATATCAATATGAAGTAACAATTCTTGAATATCGTCTACTTCGTTTGATATTTCTTTTATATTACTTAAACTTAATATATCAATTTTTTTTCCGAATAAAGATAAAGGGTGATTTTTTACTAAAAATATATAATTTTTTTTCTTCAAAAGTTCATTTAAATTAAGCAAATTCTTTTCCGTAAAAGGTATTATTTCGTTCACGTTATCTCTAAAAGTTGGAGCATATAACAAAATTTTATTATAGATAGATAAATTAAGCTTTTGTTTATAATCATTGTAAATTAAATTTTTATTAAAAAATATATCGTTTCTCGGATATCCAATTACCTTAATATTGTTATTTAATAATGCTGTCTTCATATTGTCTGCAGAACTTTCTGAACAAGAAATAATAAATTTATACAGCTTCATTTCTTTTTTTATAAAGTAACAAAATATTCTATGAAAAAGCAATTGGCCTTTTCTGCTATCCAGAGAGATATCTTTTAATGGTGTGCCATGCCATAAATTTATAATATTAAAATTGCCTAAAATAAAAGTTCTTCCTGTAATATCCTGGGAAGCAGCCTCAATTATTAAATAATTAGCTCTCAATATACTCCAAATGCCAGCAAAGGAATAAAGATACACTACAGGCTTATTTTCTGATTTTAGCATTTTATATATATTCTTATTTCTTGTGATCCAAAAAGGAATAAACTCACTATTTTTTCTATTAAGCAAATATAAATAAAAATATTTTGGATTTCCTATAAATCTGTAACCAAAATATGAACCAAATAGTAAAAGGTTATTTTTTTTGGGGATAACATATGAAAAAAACCAAAAAAGGGGAATGAAGAACAAATTTAAAATAATTTTAAATAATACTTTCATGTTTTTTTATACCATCTTTAATCATATAAATTTTCTAAGGCAAATTAAATTGGATATAATTATATCTATTTTATTTTCAGCAAATTCGCAGTCTTCTCTTTTTGTTTCGCCTGTCAAAACCAGTACGGATGTTATTGGAGAATTTTCCGCTAACTTCATGTCCGTATAAAGCCTATCCCCTATTATAACCGCATCCCTGTATGTAAATCCGTATTTTTTGAGAATCGGATCTATAAATGATTTGTCTGGCTTTCCGAAAAATTTATTTGGTAATATGCCCGTAGTCATTTCTACTATCTTTATAAATGTGCCAATGTCAGGGATTACCCCATCTTTTGCGGGACATACAACATCCATATGGGTCGCATAATAAGGAATTCCTTTTCGAACAAAATTAGTGAGTTTTTGTATTTTTTGATAATTAATCTCATCATCATACGTTAATAAAATTGCTTCTGGATTTTTTTCTTCATATTTTAGCCCCTCTTCGCTGAAATATTTTGAAACATTTTTATTTGCAACCCAAAAAACTTTTTTAATTTTTTTCTGTTTTAAGAAAGCCACCGCTGACGCAGAAGAAACTAAAATATTACACTCTTTTAATCCTAGTCCAATCTTGTTAAACCTAGCCAGATGCTCTTTTGGTGTCCTTGAAGAATTATTTGTAGCAACAAAAAATTTTCGATTTTTCTTTTTCAGAACATTAATAAAATCCAATGCTCCTGAAATAGTTTCATTTTCAATAGTTAATGTTCCATCTCGATCTATAAAAAATATTTTTTTATTCTTAAGTTCTTCTATTTTTTCATTAAACAAAACCTCAGCAGCCCCTAAGTCTTCATAATTATCTATTTCATACCATCTGTTTTTCCCTATATTAAATGGATTAGCAACAATTTTTCCGGATGAAAATAAATTATCCAACATTACCTCTGTCCATTGATTCCTATCTCTATTTATATTTATGATTCGATTCATTTCAAGAATCAACGTATTAGTATCTTTTTTATCAATTTTATATATATCTATAGAACAACCGTATGCTTCTTTTTCTATAATTTTTTTTGAAATGCTCTTAATAATTCCATTTTTTACAATAACTTTCATCGATTCTTCTAGGTATCTGCCCTTATCAACAGCAACGACTGTTCTCTTCTGTTTGACTAATCCTCCTATAATGCCCGCATCAAAAACTAAATCAGCATTCATGAGAATTACATTGCCTTTTAAATGTTTCTTGGCGAGAAATAGGGAATACATATTATTTGTTTCTTCAAATTCTTTATTTTCGACAAAAGAAAAATTTATTGATGGATAATTATTTTCGCAAAAATTTACAATTTGAGACGATTTGTATCCAGTACAAATAACTATTTCCCTGACTCCATTCTCAGTCAATGAGTCAATAATATAACCTAGCATCGGCTTTCCGTTTACCTTGATTAATGTCTTAGGTTTTTTGTCTGTCATTGGACGCAATCGTGAACCAACTCCTGCAGCTAAAATTATTGCCTTCATAAATTATTTTATGTCATATATTTCTTTCTCAATAATTTTATTTTTTGAAAAAGAAAACTGATTTTTTATTATATAATCTGTTTTAATAATCTTACGCAACCAATATGTAAAAGATTACATGTACTGTAAGCTGTTACTCTTTTCATATATTTTTTTAAAAAAATTAAGTTAGCTTAAACTTTTCAGGATTTTTAGGACAAGCCTAAAATTTTTTTGAAATCCTCATAGCTTTTTTCAAATGTTATTTCTTTGCTCCAATTCCAAGCATTTTGCCCCAATCTTTCATATTCAACTTTATCTTCCAAAATTTTCACAATCTTTTGACTAAGATTCTCCGGATTGTTTTTTTCGCAAATTATCCCCGTTTCCCCATTTCTGACGCTATCCCTGAGACCATCAACATCATAGACAACTGCCGGAGTTCCCTGCGAATTGGCTTCCGTGACAACAAGTCCCCAGCCTTCTTTGGCGGAAGTGACGGCAATAAGATGTGATTTTTGCATCAGTTCAATCTTTTTTTCTCTGCTAATCTTGCCCAGACATTGGATTGAATCTCTATATTTTGATGTTTCTATTATTTCAATAATTTTTTTGGCAAACTTTCCGGTTGTATCTCCGGCTATAATCAGCTGCAAATCAGAAATTTTCTTTTTTGCAATTTCAAAAGCTGCAATGATCTGATCGGCCCGTTTCATAGACCTTAGTGCCCCAAGACTGAGTATTGTGAGTTTTTCAAATTTTTCAATATTTAAATCTTTGACCGGATTAATGTGCGTTCCTTCACTGATTATTTTGATTTTATCCCGTCTGAAACCGAATTTGCTCAGATCTTTTTTAGTGCTTTCGGAAACCGTAATGACATCTCTGTTGCCAAGCAAGAACAGATAAAACGTTTCCGCAATATATCCAATCAGACCTTTGATGATGTTCATCTCGTAAAACCAAATTTCCCGGCAAAGCTGATGAAAAAATAAAATGCTTTTCTCGTGAACATATAAATTGCAAAAAAACGGAATTGTGTTCACTTCTTCAATAACCAAATCCGCCCAGCCTTTCAGATTTTTTTTGTAATATTTATACGCTTCAAAGTAGACTGTGCGATAGTTTCCAACTCTTATAACCTTGAAACCGTCAACCATTTCTTCTTTTTCTGCCCCGGCAAAACCGCGCACCAAAAAAATAACTTCGTGTCCATCTTGAACCAATCTTCTTGCCAGCTCTTCATTCACAACTTCCGCCCCGCCGGCATAGGGGTTTTTAATATCTTTCCAACTGAACCATAACAAGTTCATAAAGTTATCAAGTTCATAAAGTTATAAAGTTTTGATAAAACCAGAGATTATTTTAGAAATTTCAATTTTACAATTTTTTCTTCCTCACCACATACATCGGCCTGCCGATAACTTCCCCATGGATATTGCCGATACTTGCCTATTCATTTTTTTGCCCTCTTTTCCATAATTCATGCAAACTAGAACATTAAATTAGATAAAATAGACGGGAAAAGCCTTACGCCCGGAACTTTTTTGAAAATTATTTGAAATTGATGCAAAAAGCAAAATAACTTCGATACCACCATAAGTTCTTTCAAATTCAGCTATTGATTTTGATTGATCATTTTTGAGTAAATTTTTAACTTCCAGCGCTGTTTTCTTTCCGTCAGCTAAATTCAAAATAAAATCAACTTCGCTTTTTCTTTTATTGCGCCAATAATTTAAATCATACCCCGCTTTTACTAATTGGGAAAAAACGGCATTCTCCAAAACCTGCCCCATATCATTTCTGTCTTCAAACTTTCTGAAATCATTCACTATTGCATTTCTCAAGCCGGAATCAAAAAAATAAACTTTGGGATTTTTCACGATTTCCGTCCGCTTATTTTTATAAAAAGGTTTTACTAAACCAACAATATAAGTTTTTTCCAAAAAATTCAAATATTTTTTCAGGGTTGGATAGGTGAATTCCGATATTTGAGAAAGTTCCCTATATTCAACAAGATTACCCGCCTGAAAAGCCAAGGCTTTGATTAATTTTCCCAACTTATAATCATCAATCAGGCCTAAAACATCCCGGACTTCGCGAAGAAAAAAAGTATTATAAATATTCTTAAGCACTTCTTTTTTTTCTGCCTCATCGCGAGCTAAAATGACCCGGGGATAACCTCCAAAAATCGAATACTCTTCAAATTCTCTGGCCAGTTTCTGTTTTATTTCATTCCCCACTGTGACATTTTTTTTCGAAAGAAATCCCGGATTTAATTCAGAATAAATTCTATTCAAAGCCACATTCTTGTAGCTTAAAAACTCGGAAAAATCAAGCGGAAAAAGATTGAAAATAAAAATCCTTCCCACCAAATACCGCGTGGCCTGAATAGTAAGATCGATCGCCGATGAACCTGTAATAAAAATTTTTATTTTTTCAGAATCAAAAATATACTTCAAACGCTTGCCTCCATTTTTTGAATATTGGAATTCATCTATGAATAAATATCTATTTCCCCTCACGTATAGCTTCACAAAATCTTCAATATTCCTATTGAACATATTGAGAACATTTTTATCCTCAAAACTGACAAAAACCGCTTTTTTAAGACCCGAAAAAATCTTTTTTAAAAGCGTGGTTTTCCCGCATTGACGAGGACCCAAAACAGCAATAATTTCCGGGGTTTCAAGATATTTAAGAATTTTATCCTCTAATTTCCGCTTAATATACATAAAAATTGACTGTTTGAACTAAAATTTAATACTAGTTTAATTATAGTTCAGACTGAAGTTCAAGTCAAGATTGCTCCAGTTAAGTTTTACAATTTTTTCTTCCTCACTACATACATCGGCCTGCCGATAACTTCCCCATGGATGTTGCCGATATAGAGAGCAATGAGACCCAAACAGCTCAAAACTATGCCACTGAAAAAGATGTTGAGAATTGCCAGCGAAGCCGGACCGGAAAAAGAAAAACCGAAAGGATCCTTCCAAATATATTTGTCGAAAAAAATGAAAAGTCCCAGAGAGCCGGAAACGACTGTGACCACAATGCCCAGATAGCCGGCCAGTTTCAATGGCAGAAGGCTCATGGCGACAAAACTGCTGAGAGCCAGTTTGATGAGTTTTGTTGTGCTGTAGGCGGCTTTGCCATGCGCTCTGGCCGGAGAATCAAACAGGATATATTCCCGGCGGAAACCCAGCCAGGCAATGAGGGCGCGCGTCATGCGGTTTCTTTCGCTGAATTTATTGAATTCGTCAATGACAATCCTGTCGAGCAGCCGGAAATCTGTCGCGTCGGGAGCAATGGAAGTTTCGGAAATTTTGTTGATGATTTTGTAGTAGAACCACGAACCGGCGCTTTTTATTAATGAATTCCGGTGATTTTTTTTCCTGACTCCGACCACGACTTCCGCTCCCTTTTCCCATTTGGCCAGAAATTCGGGAATGGTTGCCGGCGGATGCTGAAGATCAGCGTCAAGCATAATGCAGGCGTCTCCCTGGCAATTGTTGATGCCGGCCGTGGTGGCGATTTCTTTGCCGAAGTTGCGTGAAAAATCAATATACTTCACATCCTGATCCGCTTCGGACAATTTTCTGATTTCTTCAATCGATTTGTCCCGGCTTCCGTCGTTGACAAAAATAATTTCAAAAGCATAGTTTTGAAGCATGTTTAAAACCTTTCTAAGCTCTTCATAGAGAAGCGGAATATTTTTTTCTTCATTATGAGCCGGGATAACGATGGATATAAGTTTCATACTTTTTCGTTTAATTTGCCTCTAGATACGAAAAAAAGGCCAATCAGAATGGCAACAAATTGCATAATAATCACTATATTGATTATAGCAGAAATGCTCTTCCCGTAAAGGAAAATCAGCCCTGAAAATACCGCGGCAATTGCAATAAGAAAATAGGCTATTTTTGTCTTATGGATTGACAGAAGATACTGGAAAATGAGATTAACGATGGAAAACAGGGATACTGCGATCGCGAACCATCCCAGATAAGCCGCTGCTCCCTGATATTTGTTTCCGTAGAGAATGCTGAGAATCAATTCCGGATACAGGAAATATATTATGGTAGCAAAAGTTCCCGCGAAAAAAACCAGCGCCAGCCCTATTTTCATGAGTGGTTTTGCGGAATCTCCTTTGTGGTTGCTTTCAGATGACATCGAGAAAAGCACGCTAGCAACGATTCCGGTCACAAAATAGATTACTTTAGAAGCCACATTGAGCGCGCCATACTGACCTGCAGCTATGGCATCCAGATTATGTTTCGCCAAAACCATGTCCATGTTGCACATTAATGTTATGGCCAAGTTGCCGACAAAAACCGGCAGGATGAATTTTTTAATTTCCCCAAAATCAAAAGAGGCCGGTTTATTGTCCTCAATTTTGTCCGTATTTTTTTTCTTGAGAACCACAAGCCTAATCACAGCTACAGATGCAAAATATGTGACAAATGATCCCAAAACAAAACTGCCAACAATGCCATTCAGGGCAAAACCGATTTTGACCAGCACTATTCCCGAAATCAATTTGATCGCCGCGCCTAAAATTCCATTCAGGCTTATGTATCTGAATTTCTGCCAGCCGCTCAAAGTTCCGGAATTGACGGCAGAAAAAAAGGACAGAAACATAGTGATCCAAATTAAAACCAGGGCAAAATTATTTTCAATGTTGAGAAAATTGCCGACAATAGATGTCAGAAAAATAGAGGAAGCAAAAATCGGCAAGCCATATTTGAAAATTTTTCTGTTAAGATAGCTGCGGATTTGGCGGCTGCCTTCTTTGTCATTTTCAGCTTTGCAAGCAGCGGAATATTTTGTCGCTATCATAGTAAGAGTCGCTGAAAAAACTGAAATTATGGCCACCAAAGAAATTAGGGATTCGGCTTCTCCGTATATTTCAACATCTACCATTCTTCCGATTACAAGATGAAAGATGTAGTTGAAAAAGTTTATCAAAATCGTGCCGGAAAACAAAATCAGGCTGTGTTTCACAAACACGCCCTGCTCCGCAAATTTATTTTTAATCAAGGAAAATATCATCCTTTTTGATTTAAAATTCAAAAGTCCCCCGTGGTTTATTCCGTGGATTCCGGCAATAATTGTCCGAAAAATAACATTAGCCTAAGTATAGCACTCAGGTTTTTTTCGTAAAGAAAGCACGGAAAGCAAGGGTTGACAAAACGGCATTTATGTGCTATTTTTTGTTGTTATAGTTGTTATAATGGATAGTATGGTTATTTTAAATTTATATTAATTTAACAATTGCTGGAGGGGGCGATTATGTTAAAAGAAAGGGCTTTTGTTATTATCTGTTTGTTGCTTTTTGTTCTGTTGCTTTCTGGCTTTAGAAGCATTGAGGATTTGAAGTCAGAACTAGACAACCTAGTAGCTGTAGCCGAGGAGACTAAAGATCCCCAGACTATGGAAATTGCAGCGTTCTTGCAAAATAATGCCATCATGGCAGAACCGAATGAAAAAGGAATTCGGATTCTGGAAGAGTCCAAGGATGGCAATTGGGTTGCTGTTGTGTCTCTACTCGAAAAAGACGGAGAGACAGGAGAACACTGGAAAGGCATTCTGAATGTCAATTCGGCCGCCAATTTTCTTTTCGAAATCAGAACCATCGTTCTCAAAAATGGCAACTTTGGACCAACAGGCAAAGCCATCGTTTTACTTCATGAAGGTTTTCATGCGCTTAGTTTTGCCCGCGAACCTTATGAAGAGCGGGAGGAAAAAGAATTCTGTCTTGAAGAAGTGGCAGCACATACTTTTCAAAACAAGCTGATGCTTCTTCTGGGAAAAGAAAAGTATCAGCGCCTGCTAGAAAAAGAAGTTTGCCGCATGGAAAAAGAAGCCAAATCTCTCGGAGGAAAACCGGGAGATGCAATTCCTGGGCTATTGGAAAATCCGGAATTAGCCGAAATTTTCGGCAATCCGGTGTCTGAAAATGAAAGCGATTTCATACAGACGAATTTTTGGATTCACGCAGCCTTTGTTTTTATTGAAAAAAACTACAAAGGCGACGTGAAGATGCAGAAAGCAGCCTTTCTGCAGGCATTGTATGAACAAGAGGGAGTTTTATAAATTTCCTCTTAAACGATTAGACACCTTTGTTTCCAGATGGAGACAAAGGTGTTTTTTAATTTGCAAAAAAA
>ENA-UOWO01007896-UOWO01007896.1-activated-sludge-metagenome-genome-assembly--contig:-NODE-7896-length-10375-cov-3.985853_pt1 | contig 10375 bp, 11 predicted proteins | sample MGYA00238148_ERZ761564 | MGnify/ENA primary metagenome ERZ761564 (study PRJEB28885, sample SAMN05720194) | activated sludge metagenome | isolation source: Anaerobic digester | place: USA...
TAATATTAACCTGAACCGTTTTTTTATACCCTCTCACAAAATTACAGGTGTTGTTATTTTCGAGGTTCAGTTCCCCGCCCGTTACCCGGGTGGATATGTTTTTGATGACATGCGCGCCGGCCACTACTTCAACTTTGTAGTCGGGACCGTTGAAAATGGTGACGTCGATTTTATTATTTATTTTTACAGTGCTGAACGACTCGGTCTTTCTGAATTCACTTACGTCCTTCCCGTTGGACTTAAAACAATCGAAGGCATTTTCTTTTTTACACGATGCCAGGGTCAATAACACGAAAAAATATGCGGAGTTTTTTTTGATGTCGGTTGTAAAACACTAAAATAAAGAAATTCCTTCAAATAACACTATGTAAGGGAGTCGCTTAAAAATGACGACAGCAGGCTTACGAATTTTTCTGAGTTGAGCGGCTTTTCGAGAAATGCAGCCACTTCACTGTTGGTTTTTGCCTTTTTCAGGTCGTCGGTGTTGAGGCTGGAGGAGACCATTACTACCAGACATTTTTTTCTTAACCTTTCAGGTAATTTTTCGTATTTGTCCAAAAAATCAAATCCATTCATGATGGGCATGTGGATATCGAGCATGATCACCTGAGGCCATTTAGTTTCTTCATTGTTTTCGAGGTAGGTGAGCGCGTCGCCTGCGAAATTAAAGGAAATAATAGCGGCATTGAAGGGAGTTTTTTTAATAACCTCTGAATGAATAAACAAGTCTATCTTGTTGTCATCTACGAGCATGATCAGCGGTTTATTGTTCATGATGTCTGTATTTTATTTGGAATCACCAGATCAAACGACGATCCTACCATGGGAGCAGAGGTTACCTTGATCGTTCCACCGATCTTTTCAAGGGCCTCTTTAACAATGTAAAGTCCGATCCCAGTACCGTCTTTATCCTGTGAATTTTCTGTTCTGAAAAACAACTTAAAAATATTTTCAATGTGTTTTTCCAGGATGCCAATACCATTGTCGGATACCGAAATGTGGACTTCGTTTTTGAGTACTGTAATTTTCATTTTTACAAAGCGGTTTTCTGCCGAAGCGTTCTGGTATTTGATGGCATTTGATACAAGGTTGTTTAAGATCACTTTCAGTCTGAGTGTGTCGCCAAAAAACGGCGTGTTTTGTTCAATTTCCGTATAAAACGCCATGCCCTGATCCTGGTTCCTTAACAGGTCAAAAACACCTTCGCCTAACAGTTTAAAATCAATACTCTCATTAATTTCTTCGCCCCGTGAGTTTTTATAGTATTCGATGATGTTCCTGATAAAACTGTCGAGCTTTGAAACACAGCTTTCAATCAGGTCAAAGTAGTTCTTTTCAGCGAAGGCGTCCTTATTTGTTTTCGCAAGATGTACAATGCCGAGAATTGACATGAGCGGTGATCTGAGGTCGTGTGAGAGGCTATAAACGAATTTATTAAGCTCGTCGTTGGCTTTTTGAAGTTCCTTGTTTTTTTGCCTGAGTTCGGCTCTCGATCTGTAAAGCAACGCACAGTTTTCAATTGCCAGCGAAAGCTTTTCCCACTCCCAGGGTTTTTGAACAAACTTGGTGATTTGCCCACGGTTAATGGCTTCTATTACAACGCCCAGGTCAGACTGGCCGGTAATGAGCATGCGTACGGCGTTTGGCCTAAGCCTGATGGTTTGTTCAAGAAATTCAACACCAGTGATCTCAGGCATGTTTTGATCTGAAATAATAATATTCATTTCGGCCTCCTCAAGCACTTTTAAAGCTTCAGGAACGCTGGCTGCGATGCGAACGTCGTATTCTTTACGGTAATAAGACTGAAAGGATACGAGGTTGTTTTTTTCATCGTCAACATATAGAATTTTAATTTTTTCGGTCATCAGGTGCTCTGGTTACTTGTGTTTATTTTTTTGTTCAGGATCAGGGTTATTTTTGTGCCCTTGCCATATTCACTCTCCACTTCCATTCTGGCCTGGTGGGTTTCTACTATTTTAAAAACAATCGACATGCCAAGGCCGGTGCCTTCACCCACGTCTTTGGTTGTGAAAAACGGTTCAAAGATTTTGGCTTTTACTTCGGGCGTCATGCCAATGCCTGTGTCTTCAAAACTGATCAGCACTTTTTCGCCAGCCAGTTCGGAGGTAATGATCAGTTGATGTGCAGCAATGGATTTGTTTTGTTTAATGGCATAAAGGGCGTTGCTCAGCAGGTTCATAAAAACCTGGTTGAGTTTGCCCGGCAAGCACTCAATAGGAGGGATGTTACCGAGGCGGGTGATCACCTTCACGTTTTCTGGCACGGCGCTTTTCAAAAGTATGAGTGTTGATTCGATGCCTTCATTGATGCTGGCCAGTTTCATGTCGCTTTCATCCAGCCTCGAAAAGTTCTTTAAACCCGAAACTATCTCTGTGGTGCGCCTGGCACCGTCTTCTATGCCCGACAACAATGTTTCAATTTCTTTCTTCAGGTAATCGAGATCTATTTTTTTTCTGAACAAGTCTATTTCCCTGAGTTTCGGTTCAAGTGAATCGTTAACGGTGATCTCTTCATATTTCTGTATGAGTGCAAGAATGTCTTCGATGTCCATTTTCAGTGGGCGCAGATTGGCACTCACAAAGTTAATGGGGTTGTTGATCTCGTGTGCGATGCCGGCGGTTAACTGACCCAATGAAGCCATTTTTTCTGCGTCAACCAGTTGCGACTGTGTGTCTTTAAGATAAGTAAGGGTCACGTTCAGCTCTTCATTGGTTTCTTCCAGTTCAAGAGTTCTTTCATGCACTTTTTGTTCGAGGATCACGTTTTGCCCGCTGATGAGTTTCTGGTTTTCTTCCAAAGCAAAAAGGGCCTGTGCCTGTGAATCTTCTTTTTCCTTTTTGAGAATATTGATGCGATCGGCCAGGGCAAATGAAAGTAATATGACTTCTATAGCCGAGCCAAAATGCATGGTGTATCGCGTGAAATTATTGTAGGGCAGAATTTCAAAATCTTTCAATACATAGATGCAAACCCCCAACAGGAAGATCGACCAGCCGATCAGGAAAAAGCGGGCTTCTGAATAACCTCTCCTGTATATGATCACAGCGGTTGTCATCATAAAAACAGAAACAATAAGCGCGCTCGCATCTATGAGTGTAAAACTCAGATGATAAAGCCCGAATACACTTAAAAAAGGTGAAAAAACGTATGGAATTAAAAGTATAAAGGATAATTTATAAGCAGCGGGCATTCTTTCTTTGAGAAACAGGAATTTCTTAAAAAATTCAAGGGCCGAAATTCCCACCAGTGAAGGAAAGAAAAACTGGCTGTACATGGCAATGGCCGGGTGATTGGGCCATAAAAACTGGAAAGGCAGGCCCTGAAGACTTGTTTGTGTCAATAAAACGATCACAATGTAGAATGAATACAAAAGGTAACTTTTGTCGCGCACAGTGCTGTAAATAAATAGATTGTAAAGCACCATCACCAGCATGATGCCGATGTAAATACCCGAAGCCAGGTTACTCACCACACTGTAATTGAGCACAGAGATTCGTGTGCCTATTGAAATTGGTATTTGCATGTTCTCCTTGCACCTGACCCTCAGGTAATAGGTGCGGGTGCTGTCGCGCGGCAGCTTCAGATCGAAGAGGAACTGAGGGGTTAAATAATTCCTGGCCTGGAAAACCTGGAACTCTCCCATTTTTATGGAGGAGAAACGTTTTAACGCGGTGTTAAAAGAAAAAAGTTCAACTTCATCGATGATGGGCTGGTTTACCTGCAGGATAAGATTTCCTACTTCAGACCTGTTGCTGATGGTTAATCTCAGCCAGATAGAAGACGAAGTGATGCCGAAATTATGAACCTTCTTCGTGATTAATTTAAAATCTTTGTTTTGAGATACCTCTTCTATGGAGTAGATATTGTTTTTGTCCTCCACATAATAGATCTGATCTTCAAGAGCTAAGTTCTCTGAAGAATTTTTATAAACGATCTGCGAAAAAGAAGAGCGCACGAAAAAAAGCAGCACCAAAAAGATCCATAAAATAACAGTGCGGGTCTTTGTTGGTTTCATAATTACTTATGCATTAATAAGTTGTACTCAATTTCAATTTGCTCTCTGGTTCCTTGTTCTATAGCTATTTGTACAGGCTTTTCGCGCACTGCTTTGATGCGTTCTTTGTCATAAGGGTCGGCCGTGTCGAGTGTGGCTGAATTCAGGATGCCCAGCACCCGCGCTGTGAATTCCTCTTTTGGGTAGGGGAACAGGCCATTAAAGCCAAGGCTGTGATCGACCACAAATCCGACTTTTTGAAACATTTTTAAGGTGTATTCCCCACAAATGCCAACAAGGGTTGTAATATTGAGTTGATTGGTGACTGAGATCCCGGCCCGGGTCAATAAAATACTGATGCCTACGCCCGCGACTTTTTTGGCGTTCCACAAGGCGCACAACTCGCCAACCCCCCCGTTGTTCCTGAATTTTTCAACAAGCTGGTAAATGCGCCCGTCCATTTTCCCGATCGCTTTTTCAACTGGCAACAAAGTTTCCTCATCGGAGATCTGTATCCTGATGCCCCCAAGGGTTTCTTGTCGATCGGCGGAGAGCGCTACTATACAATACATATTGGGATTTTGCATCCAGATATCGTTATTGGTGGTAACGTTTGTTATGCCGTAGTCCTTTAAAACAGCGTTGTGGCCCTCCTTGTAATTCAGGCACGCGTCAAGGTCATTAATTGCTCTAAATGCTTTAAATATTAACCGTTCATTCATTCTGGTGTGGTCGCAGGCGAAAATTGTTTATTCAGAGATCACCAGGTTATAATCTATAGTGATCTCCTGGTTTGTTCCTTGTTCAGTGCAGATTTGCTGAGGATTCTCTCTCAGCGATTCAATTCTCTTTTTGTCAAACTCGTTGGTGTTATCTAATTTTATCGCGTTCATTATTCCCAAAACACGGGCAGTATATTTTTCGTTAGGATACGGAAATTCTCCGTTTAATCCAAGTGAGTGATCAACAATAAACCCAACCCTCTGAAACATTTTCAATGTGTAGTCGGCGCAAATGCTTATCAGTGTAGCTATGCGGAGCTGGCTTGTGGCTGCGACTCCCGCCCTTATCAATAACATACTTAGTCCAATGCCCGCAACTGCCCTGGCATTCCACAAGGCGCACAATTCGCCGATGCCGCCGTTGTCTCTGAAGTTTTTTACAATATCATGGATAGCGGCGTCCATTTTCCCTACAGCCAGTTCAACGGGTAAAAAATTATTTTCGTCTGAGATCTCGATCCGAACGCCACCAAGCACTTTATTGTCAGTGTTAGATAGTGCTACAACGCAATAAATATTGGGGTTGTACATCCAACTTTCATTGTTGGTTGTGATATTCGTAATTCCATAGTCTCTCAAAACATTGCGATGTTCTTGGGCAAACTTAAGGCAACTGTCCAGGTCATTGATGGCTCTGAATGCTCTGAATTTTAAATACATCAGCTTAAGCTTAAAAAAATAAAAATATTTTTTTCCAAAGGTTTTTTCAATGACATAACCAACAGTTCCTTTGCTCAACCTAAATATAAATATTTCCATTGAACCGGGTACAATTAAAATCATTTTTTCGCGATTCCTGTCCCAATTTGGTAATTTTTGTCCCGGGATGATGGAAATTCATAGGTACCGGCTCCTTAAATCAGTTTGCCGACGCCACATTTTCTCCATAAGCTTCTGGTAAGTGCCGTGGATGTTTGTTTTTAACACGGAATTTAAAAAAAACTGATTTTTTATTTTTCAACGACCCGGGGTCGCAACGTACACGGAGAATATCAAAAACCTTTCTCCAGCCGGAAGCGCAGTTAAAAATATTTTTTCGTCCCTGAATCTAATTCCTTCGTCGAATTTTTTTTGGTTTATTTTAACCGCCAGCGCGGATCCATACTGCCATTTTACCTGTTAAAAAAGCGAGCTGGCACTTTAAAAGTTCAAAACGACTTCAAAATTAAATTCGCTGTCACAAGCAGTTGGCGCGGCCGGAACTTAAACCGCGCATTTCGTTTTTAGCTTCCGGACAGGCTGTTTTCAAAAAAGCTATTCGAAACGCTAAGCCTGATGCGGCGAATGTTTTTAAGTTGAGGCGTTTTGTTGGCAGACAATTTCAGCGGTAAGTATATAAAAATAAAATTATTATTCTTAAATTCGGGTCATGGCAATATGATCTAAAACTTTTAAGCACTCTCAAGTACTAACTACCTGTATTATTTAACGCCGCCCGGTGAATGCAGACCTGCAAATAAATGTATTATATGTTGATGACGAAGAAAATAATCTTTCGGCGTTTAAGGCATCTTTCAGAAGGTATTTTAATGTGTTTACCGCAATTTCCGCCAACGAAGCAAAAGGCGTGTTGTCGCAAAATGATATTCATGTTCTCATTACCGACCAGCGCATGCCGGAAACCCTTGGCACAGAGCTGCTGGCAGAAGCGGTAAAAGATTATCCCGACCAGATCAGGATCCTATTGACTGGATTCTCAGACATAGAAGCCATTAAGGATGCGATTAACCGCGGGCAGATCTACCATTATCTCCAAAAACCCTGGAATGACGACGCACTCAAAGAAACCATTGAGAATGCGTATAAAATTTATCACCTCAAAAAGAAACAGCAGGACCTTAGCCAGCAGCTTCAACTTAATAACGAACAACTTGAGTTTATGCTTAGGCAAAAACTCTTGTCGTGACACTGCTGCTGTTTTATCAGATTAAAATTTCAAAAATTGATTCAGGCATAAGCCTCATCCTCACCATTTTAACAATTCCCCAAATCGGGACATTGTTCTTTATTTTTTATTAAAATCAACACAAAAAACGGGTTTTTGCTGGCATTGTTTTTTGTGCCCTTATGGCCTTAACCCTAAGGAGGCCAACCTTGTTAAATTCCGGACAAAAAGCTGAGTTTAAAGGAACATGAAATTTTAAGGGTTAAAATGTCCTTTTTAAGAAAGAATTGTTTAACGTCATTTAAGAAGCCGCCATGAAATTTTTGATTTTTCCCTTAATGTTTTTGATGAGTTCGGCAGGAGCTTATAAATTTATCAGCAAAATAAATTCTCAACCCGAGAATTTTAATTTTATCACCTTTCAGTCACAGGGGCAAAAACTACAAATGGCTTACCAATACCTAAAGGCAGAGCATGGGAACGGAAAAACTGTGGTATTGTTGCACGGTAAGAATTTCAGTTCTGCTTATTGGAAAGAAACGATGTACCACCTCTCGAAAGAAGGATATGATGTGTTGGCGCCCGACCAGGTTGGTTTTGGACGCTCGTCGCAACCTTTAACCTACCAGTTTTCGTTTGCGCAACTTGCCGAGAACACAATACTACTCCTTGATTCCTTGCAAATCAAAAGTGCAGTGGTTGTTGGGCATTCGATGGGAGGGATGCTCGCGGTAAGACTGGCACTGATGTATCCGGATAGGTGCACAAAACTCATTCTTGAAAATCCTATCGGACTCGAAGATTATAAAACAACCATTCCCTATTCAACCATAGACAAAGAAACGGATAAAGAACTGGTGAAAACCAGAAAGGACATGAAGGCATACATGACCAAAAATTATTTTCACGGTGAGTGGAAGCAGCAATACGAACTGTTGCTCGATGAAGCTGAGTTGTTGCGCGGCGACAAACTGTTTCCGGCCCATGCCAGGAACATGGCTTTAACAACAGACATGATTTTCACACAGCCGGTTTGTTACGAATTTAAAAATTTAAGCATGCCTGTAACTCTGATCATCGGGCAGAAAGACAGGACCGCTGTTGGCAAAGAGAGAATTGCCGATCACACAAAAGCTTCACCAGGCAATTATCCCGAACTCGGTAAAAAAGCCGATGCCGCGATCAAAAATTCAAAATTAATAGAATTGCCCCGAATTGGTCATATTCCGCATATTGAGAACTTCGGGGTTTTTATTGAACAGCTGGATTTTGCAATTAAAGAGCTCAATCTTCAATAATTCTGAAATCTTTAACAGGCGTAAAGCCGGTGTGGTTCCTGTAGATGGTTATCAGTTCTTTTAAATTTTTACGAAGTGGCAACTGATCGAGTTCTTCGTAACTAAACCACTGTACGGCCAGCGATTCGTTGTCGGCCACTGTTTTTATTTTTTCGCCGGTCATTTTTCCGCAATAATAAACGGTTACTTTTTTGTTAAAGAACCCACGGTTGTATTTTACGAAAAAAACAGATTGCAGTTCTACCTCGCAGCCGGCCTCTTCCATCACTTCCCTGATGGCACCCATTTCGGGTGTTTCGTCGCTTTTTACACTGCCACCGGGTAAATACCAGGTACCTCTCCATTTTTCGCTGCTTTCCTGTATTAGCAGGTAACGGTTTTCTTTTTCAATCAGCACAAAACTTTTCAGGCGCATGAACTCTTTGTTGGGGGTGTAGTGAATTTTTTTTTGATCATAGCTTTACGGGCATTTTTTATAAATAAAAAACTGTGGAAAAAACTCTGCAGTTACCCGTAGGCTTATTTACAAATATGGAAATCTGCCACTTAATATCCTAAAAAAGCCGGGAATTATTTTTGCTTGAGGTGGATGTGTGTTTGCAGTATCGAAACTAAAAACAAAATACTTAAACGGTCAAAATATGAGAGTTCAACAGAATATCGTGCACCCTGAAGACAATAATAACGTGAATTATTGGACAAAAAAATGGGGCGTTTCCATCCGGCAGTTCAACGATGCTATTCTTGATACAGGTAGTCTGAATCCAGTGCGCTTAAAAGAACACCTAAAAAAAAACAATTGGTACCACTCTTTTATTTTTGGCCTGAATAAATTGCTCAGGAACGGGAATATGAGTATTCATTAAAAGAGTTGCAAAAACAAAATGTGTCTTTGGAAAATTTTAATTTTCATGCACAATTAAAAATCGTAAACAACAATTATACTGTCACTAAGCCCCGTAGCTCAGATTTTAAGCCGAGTATATTATGAATACCCGGAGTTGATTAATTTGTATGCAGAAAAATCTGCAAGGCAAGTTTTCATTGGAAATTTGGCCGGCTGACACTGAGATGCGCGGTGTTTTGTCTTGGGAAGAACAACTGCTGCTGAAAATTCTTGAGAGTGAAGGTTTAATAATTAAATAACAGACACATGAGACCTATATGGACTGGCGCGATAGGATTTGGACTGGTGAACATTCCGGTTAAATTATACAGCGCTACCGAATCGAGTACACTCGACCTCGATATGCTTGATAAAAAAGATAACGCTAACATTCACTTTATGCGGGTGAACGAAAAAACAGGTAAGGAAGTGAAGTGGGAGAACATTGTGAAAGGATTTAAATTGCCTAACGACAAATATGTGTTGCTCACCGACAAAGACTTTCAGAGGGCCAGCGCGAAAAAAACAAAGACCATAGAAATTACAAATTTTGTAAATGCCGATGAAATAGAAAGTCTGTATTATGAAACGCCTTATTACCTTGAGCCAGACAAATCAGGATCTCGCGCTTATGCGCTTCTGCGCGAGGCATTGAACAAAACGAAAAGAGTTGGTATCGCGAGTTTTGTAATGCGCAGCAAAGAATCACTCGCCATTTTAAGGGCCAACGAAAATGTAATCATTTTAAACCGCATTCGTTTCCAGGAAGAAATTCGTGATCATGCGGAATTAAAACTGCCGCCAAAAACGGAAGTGAAAGCGAACGAGCTTAAAATGGCCATAGCATTAATTGAACAGCTGTCTGAGAAATTCAACATCAGTAGTTACAAAGACACTTATAGTGCTGATCTCATGAAACTCATTAAAGCCAAATCAAAAGGAACCAAAATCAAAGAGCCGGCGCTGAAGGTGGTTCATGGTAAATCGAAAGACATCATGCAGCAATTAAAAGCCAGCCTCTCAGCAAAACGAAAAAAAGCTTCTTAAAACGCAGTCAAACCGGCCTCTGCCTGGCAAAAACGAACTGCTGAATCCGGGAAAAATTGGAAGATTTTCGGCAGCCTTGTTGATAATTCATTATAAAAACGGTGGGTTTATGTTCTCATTTTTATGGTCGGAGATAATTGTTCACTATTATTATTTTATCTTAGTATTAACATTGCGTGATTAAATTGCTAAATTTTCAGGAAGACCCTGTACCAACGTTTGAAATGAAAAACAAAGTACTCGAAGAGTTAAGAATCAGCCTGCAACCTTATTTGTTCTTTTGGGAAGAATGGTCGCGTGACGACAACTGCAATTTAACTGTTGAGGAAGTGCAATTGCTTAACAGCTACCTGGCTTCTTCCTTTAAAATAACGATGTTTGATAGTTTTTTATTTCGCAACAAGACCAAAGCCGTGAAAGAAGTGATCAGAAAATTAAATCTTGGATATCAGATTTTTAAGG
>ENA-UOWO01007898-UOWO01007898.1-activated-sludge-metagenome-genome-assembly--contig:-NODE-7898-length-10373-cov-5.799089_pt1 | contig 10373 bp, 10 predicted proteins | sample MGYA00238148_ERZ761564 | MGnify/ENA primary metagenome ERZ761564 (study PRJEB28885, sample SAMN05720194) | activated sludge metagenome | isolation source: Anaerobic digester | place: USA...
TAACTTAATAAGTAGAAGCTTCGAAATGCCCTACGTTTCTTATTGCCATCCGTTATAGCCAATGTTAAAATGACAGCAATGAAAAACATATTGACCCTTTTTATAGGACTGACTTTTGTGGCTTGTAACAATTCAACGACAGAGAACAAAAGCGATTTAACAACGGACAGTAATAAGACAGTATCGGTAGACAGTTTATATATTGACGAGAAGACCAATAAAACTGAAATTGTAATAAAAAATAAAGGTGACTACTCAGAAAAATTTATTCAAGGACTTAAAGGACTTGGTTATGAAAGGTTTGAACTTATTGATAGTTTGCTTTTAATCAACGGCACAGACACCGCATATTTTCCTGAAATACTGTAGGCTTCCCATTTTTAGTACAGTTCAAAAATAGAATAAATGATTCATATTTCAATAACTTTCTGTTTCTAGAAGGGCTTTGTGGAGCGAAGGCGTAGCCGAAGCGGAACAAAGCCCTTCTAGTTGCTGCTTTTTTCCTTTAATATTCCGATACATTACCGGTGGCAATCCACCTAAAGAATCGTGAGGCCTGAAATGGTTATAGTCTTGCAACCAGGTTTCTGTTATCTCCCTTACCTCGTTAAGGTTTTCAAACAAATACGCATCAAGAACATGCTTTCTGTAAGTTTTATTAAATCGTTCAACATATGCATTTTGAGTAGGCTTTCCGGGTTGAATATACTTAAACTCTATTTCATTCATTTCGCTCCATTGCTGTGTGATTTTTGCTACAAATTCAGGCCCATTGTCCATCCTGACCTTTTCAGGCTTGCCATGTCGGTTTATTAAGTGCCGGAGTATCCAGATCACTCGACTGCTCTTTAACGAATAGTCGGTTTCTATATAAAGTATTTCCCTGTTGTAGTCATCAATTACATTGAAGCTTCGAAATTTTCTGCCATTAATTAATGCATCGCTCATAAAATCGATACTCCAGGTATGTGTAAAATGCGGTGGGCGGCTCAATGGTTCCTTTACTCTTGCCGGTAATCTCTTTTTGCATTTTCGCCGTAAGGCCAACCCCATTTGCTTGTAAACCCGGTGAACCCTTTTATGATTTACCTTTTCACCTGAGTTTCGTATCCTATAGTAGCTCTTCCAAAATCCTTCTCTTGGATGATCTACCGACAACTCATGAAGACGTGATATTAGCATGCTATCATCTTTTATTGATTGATACCTGAAACTGCTTCTGCTTATTCCCATTGTGCGGCATGCCTTGCTTATGCCTATGGGTTTTTCTTCTACTACTTCTTCTATTATTCGGCGCTTATCGCAAGGCGCTATAACTTTTTTTCGATAATATATTTGGCTGTTTCTAACTCTATGGCCAAATTGGCATACATCCGCTTTAACTTGGCATTTTCTTCTTCTAACTCTCTTACCCTTTTCAAATCTTTTGCATCCATACCTCCATAGCGCTGACGCCATACATAAAATGTCTGCCGGGCAAAGCCGTATTCCCTGCATAATTCTTCTACACTTTTGCCAAGTTCATGTTCCTTGAGAATCTTGGCCACCTGTGTCGGTGAAAATTTACTTCTTTTCATAATAATGCGAATTTAAAAATTTAAAACTTTTGTCTATTTTTAAATCGTACTATTTTTGGGGGAGCTTACAACAACAACAACATTCATAATAATGCGAATTTAAAAATTTAAACTTTTGTCTATTTTTAAATCGTACTATTTTTGGGGGAGCTTACAACAACAACAACACACAAGCGTGCTTGTGCAATTAAAAAAGCACAAGCACGCAATCCGTTATGGGCAAACGAATTAGTGCAACCGTAAAGCCATTGGTAACATTAATAAAAAAGGCACTGAATAGTCATAATTAATGTTCGTATAATTATCGCCCAAATGGACATTTTTGTAGTATGACACAATTCTTTTTTGATAAAGCCTTTCAGATTGAATGAACCAAGCATTTACTCCTAATTTTTCAGATAGAAACCACTTTTCAATCAATCTTGAGCAACGCCCATTGCCGTCAGCAAAAGGATGAATTTGAACTAATATCAAATGTAACATTGAAGCATAATAAAAAACTTGATTGATTGTTAGTTCTCTTGAAATCAATATTTCTATATCATCAAATAATTTTGACATTTCTCCTTTTACAATTTCCTTGCTTGCTCCTGTAAATTTTCTTTTTCCATTAGAAAAAACATAAACATCTTTATCTCTTATTACGCCCTTATCTTTATTGTCTTCAACGATAGTATTAGACAATATTTTATGACATTTCAAAAAGTTGCTTAAATTCAATTTATGCTCTTTTGCAAATGAATACGATTTTTTCAAATCTTCAATTTCTATGAATGATTTACCCGTATTATTCATTCCAGAATAACTATATTTCATATAACTATCAAAATCAATAATATTTCCCTCAATCATTGAAGAATAAACCGCTGAATTTGAGAAATATAAATTAAAATTTTCAGAATTAGAGCCGATTGTTTTGATTTTGTTAAAATGTTTAATCAAAGTTATTGGTTGCTTGTCATTGTATTTATCAAAATACTTTGAGAAAATGAATTTTAATCTCTCCATAATAATTCAATTTAAAGTTTGGGGCATTACACCCCAAACTGATTTAAAATTTTGTAATTGCACCAGCTTTTAATAAAGTCATTTTGGCAACTTTTTCAGCCTCATTTTTGGTTGTAAAAATACCAATAATTTCTTTACCTGAAAAACCTCCTTTGAATTGTAATTCCATTCTCTTCATGTCTGTATGAAACAGAATATCAATTAATTCAGAATTTTTGGTGGATTGGTTACTACCTTAAATTTACTAACTTTGAGCTGATAAATTAATAAAGGTTCAACTCCATGAAAAACCATCACATTAGCATTACGGTAATCATGAGTTGTATTATTGCAGGTTTTCTTGGGTGTTCGCAACCACATGAATTCAGGAAAGATTGTGACTTATGCGATCAGGTGAACCAACATGAAGTTGAAGCTGCGCTAATCCAATTTGTGTATAACGATTCGAACAATCATATTTCGAAAGAGGCAGAAAGCCGGCTGCTGGATAAAAAAGAAACATTACATCATGGTTTTAAATGTATTGAGTGCGGGTGCAGGGGCAATACACTAGTGTACCGCCTGTGGTGTGCAACTAACGAAACCTATGAGTTGGAAGTGCAACCTGACAAAAACAACCAATTTACGATAACGGGTATTCAGGCTGCAACATTTGAGCACCCTTGAAGCGTAATGGTTTCGTACACAGGCGCAGCGAATGAGTGCAAGTTATAGGAACTCTGAAAATTAATACAATAAACAAAACGTATGAGAACATCAATTCTCAGAAAAAGGTGCTATTTATCAATACGCGTTTTGTTTCAGTGTTGTTTTCAGAATTTATAGATTACGGAAAGCAAAACCCTGACGTTATGTACGGAGTAGATATCGGTAATTACACCAAATTCGTTCCGGTTAAGGGTGCCATCGGTTTGTGAGGCATAGCATGCACGGGTTAATTCGCATTCGGTGGCGAGGTTAAAATTACCCCGGATAAAAACAAACCGTGGCGAAACTCTGAACACCGATAGCAGGTTTGCACCACGCACAGTCGATTCGGTTCCCGAAGCAGTATTCGAATAATTCAGGATGCTTAGGTTCGACCCCAAATTGCGTGTATAACCAGCCCACAATGCAGCCTGCACTTTCTCGCCACGGGTTTCGAACTCCGTCCACACAGCCATGTTGTTTATTGTAGTATAATTTACAGTCTGTCGCAAGGGGTCTGTAATTTCGTGTACTGCAAAGCCACCGAGCATCAGCAAATCGAACAGGTTCTGCCCGTACACTCCCTGCATTTTGATAATGAGTGGTTTCAGGGTAATTTTCATATATGCGGTTGCCGAATACCCCTGAACTTTTTCATTTGTAACATATGTTGAGGTGCCAACTGTTATTGTTCGCACCGGTTGCAGCATTTTATAGCCGGCTACTGCCCCTATTAAAAACCCTGTTTTTGCTTGCTCGTTTTTGGTTTCATAGCTTATTCCTGCGCTGATGTCGGGAATTGCCGTATAACGCAATACTGCCGATCCGGTTGGAGATGTGAAGTCGCGCTGTGCAGCAACGGCAGCCATAACTCCAAACTTACCCAGGTTATGCGTCAGGCGAATTTGCGGGTTACGCGAAAAAGGTTGCATCGGTACACCGGTGTTGAACGAAATTACCCCCGAAAAACAAGAAGGGATAAAAAATGGGTGCCAATACTGCCCGGTAAGAAGCTCGGTTTTTTTCCAATTCAGTTTCACAATGGCATGTCGCAGCCTGAAGCCATTGTTGTCGGTAAAATTGGTGTTTTCGTTGCCAAAAAAATCGGCCTCAAGCACTCCCGAAGTTTTGGCCCCAAAAGCATCTGGGGCAGTAATTTTTCCGGACAACCTTGATTGTATCGACAAGAAATTAAATGATGTTTTGTCGTTAATATCGATATTGTCGGCGTCGGTTGCAACTTCTTTCGGGTACAGTAAAAAATGTCCTTCCCTGATGGTATAGCAATCGCGCGTATCGACAAAAAAGTCGTTTTTCACAAAACCTGAAAAGCTAATACCATATTTCGGTGCCGGCTCTTGTTGAGCAAATATTGCCTGCGAAAAGGCTAAAAAACTTACAACAATCAGAAAATTTTTCATAACGGTATTTTTTAGTCAAATTTATTTTTTTCTGGTGGAAACAACCGATCTATTATCGATCTGTCCTCAGGGGGCAACCCCATCAGCACATTAAAATTGTTTCGTGCCGTAACATTGTCTTTCCAAAGTTTAATTGCCTGAATGTAGCATTGCAGTGCCTCATCCTGACGGTACTGGTGCCGGCGTATGATACCCTGATTGGTATAGGCAACCGAGATGCGGCGGGGTGTCTCTTTCTGGGCCAAAAGTAGGTCGTCTACCCTCTTCTGCACCACCCTTTCATAGTTATGTCCTGCGAAAGCGGGATCGCTTCTGTTGAAAGTTTTCCTGGTAATTATCATAAGGCTGTCGGCCTGCATCGCTCCGTATTTTTTCATCCAGCCGGTATATCTCTCAATCGACTTTTCAATCCAATAAGCGGCAGCGTCCAACATACTTTGCCGGGCTGCGCTGTCGGTTGTTTCGTAAAGTGCCTGTTGCAGGAAAACACTGCCGCGGTTGTTGTAAACAATTCCCAATTCATACGAATCGGCATAGGCTTCGGTATTTTTCAACACTGTTTCGATAGAGTCAAGCTTAATCAGAGCATAATCGAAGCCTTTTTCGGAGCATAGCTTATCGAATCTGGCAAGCATTTTTTTAACTTCAACCACGCGGGGGTCTTCAGCACGATTTTTTGCACTGTAATAAACATACGCAATTACAAATGCTGCTCCCACAATCACTGCAATTGCTATAAGAATTAACTTTGTATGGCGGGAAATGCGGATCATTGAGCTTCGGAATTAAATATTACAAACCTTGAAATTACTAGAATTGTAATATAATTATAATTTAAGAGCTATGAACCTTTTCCACAAGGAATTTACGTATTTCAAGCGGGGTTGATTTTGTAAATTTCGACACAACAATATTTGTAATTATTGCCAGAGGAGCCCCTATCCAGGCAAAATACCACACATTCAGCCAGTACTCTATAAATTTGTGACCCGGCAACTGTGTCCCTGCTTTACCGGCAATAAAGTAAGTAAGAGCAAACAGCGAAATTGCTATACCTACCGAAATACCGGCAGTAGCTCCAGCGCGGTTCGATCCGCTCCACCAGATTCCAAGCAGGAAGAGTGGGAAGATTGTGCATGCTGCCATAGAAAAAGCTACTGCAACCAACTGAGCAATCATTCCCAGTTTAAGCATTGCCACAGCGCCCACGAGCAACCCCATAATGATGGTTGCAATACGAGCCATTCGAAGGGCTTGTTTTGGGCTGGCTTTGGGTTTGAGAATTTTCACGTAGATATCGTGAGAAAAGGCGGAGGAGCCGGCTACAAGCAGGCCAGAAATAGTTGAGAATGCAGCAGAAATTGCACCTGCAGCCAGAAAACCTACAATCAAGGGTGGAATATTACCCAATTGAGCTGTATAAACCACAATGGCATCAGATGCAAGGTTTCCAACTTCCGGATTCGATGAAAACAATTTTCCAAAAACAGAGTATATTGGGGTACTCCAGTATAAGAGGCAAATAAAAAACAAGCCCCAAACACACGACAGTCGAGCATCGCGTATTGTTGGTGTAATGTAAAAGCGTTGTAATACGTGCGGAAGCCCGGCGGTTCCGAGCATCAGCGAAAAGCAGATGGCAACCCACTGAAAAGCAGTACTGCCTGTAGCAGGATCCCATGGCATAGCAAATTCCGGGCTGGGCACGATAGAGACATTATGTCCGTATGCATTGAGCAATGCAGCACCATCAGCAATATTGGGTGCCGGTATCCCCTGAATGATATCGGTAACTACAGTGCCATAACCAAACTGTGGGATTACCCAGAAGTAATCGAATTTATAGGTCAGCATGAAAGTAGGAATCAAAAATGTCACAATAATGATAATGTATTGTATTACCATATTTTTTGTAGCACCAATCATACCTGAAATCATTGTATAGAATAGCACAACCGATGCTCCGATGATTACGGCCCATTCGTAATCGATTCCGAGAATCCATTTAAACATGAGTCCAACACCTCCAAATTGTCCAACGCAATACGCAAACGAGATAAAAATGGCAAACACAGCACTGGTTGCGCGTAAGCCCTGAGAATAATATCTGTCGCCGATGAAGTCGGACGCGGTAAATTTCCCGTATTTTCTTATCTGACCAGCCATAAGTATCAGCAGTAACACATAGCCACCTGTCCATCCAACCACGTAGGCCAATCCGTTGTACCCAGAAAGATACATCATTCCCGACAAACCGAGCACAGAGGCTGCACTCATCCAGTTGGCCCCAATGGCCATTCCAGAACTCACATTCGATATTTTCCGACCGGCAGCATAATAGTCGGTGGTATCTTTTGCTCTCGACATGAACCCGACAACCACAAAAACCACCAGCATGGCAATAAGAATAATTGCAGGGCCCACTTTAAAGCTTCCTTCAAGCTGTGTAAGATTGCCTGCCATCAGCAGCAACGGGCTTGTAAGTAATAATAGAGATATGATAGTCTTTTTCATAATGTGTTTTTTTTATCTTGTTTATTCCTGAACTGAATATTTTTTCTGAAGTTGCGTTATCCGGTAACTATAGAAGAGGCATATGCCAACAAATAAGAACAACAGGAATTCGCTTGTATAAAAATAGTGAAACGGGAAACCTAAGAAGCTTGCATTGGTAAGAACCGACTGGTTGTGGGTCAGATAAAAGCTCATCATCTGGTCGAGCCGCTTCCAGTCCTGGTCCGACAATATCTGCTTTTCAGTATTCAGGCTGTACGGAAGAATAGATGCTTTCAGGTTCATAGGATCAACTCCGGTTGGCTCATTTGCCAAAAGGTTGATATTGGCCTTAAGCTCCGTAAGCTGAGCCTGAAGACCTACATATTCAGTATCGTCGGCAGTGGCCAGCCGGGTGCGGGTCTCGCTCAGTTGTGCAACATATCCGGCCACTTTGGCTTCCTGATCTTCGCCAATAATGTCGTATACTGCCCAGCTGATTGCTTTGTGCAGGATTATCCTGTCATCGGGTTTTATAAGGCTTTTCCCCGACACCATAATCAAGGCATTTATAAACTGTTGCTTATCTACAAGTTCTGATGTACCTGACTTAACTTTACCGGAAACCGCTTGATAGGTTAACAGTGCTTTCTCGGGAGTTGGCTCTTGAAGAATCATCAGTAATACCTGAAATCCAAAAATGGCAACGAACCAAACCAAAATGAGGATAATAATCAGGTTCCGGTTGCTTCTTCCGTATTTGTTCAGGGGTTTAAACAAACTGAAAGAATAGGAATTGTTTGTTTCATGCATAACTTATCAGCTTATGAATTAATACTGTCAAATATATTTATATAGATTTAAAAAAAATGTTCAAATAAGTTGAAATGGAACATTGATACTAATCAACTTTTTTATATTATTGCAACTATATCAATTCATTATGAAATTTTCGTGTAAAGTAAATTGCGATAATTGTACGGCAAGGTGCGATATTTATAATTCGATAAGAGATTCGGGATTGCATTTCGACGATTTCAATCCCCTTCAGGCAATATATAAAAAGCACGAAACAGTGTGCAAGCAGGGATCCGATGTGACGCATGCCATATATCTGGTGAGCGGAAGTGCTAAGTTGTATATTGAAGGCATAAACCACAGGAACATTATTATGTATATTATGCGTCCGAGCAGTTACATCGGGTTGTTATCGTTTTTCGAATCAGAGAAGTATTGCTATACTGTTACCACGCTTGAAGAATCGAAAATTTGTATGATCGACTTAGAGTTGGTACAGCAACTATATAAAGAAAATCACGCATTCTTTCTGAAGCTGAATCAGGCTTTTGCCCGTTCCACCGCATCGATACTTCACAAGATAATTACCCTTAATCAAAAGCAGGCACGGGGTCGATTGGCCGAAAATCTGTTATATTTATCCGATTTACATGGAGGTTCAATTTTCAACATGGGCATTACCCGCCGTGAACTTGGCGAAATGTGTGCCATATCAGAAGAAAACACCGTACGGGTTTTGAGGGAGTTTTGTAACGAGAATATCATTCACATGGAGGGTCGCAGACTAAGCATTCTCGATCGCAAATTGCTAAAAAAATTAAGTGAGATAGGCTAGCCAATTGCATGTTTAAAGTCGTAGTTGAGACGTGTATAAAAACCCTGTATTACCGATACCGCTTGTTTCACCTGCTGGATCTCGGTATCGTTAAGAATTGATACTTCGAGCAGGTTATCGGGGACCCTTCCGTTCGACAACTGGAACAACTGATTTAGAAAGCGTAATTTCAGCAGGAAATCATAGGTTTTGGTAAGCATCGTACAATCGTCGTTTGCCAGATGGTTGTGTTGGTACAATTCTGCGATGCGCTGGAATGTATTGCTTTGAGAAAGCTGGGCTTTCAGTGCATATAATCGTACAATATTTACCAGTGGGAGCATCAGTTTTTTAATATCAATAGTACCGGAAATCTGTGCAGGCAATTTAATAGAAGCTGTGTTGGCGGCCATCTGGTAAAAAAACGGCTCGCTGTTTAACATACACTCCAGCATATAATTCTTCATAGCCTCAGCCAATTCCTGATTACCATAGCCAAGGCGGAAATCGAAAAACACCTCTGCTTCGAGCAAATTCTGCGGTACAGGCTTGTTGATCCATTCGTTAAAATAGTTTTTAAATTCACCGAACGGCCTACACCATTTTGTATTGCATGCCATGTACCCACCTTTACACGACCGGTATCCGCACTGCATAAGATAATCATTCATTTTTCGGGCGAAAGTATTATAATACTCTGCGTAGGCTTTTTTACCTCTTTCGTCGTCAGCATCGGCATATACCAGTGCATTATCCTGATCTGTTGCAAGGCTTTGTTCGTTTCGCCCAACGCTACCAAATATCAGGAAAGCAAAATCTGCAGGGGGCTGACCTATTTCACGAATAATTAAATCGCCAAGGCGGGCGATTACCGCATCGGAAACCTGTGATATTACATGGCTGATATATCGGGCATGAATGCCTGTATTGAACATGAGCTCCACCATTTTTCGCAGCCGGAACTGCATTCCTGCAAGTTCACTTGCATGGGAAGCATTGTTTACCGAGCGAATTATCCATTCACCGCTATTAGCCAGCCGTGAAACAATCTCCGATCCTGCAACATAACTGCGGATATTTCCCGCATCATCAAGTACCGGCAATACATCAATATTCATTTTCTGCATTGTAAGCAGGGCATCGAAAAGGGTTTGTCCGGAACTGAAAGCAATTACAGGAGCAGTCATAATTTCGCCTGTAGTTTTATCGAAATTTCTTCCTGATTCTATCCAGCGACTTCTAATGTCAGCATCGGTAACCATCCCTATTGTTTTATCGCACTCCGACTGGACAAAAATGCATTTAGAGTCTGAAGCGGTCATTAGTCGGGCTGCTGTAGTTACCGGAGTGTCGGGATTGCATACAGGGGCTGCCTTGGCAATATCAATCAATGGTAAGAGCAGTGATGCATTGCGATTCAAAGCATCGGCAATAAGCGCATTGTTTTCAGCCTGTTGCAGCAAGGTATCGCTTACATCCTGAACAAAACCTTCACAATAGCGTCCACCCTCGTTGTTTTTGTGAAGTATCGCCCATACTGCCACAAATCGCTGTTTGTTGTTTTCGGAAAACAGT
>ENA-UOWO01007901-UOWO01007901.1-activated-sludge-metagenome-genome-assembly--contig:-NODE-7901-length-10371-cov-4.384161_pt1 | contig 10371 bp, 10 predicted proteins | sample MGYA00238148_ERZ761564 | MGnify/ENA primary metagenome ERZ761564 (study PRJEB28885, sample SAMN05720194) | activated sludge metagenome | isolation source: Anaerobic digester | place: USA...
CGTCATGGACAACACGCCCGCCACGGACAAAGTGCCCGTCATGGACAACACGCCCGTCACGGACAACACGCCCGCCACGGACGAAGCGCCCGTCACGGACAACACGCCCACCACGGACAACACGCCCACCACGCCCGCACCGGCCCAAGCCGAAAGCAATGACGATGACGACGGCGAGGACGAGGACGAGGACGAGGATGAAGACGAAGACCAGCTGGTGACGACGCGTAACTGCGTGGTCTGTGGTAAGATCCTGGCCATCAGCAAGCTGACTGGCAAAGGACTCTGCCCGGACCATGAGAAGCGCTGTGCCATCTGCGACACCGTCACCCCCAAAGAAGCCCTCTTCTGCGGTGGTTGCGGCAGTCGCTTCAAACAAGAGCCCCAGGAGAAATTCTGGAACCAAGTGCTCTTGGGCATGGGCGGAATCGCGGTGATCATCCTGCTGGCCGGGCTCTTCGCCGGTATGCTTCACCAGTTTCAAGCACGGGAGCTACAAAAGAAACTGGAAAACGTTCAGCAGGAAAATGAACGGCTGAACAAAAAAATCGGCGACAAAGATCAAGCGATGAACAAGCTTGATCAAAGACAAAACCAAGTCGCCGAACAGCTCAGCTTAACCGAGCTCAAAATGGAAACATTATGGCTCTGGTTCAATGAGCTGAGCAAAAAGCTCGCTGAGCAAAAAGAAAATTTAGAAGCCTTGCAAATGGCTTCTAAAAAAACCCTGAGCAAAGATCAAAAAGCTCAGGAAGAAACCCTGGTTCCGCTAGAGTCTTTGGAAAAGGAACCGGAACCGTTGATGGTGGCCTTGAGTTTCAGCAAGGAGCTCATCACCATCACCATCAGGGGACTGGAACGGTTGCAGCAACTGAAAACAGCCAAAACCAGACCCCAAAAAATCCCTCTGAAAGCCGAGGGAGCAAAAAATACTACTGCCAAAAATCAAGGAACAAGCAGCGGACAAGCACCGAAGCTTGCTCCTAAAACGCCGCCTAGCAAGCCGGAAGAGCAAGGCCTTCGGGTCTATATCTGGCGCGGGCCAAGCTAGATTTTTGGCTAATATTAGTTGAATTCAGGGAGACAACTTTTGTCTCCTTTTTTGTTTTTTAAAAATTCATTGATATCAATTAAGGAAACTGAGAAAAGTCAAGGCTTTTCCCAGAAAAATACTTGACTTTTACCAGTTGTTTGTGGTATAATATGAGTGAATATAAAAACCCAAACACGTTCTTTTTTAACTTTAACCCATAACCCGTTTTAAGAAGAAAGGAGGCGCCACATGAGCGCCAAGGATAACCCGAACACCCCCGATCCCATCAACCCGAACCCGGCCGCCCCGGCCGAGGGCAAGAAGCCCCCGCGCCGCAAGGCCCCGGTCGCCGCCGCCGACGGCACCTCGCCGCCGTCCGGCATCAAGGCCAAGAAGGTCGTTGTTCAGGTCCCCCCGGGCCTCAACCCGTCCGCCGAAGCCGAAGCCAAGGCCAAGGCCCAGGCCGAAGCCGAGGCCAAGGCGAAAGCCGCCGCCGAAGCCGAGGCGAAAGCCAAGGCCGAAGCCGAGGCGAAGAAGGCCACCGAGGAGGCTGAGGCCAAGAAGGCCGCTGAGGCCGCCAAGGGACCCGTGACGGGCACCTGCGCGGCCTGCGGGTCCGAACTCCGCCAGGGGGACAAGACCTGTCCCCTGTGCGGATTGGACCCCCTCACCGCCGGCATGATGTCGGCGGGGAGGAAGCAGGTGAAGGGGCGCAACTGCCCCGACCCCACCTGCCACCTGCACGCCCCGGGCTCGCTGCCCGAGGGCGAGGCCTGCCCGGAGCACGAGCTCCGGTGCGGCAACCCGGCTTGCCGGGACGGTGGTCACGCGACCATCGCCCCGAGGACGGCCACCGCCTGCCCGAAGTGCGGGCGGGCGTTCCACTGGGGGATCGACGACCCCCCGCCGCCCCCGCCCGTCGGCCCCAAACCCCCCAAGGGTGAAGGCAAGGGCGTCCTCCCGCCCGTCGGCCCCGAGCCCCCCAAGGGCGAGGAGCCGCCCAAGGGCGAGGAGCCCAAGGGTAAGGGCGAGGAGCCCCCGCCGCCGCCCAAGTCCCCCAAGGACAAGGGCAGCCAGAAGGAGCCGAAGGGCTTCCCCTGGTGGTGGCTGATTCTGGTCGCCGCCCTGCTGCTGGCGATCGGCCTGATGTTGGGCCGGGGCTGTCAGTCCCGCCCCAGCCCGGCGCTGCCACCCCCGGTGGCGTGTGACCAGGCTCCCGCTCCGGCCCCGGCCCCCCCGGCCATGGCCCCCGCTCCGGCCCCTGCGGAGAAACCCATGGCCCCGCCCCGGAAATCCGGTCATCGGAATTCCCGAAAAAAGGGCGAATTGAAGGTTTTCATTTATTGCGGGGACAAACCCTGCAAATAGATGGAGACTTTCCCCGCCTCACCCCCCTCATGCCCAATTCTGGGCAAAAAAATCCCCAAAAAAAAACAAAACCAATCAAAAAACCCCCGCCGTGTTTGCTAACAACAAACATCGCGGGGGTCTTTTGTTTTTACAATCCCCTATTCCAAAAATCCCAACCTATCCAAAGCTCTTTCGTAAAAATGCAAGGCCTTGTTGGCAGCCGAGGAAGAAAGCTCAAAATATGATTTATGCACAATGTCATTACGCAAATTATGAGCAAACCAAATGTCTTTCAAAAACTCATAACGATGGCAAGCACCACGCAAACGCTCGCCAAAATCCGCACCGGCAAATTGCATTTTTTTAAAAGCATAATCCAACAGTTTATCCGCTTCAATAATCGCTAATTTATAAGCTTCCGGGCTTTTTTGCCCCCACAATTTACTGATGGACTTCCATTGTTTAATGGCATAAGCATCGCGTTGCGCTTTAATTTTTTTCGTTTTTCTAAAAACAAAAACGTAAACTAAAATCAACAAAGCGATTATAATACCCACTAAAACGGTCCAATGAATCTCAAAACAAATGGGAATCATAGGCGTTATTTTTTATGAATCTTATTATATATAAACTGACCGATTGCTTGCAATTGATCTTCTCGTTGCCAAGCGGCCATAAACTGCGCCCCTCGCGGCAATTCCCCGTCTGCATAAGGCAAAGGCAAACTCAAAGCGGGAATTCCTAAAACATTGGCACTGACCGTGAAAATATCTTCCAAATACATTTGCAAGGGATCCATTTTTTCATCCAAACGGAAAGCCGGACCAAGTGTCGTGGGAATATAAATCAAATCAATATTTTCAAATAATTTACGATACTCGGCACGCAAATACTCACGAGCTTGCTGCGCTTTTTTGTAATAGGCATCATAATATTCGGCGGACAACACATAAGTGCCGAGAATCAAGCGGCGCTTGATTTCCGCGCCAAAACCGGCTCCCCGATTATTACGATAAAAAGCATCCAAAGTTTCGCGAGCGGCACTGTGATAACCATAACGAATACCATCCAAACGCGCCAAATTGGTGGATAATTCCGCCGGCTGTAAAATATAATAAATCGCCAAAGCCAAATCCGGCTCCGGCAAAGTTAATTCTTTTACTTCCAGACCAGCAGCTTTCAATTCTTCCAACAATTCCTGATAAAGTTCTGGCTTATCGGTTTTAGCAAAATATTCCGGCACAATACCAAGACGCAATTTTTTAATATCAATTTTATCAGCGTCTTTAAAATCAAATTTATAATCCAAAGTAGTCAAATCATTGTTATCTTGTCCTTGCAAAACTTCAAAAACTCTAAACAAATCATCAGGATTAGTAGCGAGCGGTCCGATCTGATCAAAACTGGAGGCCATGGCCGTTACACCATAACGCGAGACCGCACCATAAGTCCCTTTCAAACCCCACAAACCACAAAAACTGGCTGGCTGACGAATCGAACCGCCGGTATCTGAGCCCAAAGCAACAGCGCAATGCTCAGCCGCCACCGCCGCCGCTGAACCACCGGACGAACCGCCCGGGACGCAGTCAGTATTTAAAGGATTTTTTACCGGCCCGAAATATGAAGTCTGATTGCTGGAACCGCAAGCCAATTCATCCATATTAGTCTTACCGATAATAATCGCGTCAGCGGCCAATAATTTTTCAATCACGGTCGCATTGTAAGGAGCAATATAATTTTCCAAAATTTTTGAACCGGACGTGCAAAGTTGATCTTTCACCAAAATATTATCCTTAATCGCCAACACCGTCCCTGCCAATTCCCCGAGCTTCACTCCGGTCGCGATTTTTTCATCCAAAAGGCGAGCCTGCTCTAACGCCGACTCTTCCATAATCGTGATAAAATCATTTAAAGTCGGTTGATCTGTTTTAATTTTATCCAAATAAGCCAAAACCACGTCTTCCATAGAAAACTTTTTCATCAGGAGATTGGCTTGCAATTCTTGTAAATTAGAATATTGATGCATATTGTAAAAATTATTCTTGTTTGCTTTTAAATTCTTTGTTCTCACTGAAAACCGCCGGCACTTCCAAATGCTCCAAGGTTTCTTTGGAAAATTGGCTAGTCAAAGCACGACGCAAATCACTGTCTGAATTGCTGGCTTCATCTTTTTGTCCCTGGGTGCTCGGCCAATCAGCGTAATTTATCGCTTGTGGCGGAACCGCCTGTAATTTATCCAAATACTCCAAAACCTTATCCAATTGCTTGGTGTATTCACTGATTTCCGCTTCGCTCAAGTCCAACTTAATCATCGCGGCCAATCGCCCTACTTCTTTTTTATCCATATATTATTTAATCATTTGTAAAAATTCCCCTTCTGTAATTATCTTAACCCCTAATTTTTCCGCTTGCAAGCGCTTTTGTCCAGCCTCTTCACCCGCTAAAAGATAATCCACTTTGGCACTGACCGAAGATGAAACCTTGCCACCAAAGCTGACAATCAAATCCTTGACTTCTTCGCGTTGCCATTTTTCCAAAGTACCGGTAACCACAAAAGTTTTTCCGGCGATTTTTTCTTTAATCATTTGTTTATCCACTACTAAACGAACGCCCAAATCTGATAACTTACGCCATAGCTTCTCCTGATGATCATCAGCAAAATATTCCAATAAACTGGCAACCGTATTTTCACCAATCCCATTAATTGACAAAAAGTCTTCGGATTTTAAGGCACTGATAAATTTCCAAAAATCCAATGGTGACAAAGGCCAAGTTAATTGATCACGCCACTGTTCCAACAAATCTCGAGCCGTTTCAATACCAACATGACGAATGTTCAAGGCGGCCAAAAACTTAACAGCGTTCAATTGTTTTTTATTGCGTAAGTTATCAATAATATTTTGCGCTTTTTTCTCGGCAAAACCAGGCAAAGTCAATAAATCCCCGACTGCTAATTGATACAAATCATCAATACTATCTAACAAATTATTTTCCACAAACACATCCAAGTTTTTCTCACCAATACCATCAATTTCCACAGTCTTGATAAAATGCAAAAGAGCCCGACGTTGCTTGGAAAAACATTTTTTATTTAAACAATAAAGCAAAACTTCTCCGGGTTTTTGACTTAATTCTGACTCGCAATTTGGACAATGACTGGGCATTTTAAAAATCTTTTCCTTGCCACTACGCAAATTTGTTAAGACTTGAACGATTTTCGGAATGACATCACCGGCTTTTTGAATAATCACTGTATCGCCCAAACGCAAATCCAAACGCTTAATTTCTTCAAAATTATGCAAAGTAGCTCGACTGATAGTTGATCCGGCCACTTCCACCGGTTCCAAAATGGCCACTGGAGTCAAAGCACCGGTCCGGCCTAATTGCAAAACAATCTCTTTAACAATGGTGGTTTTTTCCACGGCCGGAAATTTATAAGCAACCGCATAACGCGGTGTTTTTCCGACCACCCCTAATTTTTCATACAAAGACAAATTATTAGTCATGATAACCACACCATCAATTTCATACGGTAGATTCTCCCGTTTGGCACCTTTCCATTTTTCACAAAACTTCCAGACCGCTTCAATACTTGAGCAATGCTCATCATGTTTGCCCGTTCTGAATCCTAATTTTTGTAAAATCTGATGCTCTTCTTGGTGCGTTTTTTGTCCCAAATCAGTAAATAAACCATAAGCCATAAAGGATAAACCGCGCGCCGCCACCAAGTTTGAATCCAGTTGCCGAATACTGCCCGCCGCCAAGTTCCGTGGGTTAGCAAACGCTTCCAACCCTTCGGCGGCGCGCTCGCGATTCAAACGAGCAAAAGTTTTCTTATCAATAAACGCTTCACCACGCACTTCCACGCGCGGCGACGGGTCGGAAATAGACAAAGGTATTGCCTCAATCGTTTTAATGTTTTGCGTCACGTCTTCACCGACGAAGCCGTCGCCGCGCGTCGCCGCTTGTTTCAAAACACCGTATTCATAAATCAAAGAAATGGCTAAACCATCCATTTTCAATTCACAATAATAATCAAATTTTTGATTAGGTAAAATCCGTTTCATCCGACCTTCCCAATCTTGAATTTCTTCCCAAGAAAATACATCTTCCAAAGATAACATTCGACTCTGATGCTCCACTTTTGCGAATTTCTCCAGAGCGCGGCCGGCCACGCGTTGCGTCGGTGAATTCGGGGTAATCAATTCCGGATATTGCTGCTCCAAAGTGTAAAGCTCATGCTTCAAAGAATCCAAAGCCGCCGGAGAAATCACCTCCCGGTCATAAACATGGTATTGCTCACGATAAAAATCAATCTCTTGGCGTAATTTCAAAATACGCGCTTGGGCTTCAGTCTTATTCATAAAACTCATTATTCTAATTCTTTAACTAAAGATTCTTCTGTAAAAATAACATAATTATACAAAGATGACAAAGGTAAGCCCCGCGTCATGCTAACATTAATCGCTTGTTTGGAATTGCCATACTGACCAACGCCGGTAATATCCAAAAAATTAGGAATCGGCACTTGCGTTCCGGTCCCATCAGCTCCATCATAAGCCACCACCGTCACATTAGTCATATTACTATACAAAGCCTTAATTTTGATGGAATAAGCCTTAGTGCTGGTTAAATTAATGGAATAATCAACCCCGGAAACCGCCCGTAAATATTCAACATCGGATTTGGTGGACCAATCAATGCTCGCGGCCGGAGTCCAAGATGTGACTTTAATCAAAGCCCAGGACCCGGCTCCGTCCCAGTTAAACACCAAAGAACCCAATCCGGAAGCAACCGTCGGATCATCTTGATTATAAAAATCCAATTGCACACTTCTATCTTGAGAAATTTGCGATAAACTTAAAGAGGCGATTTCATCATCAGTTGTTCTAGTCCACTGCACACTATTGGTAAAAGTCCCGCTGGTGCTACTACCGGACAAAGACAAATCGGTTTTACGAGCATCATACATACCATATTCAATTCCACTTTCCGCACCATAATAAGAAAACACGGCATCATCCAAATTTTTTGATAAACGCAACTCGGTCACAAAAGCCCGCGATAAACCAATCACCACCGCTAACATTACGGTCATCAAAATCACCGCCAAGACCAAAGTATTTCCTTTTTTATCCCTAATAAAATTTTTCATAATTTATCGTTGATATATTTTTGATGAAACCGCTGTTTGCATTTTAAGATTAATCTCACCGGTTTTAGCATCCTTTTCTTCCAAGACCACTAAAACACGAGGTTGATCTTCGGCTAAATAATGACCATCCGCTTGTAAAGTAAAAGGATCAACTATCGGAGAAACATAAAAAATCAATTGATTAACTGCCAAATCATCGGGCGTAACGCGATAATCAACTCCGCCCCGACGCACAAAAACATAACAATCACTGGTTGTTTGACAATCAGCACCGGCTAAACCAAACAAAATCTGGTCACCATTAGCATCTAAAATCGCCAAAGTATCGGTTGGCTTTGGAACGGTTCCCCCATAATATCCGGTCACCCGATAATCAATATTACCCATGCGCACTTCCCGAGCAATCATTTCCAAAGTAAAACGCATATCCGAAGATAATTTTTGTGATATAAAGCTACGATTTTCAGTATTAAAAAATTGTACAAAAATTCCAGCAATCACCACTGACAACAACGAGAAAATAAACATCACGACAATCATCTCTGCCAGTGTAAAACCCTTTTTAGATTTAAACCCAGAAAAATTCATAATGTTTATTTCCAATTATATAATTTATCAACCAAAGACAAATCATTGTCCCCATCATTCCACTGTACCGTCGAGGTCACTTGAATGCCGACTTTTTTTTGTGCCCCACAATCACCGGCCGTAATCACTTGTTCGTTACTCTCATCAGCATTGCGACAAATAAAATCAACAGTGATTAAACGTCGGTATTTGCTGGCCGGGCTACCGCCGGTCATGTAAGGACTGGTAACATATAATTCCGTGACACTATCCAAATACAACAACGTGCCGGCTGATGTAAAATCATTTGGTGTATAATTCAAAACATACCAATTATTGGCAGTATCAAAATCCAAAGTTAAAGTATGATCACCACCTGAATTTAAACCCGAATCCCATTGACAACAAGTTCGCGTTCCGCCGGCCGTTGTCCAATGGCTACACGAGCCACCCCAGGTCGGACAAGCATTCAACCAATTACCGTCCCGCACGTTACGAATCACTTCCACGCCCTCGCGCGCCAAGTTCAAAGCAATAATCATTTCCTTATTCACCTGCGAAGCTCTTACCAAATAGGCCATCAAATTCAATAAACCAACCAAAGCGATGCTCAAAATCAGCATCGCCATCACCAATTCCACTAAGCCAAAACCTTTTTTGTTTTTATTCCACTTTAATATTTGCATAAAAATCAATAAGAAATTTTTCCACTAAAAGTATTAAAAATAACGGAATCACTCAAAGCGCTGGTTTTAAAAAATATTTCCACACTGTTGGCGGCGTCATCACAATCACCGCTGCTGGAATTATCATTGTCATAACAAAAAGTACCACGCGGGACGGGCGAGATGATCGTGCAGCCGTTCGTGGCGTGGCAGGCGCTGGGCGTAAAACTGGCCAAATCAAAATCCACTAAATTTTCCAAATCATAAGACATCAAAGTTTCGCCGGCATCCCAAGCTTCATTATCATTTAAATCTTGAAAAAACTGATAAGTATCTTGGTCAGAAATATAAATACCGTAGGCGGTAGGGACGTTGCCACTCTGCATTTGTCCGGTCATGGCACTGTTTTGCATATCGCGCATCACCACTGAAAAATCTAATAAACTACGCTTCAGTTGAGCACGTTGCGTATTATCACCAACCGCTACAAAAGCCACGGCCGTTAAAATAACCACGATCGCCATCACCACGATTAATTCCACCAAGGAAAAACCTCGCTGATCTCTAAAAATTTTCATTTTTAATTTTTTATTAAAAAAACGTTATAACCATTATATCAAAAAATCCACAATTTTACCAAACACACTATCAATCAAGTGCACTGATTGTAGCGGAAAAAATTGATACAGCAACAAACCACTGATTAAAAACGGCCCCAATGGCAAATACTTGATTTTTTTGCGTTTCACCAACAGATAAATAAGCAAAACCAACAAAGCAATAAAATAACTATACAACAACACATATAATAAGGCTTTCAAACCAACAAAAAAACCAATCAACGCCCCCAGACGAATATCCCCTCCGCCAATATCTTTTCCTTGACTTAAAAAATATAAAGCCAAATAGACCCCCGCCCCTGCCACGCCTCCCAATAAAAATTGCCACCAGGTCAATGGTTGCCAAATAATTTGTGCCAAAATCACCAAAGCAAGTGCCGGCAAGGAAAAGCGATCATAAATATACTGATATTTCAAATCATACACAAAAATCACCACTAAAAAGCTGAATAACAATAACCAAAATGCCAAAAAACCATAGCCATGCGGTGCAAAACGCCAAGCCACCGCCACAAAGCCTAAGCCAGTCAACACTTCCAAGCAAAAATACTGCCACGACAACTTTTTTCGACAATAACGACATTTTGCCCCCAAACTTAGAAAACTAACTAAGGGAATCAAATCATACCAAACCAATTGATGATTACAGTGGTTACAAAAAGAACGCCCCTGCCAAAAACTGCGGCGTTGCTGCGTTCTTTCAATTACCACGTTTAAAAAACTGCCAATGGATGCCCCGGCAATAAAAAGCAAAATCGCGATTAAAACGGGAAAGTCCATCATGCGTTTTTATTTTTCTTATTTAACAGACATTTTGGAAGCAATTTGATCAAAAGCATCCTTATAAGCACTAAAAGCCGGCTTTTGTGCAGTGCAAGTCAAGATATAATGATTCTTTTCACCTTTTGCTAAATATTGCACCCAGGCCAAATCATAATTACCTTGCATTCCGTTATAAGCAATGTAATAAGCTTCGACTTC
>ENA-UOWO01007911-UOWO01007911.1-activated-sludge-metagenome-genome-assembly--contig:-NODE-7911-length-10360-cov-5.625133_pt1 | contig 10360 bp, 7 predicted proteins | sample MGYA00238148_ERZ761564 | MGnify/ENA primary metagenome ERZ761564 (study PRJEB28885, sample SAMN05720194) | activated sludge metagenome | isolation source: Anaerobic digester | place: USA...
AAAAAAACTTTTACTCAATTTATATACGCCCGATTTCACGACATAAAAGCGACGCCATTCTCCTGTTGCTAATACAGAGTTGGTGACTGTATTAGACTGCGAAGCTGCTGTTGAGGAGTTTTTTAATGTAGTATTAAATGATATATAATAGGAGAAAGATTTAATTTTTTTGAAGCCGTTTGCGTCTTTAATTATAGGGGACAATGAAATAAAAGCAAAGTATGCATTTCTTGCCTGCATATTCTTTGCTTTAGCATTTATTTGAGATGGAATTGCTTTGATAGATAAATCACCAAGTTCAGATTCGTTAATATTTTCATAAACGATATTTGTGATTCGCAATGAGTTTTCGTCAATTTTAGAAGAAACTGCAATTTTTAAATTGAAGAATAATTGTTTTTTATAGCTATCAAATTGAAAATTAGCATCATTAAACCTTGGAACAGTCAATTTGTAGGAACCGAACGAAATAGGCGATTTTGAGTTCCAAGTAACCATGATTTCTCCTTTTTGTTGACTAAAACAAATTGCAGAGAACAATAAAAATAGGATAGATAGTGTTTTTTTCATAGTTTATGAATAACGTATTTAAGCATAAATTATTACGGGGAGTAAAAATAATTTATTTCGTCAAGAAGATTAAAATATTTAAATTATTTTTGCGTTATACATTGTGTTGTTAATTAAAAACACGCAAATTTATTTTTTTAAAAAAAGATGTTGCAATATAAAGGTTAATTATTATATTGCGCCTCGAAATTAATTACCTACAAGAAGTATGAAAGTAAATAAAATTATGACTGTAAGATTGTTGCTATCACTAGCAATAGTGTTAGGTTTTGCTACAAGTTGTAGTAAAAAATCCAGTTCAAAAAACTCATCAACTGCAACAGGTTGGAAAATCAACGATAAAAAAGGAGGTTTTCAATATGCTTCAAATTTTAAAAAGCAAGCAACGGGTCCCGGACTAGTTATGGTTGAAGGAGGAACTTTTACTATGGGAAAGGTTCAAGATGATGTAATGCATGATTGGAATAACACCCCAAACCAACAACATGTTCAGTCATTTTATATGGATGAAACTGAAGTTACCAATTTGATGTACATGGAGTATATCGATTGGTTAAAAAGAGTTTTTCCACCAGAGCAAGAAAATTATAAAAACATTTACGAGGGAGCACTACCTGATACTCTAGTGTGGAGAAACTGATTAGGATACAATGAAACAATGACTAATAACTATTTAAGACATCCAGCTTATGCTAGTTATCCTGTTGTTGGAGTAAATTGGATTCAAGCGGTTGAGTTTAGTAAATGGAGAACAAACCGTGTTAATGAGAGTACTCTTGAAACACAAGGATATTTAAAGAAAGATGCTAAGGTTTTGGATGTAAAAGCAGATGCAATTTTCGATACGGAAACGTATTTAAATGCACCATCTAAAGCGTTTGGTGGTGATGAAAAAATTGTTTTCAAAGGGCCAAAAAATTCAAAATCGAAACCAGTTAAAACTAAGGGAACCAAAGATAATCCATCAACCGAAACTGCAGCAAAAAATGTTTATGCACAGAGATCTTCAGGACTCATCTTGCCAGAGTATAGACTTCCAACAGAAGCTGAGTGGGAATATGCTGCCGCAGCTGACGTGGGGCAAAGAGAATACAATATTTATAAAGGTCAGAAAAAATATCCATGGTCAGGTAGTTACACTCGTTCAGGTAAAAGGCAAGTTAGAGGTGATCAATTGGCTAACTTCAAACAAGGTAAAGGAGATTATGGAGGAATTGCAGGTTGGTCTGATGATGGAGCTGATATAACCAATATTGTAAAATCTTACCCGCCGAACGATTTTGGATTGTATGACATGGCAGGAAACGTTGCAGAATGGGTTGCTGATGTTTACAGACCAATTGTTGACGATGAAGCAAGTGATTTCAACTACTTTAGAGGTAACGTTTATACGAAAAATAAAATTGGAGACGATGGTAAAGTTGACTTGGTAACACAAGAGACTCAAAAATTTGATACGTTATCAAATGGTAGAATAATTTCTAGAAATTTCCCAGGTCAAATCACTCAAGTTCCTGTAGACGAAAATGAAACTTACTTGAGACAAAACTTTGACAAGAGTGATGAGAGAAATTATAGAGATGGAGATAAACAATCTACAAGATACTATAAGTTTGGTTCTTCTGAAGACGAGGATGATCCAAAGAAACAAGAAAAAACAAGAATGTATGATTCTCCTCAACACAATATTACCACAGATAGTTTAGGTAATATGAAAAAACTTTATGATAAATCTAACAAAAGAACTACATTAGTTAACGATGATGTTAGAGTTTATAAAGGTGGTTCATGGAGAGACAGAGCTTATTGGCTAGATCCTGCTCAAAGAAGATATTTTCCTCAAGATATGGCAACAGACTATATTGGTTTTAGATGTGCAATGTCTAGAGTTGGACCGAAAGCTGATAAAAAGAAAAGAGCTAGAAACTAATTTCAAAAAGTATAATACAATAAGAGCCCTTTCATTAGGGCTTTTATTTTTTTAATTATTTTTAAATGAATATTGAATCCATTCACAGTTTATTTTTGAAATGTAGCTCCGTATCTATAGATACCAGAAAAATAGAGTCTAATTCATTTTTCGTTGCAATCAAAGGAGATCGATTTGATGCCAATACATTTGCTAATGAAGCTTTAGAAAAAGGGGCGTCCTATGTAATAATTGATAATGCTAATTATTATATTGACGAGAGAACGATAGTAGTAGAAGATAGTTTAAAGACTTTGCAAGAACTAGCAAAATTTCACCGTAACCATCTAAAGTTACCAATAATAGCTTTGACAGGGAGTAATGGAAAGACAACTACAAAAGAGTTGATAAATGCTGTGCTTTCAAAAAAATATATTACAAAAGCAACCGTTGGAAATCTTAATAATCATATAGGAGTTCCATTAACCTTACTGTCTTTTAACTCACTTACTCAAATAGGGATTGTAGAAATGGGTGCAAATCATCAGAAAGAAATTGAATTTTTATGTGAAATTGCTCAACCTGATTATGGCTACATTACTAATTTTGGGAAAGCACACTTGGAGGGTTTTGGGGGAGTTGAAGGAGTTATTAAGGGGAAAAGTGAAATGTATACTTATCTTTCAAGAAATCATAAAACAGTTTTTGTTAATCTTGATGACGCTATTCAGGTTGAAAAAACCAGTGGTATGAAGGTGTATACGTTTGGCGTTGCCAATACAAGTAGCAATGTAAATATTATTGATGTAAAGGCGAATCCTTTTGTTGAGGTTTCTTTTTTAGATACAAAAGTTCATACCAATTTAATTGGCTTGTACAATTCAAATAATATTAGTGCTGCGGTAACAATTGGAAAATATTTTGATGTTTGCGATGAAGATATCAAGCAGGCGTTGGAGGATTATGTTCCAGAGAACAATAGATCGCAATTACTACATCGAAATTTCAATGAAATTATTTTGGATGCTTATAATGCTAATCCAAGTAGTATGGCGGTAGCAATTTCTAACTTTATTCAGTTAGAAAAAGGAAATAAGATAGTTATTCTCGGTGATATGTTTGAATTAGGTGAAGATAGTATCAAAGAACATAAAATTGTCATTGAATCACTCATAAATTTTAAAGATATTCAATGTTTTTTTATTGGAAAAGATTTTTACCAAACTAAAATTGAGCGTGAGCATTTCCACTTCTATGAGACTTTCGATAGCTTTTCGAATGATTTTAAACAACATCAATTTCAGAATACTACTATTCTCATTAAAGGTTCAAGAGGAATGGCCTTGGAAAGAAGCCTTGAATTAATTTAAAAAAAACTCCATAAGAAATTATGGAGTTTTTTAGTTTGTGAAGATGTTCTTTATTGCCCTCTAAATTTATTTCCAGCCGCCTCCTAAGTCTCTATAAACATGCACTACAGCATTTAGCTGTTCTTTTTTAGTTTCTATCAATTCTAAGGTCGATTCAAGTGCGTCGCGTTGTGTCATCAAGACTTCAAAATAATCGACTCTAGCAGATCGAAATAAATCATTAGATACTTCAATTGACTTTTTCAATGCAGCAACTTCTTGTGATTTCATGCTGTAACTTTTCTCTAAGTTGTCAATTTTTGATAACTGCGTGGCAACTTCCAGATAAGCATTTAATAAACTACGTTCGTAGTTGTATAATGCTTGAAGTTGACGTGCGTTTGCACTTTTAAACTCTGCCTTTATTGCATTTCTGTTTATTAATGGTGCCGTTAAATCACCTACTAATGAATATAAAAGAGATTCTGGAAAAGTGAAAAGGTATCGAGTATTGAAGGCATTTAGACCGTATCCAGCACTAATATCTAGGGAAGGATAGAACTCAGCACGTGCTGCTTTTACATCCAGTTTTGCTGCTATCAATTCCAATTCAGCTTGCTTTACATCTGGTCGATTTTCGAGTAATTGAGAAGGAATGCCAACGTTCACCAAAGGCGAAGTTACACTAGAAAATTCAGAATTATCTCGGGGAATTTCTTGCGGATACCGACCTAAAAGAAAATTGATTCGATTTTCTGTTTCTTTTATTCGCTGTAGAATCTCAAATTCTTTTTCTTGTGAGGACAATACCTCTGCTTGAAATTTTTGAACGGCTAATTCCGTCGAACGTGCCGCTTCTTTTTGGACTTTTACAATTTCTAAGGCGTCTTTTTGAAGTTGTACATTTTCTTTCACAATTTTTAATTGATTATCTAGAGATACTAATTCATAATAAGAATCTGCAACTTCAGAAATTAAGTTTGTCAATACAAAATTCTTGCCTTCTATTGACGCTAGATAGCGATTGACAGCCGCTTTTTTTGAATTGCGAAGTTTCTTCCAGATGTCTACTTCCCAATTGGCATAAGCACCTATAGTGAAATCAGCCAGTGGATCCGGGAATTCTTTACCAGGCATGATTTCGGTCGTTGCATCTCCAGCACCCTGACTGGTATATCTTCCTACTTTTTCAATGCCAGCTCCAGCTCGCAGTCCAACCATGGGGAGTAAAGCTCCTTTTTTCAATCGAATATCATTTTTTGCTATTTCAATTTCTTGCAAGGTAATTTTTAACTCTTGGTTGTTTTGAATGGCAGCATCAATTAAGTCTTGCAAATACTTGTCCTTGAAGAAATTTTTCCAGGAAATTTTTGCAATATTCATCGTATCGGTGCTCGAACTATAAGTTTCAGGTGGAGTTATTGTGCTTTTTGTTGATAAAACACTAGGTGCTTTACAACTTGCTACAAGAAGCAATACTACAACTGCACAAAGGCTATTTTTAATCTTCAAATTTTCCATCGTGTTTGTAAGGTTCTGTTTGTTCAGTTAAAGGGTATTCATTTTCATATCTCGCTAATCTCGATTTATCGGCTATTGTTGCGAAGATGTAATAGAGTCCAGGAATTACCATCAATCCAAAAATAGTTCCAATCAACATTCCACCAGCAGCCGCTGTTCCGATGGTTCGGTTACCAATTGCACCTGGGCCAGTTGCCAAGGCTAGCGGAATAAGACCTGCAATAAATGCGAAGGATGTCATCAAAATGGGACGGAACCGCAGCGCCGCACCTTGCAAGGCTGCCTCTCGAACAGAAACACCTTCTTCTGCTCTTTTCTGCACTGCAAATTCGACAATCAAAACGGCGTTCTTACCGAGTAAACCGATAAGCATTACCATCGCTACCTGCGCATAAATGTTGTTTTCTAATCCGAATAGGTATAAACTTAGAAACGCTCCAAAAATCCCAGTGGGTAATGACAGGATAATGGGCAATGGAAGAATAAAACTTTCATATTGTGCCGAAAGAATCAAATAAACGAATCCAAGACAAATTAAGAAGATATAAATCGCTTCATTTCCTCTTGAAACTTCATCTTTAGAAATACCGGTCCAATCAATTCCAAAACCTCTTGGCAGTTTTTTATCTGCTAGTTGTTGTATCGCTTTGATTGCGTCTCCACTACTATAACCGGGAGATGGTGAACCGCTTACTTCGGAAGAATTATATAAATTATGTCGAGTGATTTCAGATAGGCCATATACTTTTTCTAGTTTCATAAAGTCTGAATACGGAACCATTTGATCTTTATCATTTTTAACATAAAGCTTCAATAAATCGCTTGGCAACGCCCTGTATTCAGGTCCTGCTTGAACCATCACTTTGTAAGGTCTGTCAAAACGGATAAAACTTGTTTCATAGTTGGAACCTATCAATGTAGAGAGATTATTCATTGCGTTTTCAATTGTTACTCCCTTTTGTTCTGCTAGATCATTATCAATTTTCAACATATATTGTGGGAAACTGGCGGAATAGAACGTAAATGCAGAACCTATTTCTGGACATTTTTTCAATTCTTTCACGAAATCTTTACTTACTTGTTCCATTTTGTGATAGTCACCACTTCCAGCTTTATCCATAATACGAAGTTCAAAACCTCCTGCTGCGCCATAGCCAGGAATGGCAGGTGGCTGGAAGAACTCGATATTAGCACCGGGAATTTCTTTGGCTTTTTTCTCGAGCTGTTCAATGATTTCCATTGCGGATTCTTTTCGCTCGCTCCAATTTTTTAAGTTAATCAAGCAGGTACCAGAGTTCGAACCCGTCCCCTCAGTAAGAACTTCATAACCAGCTAATGAGGAAACTGAAGAAACTCCATCAATATCTTCAGAAGCTTTCTGAAGTTCTAATGCAATTTGATTCGTTCTTTCCAAAGTAGATCCAGGTGGTGTTTGGATAATCGCATAAATCATTCCTTGGTCTTCACTTGGAATAAAACCAGAAGGAACTTTATTACTTAGCAGAAAAATGGCAAAGCAAAAAGCTAACAGAAAAGGAAGGGTGATTGCTTTTCGGCTAATTACTTTCGTCAATAGATTATGATATTTGCCCATTCCAATAGTAAACACATTGTTGAATTTGTCCAAGAATCTGTTAATAGGAGTGTTCTTTTTGTCTTTTCCATGATTATTTCTAAGAATTAGTGCACATAAAGCAGGTGTTAATGTTAAGGCAACCACTCCCGACAGTATAATTGACGATACCATGGTGATAGAAAACTGGCGATAGAATACACCGACTGGGCCAGACATAAACGCCACAGGTATAAAAACGGATGCCATTACCAACGTGATGGCTATAATTGCTCCGCTTATTTCATGCATAGCCTCCTCTGTAGCTTTGAGTGGAGATAGATTCTTTTCTTCCATTTTAGCATGGACTGCCTCGATGACGACAATTGCATCATCTACTACAATTCCAATAGCCATTACTAGTGCAAAAAGAGAAATTAAATTTAATGAAATTCCAAAAGCAGACATTACAGCAAAGGCACCAACAAGCGATACAGGAACTGCTATAATCGGAATGATGGTAGAACGCCAATCGCCTAAAAATAGGAACACGACAATCGCCACCAAAATAAATGCCTCAAATAAAGTATGTACTACTTTTTCAATAGATGCGTCCAAAAATCGGGATGCATCATAGCTTAGTTCGTAATGCATTCCTTTTGGGAAGGTAGTCTTTTGGAGTTCGACCATTAGGTCTTTCACGTTTTTGATTACGTCACTTGCATTCGAACCGTAGGATTGTTTGATGCTAATAGCGGCTGAAGGTTTTCCGTTTAATGTAGAATAAATATCATACATATTAGAACCAAATTCGATTTCGGCCACATCTTTCAATCTCACAAACTCACTGTTTGATTTGGCTTTTAAAATAACATTTCCATACTCTTTTTCGTTATTATAACGACCTGGATATTTTAGGATATACTCGATTGATTGAGATCGTTTACCTGAACTTTCGCCAGTTTTACCGGGAGAGGCTTCTAAACTTTGAGAGCCAAGTGCTTCCATCACCTCTTCGGCAGAAATGTTGTACGCAGTCATTCGATCGGGTTTTAGCCAGATTCGCATAGCGTATTCACGCGTTCCTATGATATCAGCATCACCAACACCTTTTACCCTTTTTATCTCTGAAAGTAGATTGATATCGGCAAAGTTGAAAAGGAATTTTTGATTGGCTTTCGGATCGTCACTATAAACGTTTAGATACAAAAGCATGTTGGGTTCTTCACGAGTAATTTTTACACCTTCTCGAACAACTAATGGAGGTAATTTATTAATCGCCGAAGAAATGTGGTTTTGTACATTAATTGCTGCAACATTCGGATCTGTACCTAAATCAAAAACAATCTGAATGGTACATTCACCATCATTACCTGCATCAGAGTCCATGTACTTCATTCCAGGAATTCCGTTTAAGGCTCTTTCCATCGGGATAATTACCGACTTGATAAGTAATTCGTTATTTGCTCCGGGGTACTCCGCAGTGATATTCACTTTTGGTGGAGAAATAGAGGGGAATTGGGTTACAGGAAGCTTTACCAATGATAAAACTCCTAAAAATACAATGATCAAAGAGATCACTATTGACAGAACTGGTCTGCGAATGAATTTCTTAAACATAATTTTTCGCTTTTAAGTAGAACTAGTCTGCTTTTAATTTTAATGATTGAAGTACTTTTTTAGGATCTTGGAATTCAGCCTTAATCTTTTGGTCTTCTTTTACTTTTTGAACGCCTTCTAATACGAAATCCTCTCCAGCTTCTAATCCAGAATCAATTAGATAAATATCAGGAAGCTCGTAGGCTATTTTTATGTTTCTTGAGCGGGCCACTCCATCTTTTCCTACTACGTACACATATTTTTGATCCTGAAGTTCATAGGTAGCTTTCTGCGGAATAATTAAAGCCTTTTTAACCGGAATACTCATTTGAACTTTACCAGTTTCACCATTTTTAAGTAATTTATCTGGATTAGGGAAGCTTGCTCGAAAGGCAATGTTCCCCGTTTCATTATCAAATTCTCCTTCTATCACATCTACTTTTCCCTTGTATTTCAATAGTTCACCATTGGCCAATATCAAGCTTACAGTAGTTTCAGCACGGTCTTTAATATTGTTTTGGTAATTGATGTATTCTGGTTCTGATACGTTGAAATAGGCAAACATCTTGCTGTTATCTGATAGACTAGTAAGAAGTTCTCCTTCTTCGATGAGACTTCCTAATTTGTTCGGAAGTCGGTCTATAATTCCGGCAAATGGGGCTCTAATTTCTGTAAAAGACAAGTGTAATTTTGCTAAGGCTACTTCGGCATTTGCTTGGTCTAATTTTGCTTGCGCTACTTCTTGTTCGCTTTTTGAGATAATATTTTTATCAGCCAATAATTTAGCATTTTTTAATTCTATACTTGCTGCCTTGGCTTCGGCTTGAGCCTTCAGTAATTCGGCTTGGTACATGCCCGGCATGATACGAAATAAAAGCTGACCTGCATTTACGAACTGACCCTCGTCAACGTATATGTTTTGCAAAAAACCCTTCTCTTGTGCCCGTATTTCGATGTTTCTTATTGATTTGATTTGTGAAACATATTCTTTATTAAATACGGTATCCATGACTGCAGCTTTAGTTATGGAAAATTTCACTTCTTCTTCCTTTTCTTCTTTTTTAGTTGTGCAACTAGTTAGACACAACATGGCAATTAAGCCTATGAAAATGATGTTTCTCTTCATGGTGTTATAATGAAAAATGTAACGGTTAACGTTTAGGATTTGAAAATTTTTACCTAAGTAAATAGGTTTTAATGTTTTAGGCGATGCTATTAAACCACTGTATTGTGATTAATTCGTAAAAAAGATTTACAAAATTAATACAAGTTAAATAACTGCTTGGGGCGAAATCAAATTCTTAAGACCCTGTTTTTGATGTAGAGAGGAAATTGTTGTTTGCCGAAAGTGGCGTTACTTCTGAAAAGATTGTAGTAGTTTAAATAGGAAGAATTAACTAGTGTTTGATTCCATTTGCTGACGAAGTCGCTTTTTAGAATCACTATTTTAGAATCACTGCCATTTTTTTTAGAATCATTTTTAGCTTGGTCTTCATCAGAATCAAAATCAGTTTCTTCAATTAAATTGGTAATTTGATCTTTGAGTATGAATTTAGATGCTGTATCTGTTCTAAGACTTTGAAGAGAAATAGTGCAAAATAGATTAGATGGAGTATTGGCATAAGAGTTTTGCTCAATACCCAAAAACACAAAACAGAGATATAGAAAAAATAGTATTATTCTCATAATGGTACCAAAACTACAGAAAAAAATGGTTTCAAAATAAAAAAAAACATTGATGTAACAAGTAAAATCTTACGAAAACGATTGCAAGACACGCATAAATATCTTTTCATTGCAAACTTTAACTTTTTCTTATAGTTTAGAATGTGTAATGACTTTGATATTGTTTGCTTATAG
>ENA-UOWO01007912-UOWO01007912.1-activated-sludge-metagenome-genome-assembly--contig:-NODE-7912-length-10359-cov-13.226611_pt1 | contig 10359 bp, 10 predicted proteins | sample MGYA00238148_ERZ761564 | MGnify/ENA primary metagenome ERZ761564 (study PRJEB28885, sample SAMN05720194) | activated sludge metagenome | isolation source: Anaerobic digester | place: USA...
GGGTCCAGCTCGACGAGATCCTGCGGCGCGTAATTGAACACTTTTTAGCTAAAAAGGGTCAGGATTAACGAATTTGCCCCGGCCGGCGCGCTTCCAGCTGCTTCCAGTCGCGAGAGCGGTGGCGGACTGGGTAATCTGCTGGACAGATGTGGATAACTTGCCTGTTTTTGTTCAATTTTTGTGCAGCAGGAGGGAGGAGGCCGCTGCGGCCCTGCATACCCCCGCTGCCCGAGCGGCCCGGGCAATGCAAGCCCCATTTCATGGATTTTCAATGAATTAGGCGGCTGTTACAAGTAACATAATATCAATATGATAAAAGAGTCTGTTCCGCCCGGCCGCCCCCGTTTCCGCCGCACGGGCGGCGTGCTGATTTTTATGGAATAACGCAGCCCTCGCTGTTCCGCTGCGGCATGGCGGCGCGGGAGAAGCCGGATGTGTAAAAGATGTGGATAACTTGTGGGTAACCGGCTTTTAGGCCGGTTCATCGCCATCACCACAAGATATAGGCGGCCGCGCCTAACCCGTAAATAACCATTGCATTTCTGCCCTAAATTTAGTAAATAATCATTGAATTGATTACCGTCGGCCCGGTGGGGCCGCCGAGCCATCCACAAGCCCGGGAGTGCATGAACCACGACATGACAAATCTGCTCTTGCTGCTCGCGGCTCTCTTCGTGCTCCTGGCTCTCTCCGAGCTCATGCGCCGCCGGTTCCACGGCACCGAAGAGTTCTCACGCAAGTTCGTGCACATGTTCACCGGCATTCTGGTGGCCGTCTCCCCGTTCTTTCTCAAAAGCCGCTGGCCGATCATCGCCGTGGCCCTGATTTTCGCGGTGATCGACTATTACTCCGTGCGCAAAGGCTGGCTCAAGGGCATGCATGACCTGCACCGGCGCACCTACGGCACGGTCTATTATCCCGTCTCCTTTGTGATTCTGGCGCTGCTCTTCTGGGAGAGCCACCCCCTCATCCTCATCACCGCCATGCTGCTGCTGGCCATCAGCGATGCTGTGGCCGCGCTGGTCGGCGAGAACCTGCGCGCACCCCGTATCTACCATATCGGCCCGGACAAAAAGTCCATTGAGGGCTCGACGGCGATGTTTCTCTCCAGCCTGGTGATCGTCGCCGCGGCGCTGGCCCTGACCGGCCGGCCGGCCGGGGAGGTGCTCTGGTTCGCCGCCCTGGTGGCCTTTTTCGCCACCGTCTGTGAGGCCATCTCCTATCAGGGTTCCGACAATCTGACCGTGCCTCTGGGCGCGGCGCTGGTCCTGCATTATCTGCTTACCCACACCCGGGGTGATGCGGCGATCTTTTCTCTTGGCGTGGGCATGGCGGTAGTGGTGGCTTTGCTCTCCTACCGGCTCAAGTTTCTCTCCTCCAGCGGCGCGGCGGCGACTTTTATCCTCGGCACGATCGTCTTCGGGATCGGGCGCTGGCCCTACACTCTCCCGATCCTGACCTTCTTCATCCTCTCCAGCCTGCTCTCCAAACTGGGCAAGCGGCGCAAGCAGAAGCTGGCGGGGATGATCGAAAAGGGGGGAGCGCGCGATGCCTGGCAGGTGATCGCCAACGGCGGGCCGGGAGGGCTGCTGCTGATTCTGGGGTACATCTGGCCGCATCCGATCTGGTTTCTGCTCTACGCGGCCTCGCTGGCTGCGGCGACTGCGGACACCTGGGGCACGGAGATCGGCACTCTGTCGCGCAACGACCCGCGTTCGATCGTCACCTTCAAGCCGGTGCCGGTCGGCACCTCCGGCGGCATTTCGGTCATCGGCACGCTCGGCTCGGCCCTGGGCAGCCTGGTTCTGGCGGGGGTGAGCTGGCTCGTCACGCCGCAGAATTCGCCGGCTGTCGTCGGCCTGCGCGAGTTCATGCTGATCTTCGCCGCGGGAATAGCGGCCAGCCTTTTCGACAGCCTGCTCGGGGCGACCCTGCAGGCCAGGTTCCGCTGCCCGGTCTGCAGCAAGGTGACTGAAAAGAGCCACCACTGCCGCGGAGTAAAGACCGAAATCGTCGGGGGGCTCGCCTGGCTCAACAACGACCGCGTCAACATGGCCGCCGCGGCCTTTGCGGTCCTTTTGGTCCTGATTATATATTAACGGCTTATAACACTCTCACAAAGCCGCCAAGCCACAAGGATAACCTGCCGGATCGTTCCACTTTGTGTCCTTTGTGCCTTTGTGAGAAATCGGTTTTAAAAATAAAGCAAACAAGGAGGATGCATGACCACCATTATTGATGTCTTTGCACGTGAAATTCTCGACTCCCGCGGCAACCCCACTATCGAAGTGGATGTGGCCCTTGAAGGCGGCGCTGTTGGGCGCGCTGCAGTACCCTCCGGCGCATCCACCGGCGAACATGAAGCGGTCGAGCTGCGCGACGGCGATGCCGCCCGCTATAAAGGCAAGGGCGTGCTCCAGGCGGTGAAGAATGTCAATGATATCATCGCCGACGAGGTGATCGGCGAAGACGCCACCGAGCAGACCCTGATCGACCGGATCCTCATCGAGCTGGACGGCACCCCCAACAAGGCCAAACTGGGCGCCAACGCCACCCTGGCGGTCTCCCTGGCCACGGCCAAGGCTGCGGCCGAAGCCTTCGGCCTGCCCCTTTACCAGTACATCGGCGGCAGCAATGCCAAGGTCCTGCCGGTGCCGATGATGAATATCCTCAACGGCGGCATGCACGCGGACAACAACGTCGACCTGCAGGAGTTCATGATCATGCCGGCCGGCGCTCCGACCTTCGCCGAAGCCCTGCGCATGGGCGTCGAGACCTTCCACAGCCTCAAGGGTGTGCTGAAGAAAAAAGGCTACAACACCGCCGTCGGCGACGAAGGCGGCTTCGCCCCCGATCTCAAATCCAATGAAGAGGCCCTGCAGGTGATCATGGAGGCGATCGAAAAGGCGGGCTACAAGGCGGGCAAGGAGATTTTTATCGCCCTCGATCCGGCCGCCAGCTCCTTCTACCTCACCGACAAAAAAGTCTACAACCTCGCCTCCGAGAAAAAGAAACTCACCTCGGAAGAGATGGTCGAATATTATATAGATCTGGTGAATAAATATCCCATCGTTTCGATCGAAGACGGCATGGCCGAGGACGACTGGGACGGTTTCAAGCTCATGACCAAAAAGCTCGGCGCCAAGATCCAGATCATGGGCGACGATCTCTTTGTCACCAACACCAAACGGCTCAAGCAAGGCATCGAGAAGGGAATTTGTAACTCGATCCTGATCAAGCTCAACCAGATCGGCACCCTGACCGAGACCCTGGACGCCATCGAGATGGCCAAGACCGCGAGCTACACCGCCGTGATTTCGCACCGCTCGGGCGAGACCGAGGACAGCACCATCGCTGATGTGGTGGTGGCCACCAACGCCGGCCAGATCAAGACCGGCTCGGCCTGCCGCACCGACCGCATCTGCAAGTACAACCAGCTGCTGCGCATCGAGGAGAACCTCGGCGAAGTGGGCCACTTTGCCGGCATGAGCGTGATCAAGCGCAAGTAAAGAGAGATTCGGCTCCCTGCCGGCCCGTTCGCCGGCAGGGACCGGCCTGAAGAGGGGTTGATGATGAACGCAAAAAGAGGGACGCTCGCCGGGATCAAGCGGCGTCTTGGGAAGCTCAAGGCCACGCGGGGCAAATTCTTACTGATCGGCTTTGTGATCCTCTTTTTCGGCTATGTCGCCGGCTCGTCCGGATTTGTCGCCCAGATCCGGCTGTGGCAGCAGGGACGTCAGCTGCAGAAGGCGATCGAGCTCGAACAGAAGAAAAAGAAGTGGATGCAAAAAGAGGCTGAAAGCCTGACCAATGACCGGAATCGCATCAAGCGCGAAGCCCAGAAAGAGCACAGCCTCGGCGAACCGGATGAGATCATCGTTCACGTGCAGTAACTCCCATGCTGGAGCGCTCGTCCAACCGTTGATCGGAAAATGCCATCGCGTCGCTGCGCAGATGGCATTTTTTATTGTTTTCAGTTGTTTTCTTTTATACGGGAGCGCCGGCGCCCAGGGCCCGGCGGGGGGAATAGGCGGTCCCGGCCTGAACATGCCGGTGACCCTGCGCTACCGCCAGGAGCTGAACAACCACCTCTGGCAGTTTGACGCCGGGCGGGTCATCGCTCTGAGCCCGCGCTGGGAGTGGCGTTTCCAGGAGCAGTTCCGCACCTCGATGCTGCGGCTGGGCGGCAACGACGACAAATGGAAGGACGATCACTCTTTTTCCACCGCGCTGGGCTATTTGCTCCTGCCCTCCCTGCGGGTGGAGACCCTTTTCCGCTCTTTGTCATTTTTCGACCGGCAGACGGGTTTTAACAACGACATACGCAGCCAGGCGGTCGGTTGGGGTATGCAGTTCACACCGGCGCCGCGGCTGCGCCTCGCCGCCCAGGCCGGGCCCAGGTGGGAGTCGCGGATGGGATTCCACGACCAGGGCATTTTTCTCGCCGGGGAAGGAGCGCTCTCCGCACTCGACCTCGGCGGCTACCTCAATCACCTGCAGGGCCTGCTCGAGATGGACCATTACGATGTGCGCAAGAACCACGAGGCCAACATCGCCTACGCCGTGGCCCGGGTCTTCAGCCCCGCCAGCAGCGATTCCCTGCGCATCTACAACGGCAGCCGCCGCCGCGATAACTATACCTCGCTCATCGGCGATGTTGAGAGCCAGCGCGAAGGCAACAAGGGCTTTGAGAACATCCTCACCTACGGCCTCGGCGCCTGGTCGCGTCTCCTGCTGCGCACCAGCTGGCAGTTCCGCAATGTGGAACTGGTCTCCTTCGGAACGGAAGAGGCGGCGCGGCAGCGCAAGCGCAACGACCGGCTCGGCGACCACCTCCTCGAGATGACGATGGCGCGGCCGCGCCTGCAGGGACGGATGGCCCTGAGCTATAACACGCTGCAGCAGAAATACGACATCACCGCCGGCGGTTCACAGGTACCCTTTTCCAAATACACCGCCTTTGTCACGCCGGACAACAGCAGCAGCCGGCTGCAGCTCTCCGGTGAGCTCGGCACCCCGGCGGGGCGCATCGACAGCCTGTACGCCTACGCCTCGGTCAGCCGGTTTCAGTATGACACGCCGGACACCAACAATTTCGACGACCGCGACGAGCTGCGGATCAACTCCCAGTTCATCTATGGCCGTCAGATCCGGCCCGCCTTGCGCCTGGAGGTGCAGGCGAGCATCAGTCTTTATCACATGGTCTACATCTTTGGCGAGCGCAGCGCCGATAACAGCTGGAACCGCATTTTGCGGCTGCGTCCGGTTTTGCGCTATGCCCCCTCGCGGCGGCTGCAGTGGCACAATGCGTTCGAGGTGCTCGCCAACTATGTCGACTATGACTTTGACAACCTGGCCCTGCAGACCCGCAGCTTTGTCTTTCGCAAGTTTGCCTGGGATGACTCCCTCCGGCTGGAGGTGACCCGGCGCAGCAGTGTCAAACTCGACTACCGGCTGCAGCTGGAGGAGAACGGGCAGCTCTACTGGGAGGCCTGGAAGGAGCGGCTGCTGACCACGCGCACCAGCCACTGGCTGCAGCTCCGTCTGCTCTATGCCGCGGGCCCCTCCCTGTCGCTGGGTCCCGGCTACGGTTTTTACAGCCGCCTGGAGTGGCGGCATGACATCGATGCCCTGGGTCAGGAGCGGGTCATCCGCGCGCAGAGTTTCAGCAGCCACGGGCCGGCCCTGAGCATTTACTATACGCCCTCGCGGCGCAGCCGTTTTGTACTGGACGCTCACAGGCGCCGGGTCAAGCCCTGGCAGCAGGAGCGGTATACCATCAATACCCTGGATGTGCGCCTCGATTGGCTTTTTTAGGCGCACGGCGCAGCCTCCGGCGGATGAAACGGGGGACGGACCCGATGCAGGGAAGGAAGAGGATTGACCGAACCGAAGGTTGAAATGCACGAGATGATCATCCCCAGTCTGCCGGAGCAGATCCAGCGCGTTGAGGAAAAGTGCGAAGAGATGGCCGGTCGGGCGGGCTTTGCCGATGACGAGCGCGACGCTGTCGCCATTGCCATCACCGAGATGGTCGCCAACGCGATCTATCACGGCAATAAAAGCAATCCGAAAAAGACCGTGCGCATCCGTTTTTATCTCCAGGACGGCGGCCTGACCGTGCACATCACCGACCAGGGCGAAGGATTCGATCCCACCGGGGTCCCCAACCCGCTGCTGCCCGAGAATCTGCTCAAGGACAACGGCCGCGGCATTTTCATCGTGCGCTCGATGATGGACAGCGTCGAGTACCGGTTCGAGCCCGAAGGCGGGACGACGGTCATCCTGACCAAACGCAAAAAAAACAATGTCCATGATCAGGAGTGAGCCCGTGCGGACGGGGGGGCACTGCCGTACGGAGCCGGCCGCTGCCCTGGCTCTGCTCCTGATCCTGCTTGCGTTCTTGAGCGCTCCCGCGCCGGCCGCACTCCCGCTGCAGAGTCCCGATTCCACCCTCATCGAATCCATCCTTTTTGTCGGCAATGACCACACGCATGAAGAGATCCTGACGCGCGAGATGCGGCTGCGGGAGGGCGATCCCTACGACGCCCGCGCTGCGGAAGAGGACCGGCAGCGCATCGAAAACCTCGGCCTCTTCACCCGGGTCGAGCTGCAGCTTCTCCCCGGCGCCGGCGGCGTCGTGCTGCTCTACATCCTCAGTGAACGGTGGTACGTCTTTCCCTATCCTCTCCTCTTCATTCATGACCGGGACTGGAGCAAATTCTCCTACGGCGCCGCAGTGCGTCACGACAATTTCAGAGGCCGCGCCGTCACCGTCAGCGGCAATTTCTGGCTCGGGTACAATCCCAGCGCCAGCCTGAGCTATACCAATCCGTGGATTCACAGCCGCCACCGCCTGGCCTTGAACGCACAGCTTAATTACAGTCATGTCGAAAACCTCAGTCCGGCTGTCAGCGATTTCACCGAACGGCATCTCAGCGCGGCCGTGAGTCTGGGCAAGCGGTTGGGGAGCGACACGCGTGTGAGTGCGGGATTGGGCTACCGCGAGGTCCATTTGCCGCCCGAGCTCGAACTCACCCGTTCGGCCGGCGGCACCGACCGCATCGGCCAGATCTCGGCGGCCGTCAATTATGACAGCCGCGACTATTCTCCCTGGCCCGGCCGGGGATGGTATGCCGATGCCGGGGTGGCGCTCAAGCTGGTCGCCGCCGAATCGGACTATCTTTTCGTCGTCGGTGATGTGCGGCGCTACCAGCCCCTGCCCGGTGGGGGGATTCTGGCCGGCCGGCTACGCGTCGACTGGAGCAGCGGCCGGCTGCCGCTATACAACCGGCTTTACCTCGGCTACTCGGAGCGCGTGCGCGGCCATTTCAATGAGGTGGTGGAGGGCGACGGCCGGGTTGTGGCCGGGTCGGCGCTGCGCTGGCCCCTGTTGAAGCGGCGTTATTTCAACCTCACCGATGAGGATGAGGGATATCTTGATTATTTCCGTAATCTGCCCTTTGCGCTGCATGCGGAGCTTTTTTACGATGCCGGTCTGATCGCCGTAGGGAGCTGGTCGCGGGCGGAGCAGCGGCGGCTGGGCGGATTTGGCGCGGGGCTGGCGCTGCAGCTGCCCTATGTGGAGCTGCTCCGCTTCGAGCGCGCCTGGAACCTGGCGGGGCGCGGTGAATACATCATCGACATGAAGGTCTGGTTTTAGCCATGGCACACATCCATTTTTTCTTTGTCGATCCCGCCGATGTCGGGGCGGAGCGGCTGGTGCTGCGCGGGGCGGAGTACAACCATGCGGCGCGGGTGCTGCGCAAACAGGTGGGGGAGCGGATCATCGCACTGGACGGCCGCGGCCGCCGTTATGAGGGGCGCATCGCCACCCTGGGGGCGGGGGAACTGACGGTGGCCATCGAGGCGGCCGACGAGGGCGGGGGCGAGCCGCGGCTGCGGCTGACGCTGGCGCAGGGGCTGCTCAAGGGGGGGATGTTCGACTGGGTCGTCGAAAAGGGGACGGAGATCGGGATCTCGATTTTTCAGCCGATGATCACCGCCCATACGGTGGCGGAAGCGCGCAGCCGGGAGGAGCGCTGGCAGGAGAAGGCGCGGGCGGCGATGAAGCAGTGCGGCCGCAGCCTGGTGCCGCTGGTGCGGCCGGTGACGGATTTCGCCCGCGCGGTCGATGCGGCCGGGGGAGAGGCGCTCTTCATCGCCTGGGAGGAGGCGGAGGTGGCGCCGGCCGGTCTGGCGGCGGCGCTGGCGGGGCGCACGGCGGCGACCCTCCTGATCGGTCCCGAGGGCGGATTCAGCGCGGAGGAGGTCGCTCTGGCGTCGGCGGCCGGAGCCCGGACGATCAGTCTCGGGCCGCGGCGTCTGCGCAGCGAGACGGCCGCCCTGACGGCGGCGGTGCGTCTGCTGGATGCCGCCGGCGAGCTGGGCTAGAGAATATGGTCAGAGTGGATGAGGAGGCGGCGCGGTTCAGCGGGCGCGCACGTACCAGGCGAAGAGGGCGCAGAAAAAGCTAATGGCGGCCCCGACCGCCAGTTCCGCGTAGCGGTAGCGGCGGCTGCGGCCCGGTGCGGGAGTCGGCAGCACGAGGGCCGAGAGCAGGGTCAGGACGAGCAGGTTATACCAGCCGCCGAGGATGAGGCCGAGGGTGGCGAGCAGACGGGAGAGGATGCCGGGGAGGCGGTGGCGGAAAGAGGGAAAGCCGTGGCCCTTGAGCCGCACGGTCACGCCGGCCATGCCGAGCTGGATGTAGTGGATGATCGGGGGGGCGGCGAAGGCGGCGATGACGAGCGCGCTCAGGGTGGTGGTCAGCCAGGGCGTCAGCCAGAAAGTTTGCTGCGGCAGGGTGGCCTGCAGGTACCAGGCCCCCCCGAGCAGTGAGAGCATATGCAGCGCCTGATCGATAAAAAAATAGCCCAGTCCATCCCTGGCGTGGAACAGCGCGAGAAAGAGCTTGGTCCGATCCAGGGTGAAATGGACGAGGGCGATGAAAAGAATGACCAGCCAGATGGCGAGCCGGTCAAGCAGGGGATAAAAGAGCGCGACATTGACCAGCGAGCAGATCAGGACATGGAGCGGAACCCCCCAGGCTGATTTTTGCTTGAGGCGGAAGATGCTGTCGGTCTGCAGCGTAAAGTCACCGATGACATGGGCCAGCAGCAGCAGTTGAAAATAGTCCATTCCCGGCTCCGCGGAGATGGCCGCGAACTATTCGCGAACAACCCACACCTTAACCAGCGCAGTCACTTCCTGGTGCAGCTTGACGGGCACGTCATAGACGCCCAGGGCCTTGATCGGATCGTCGAGGAGGATCTTCTTCTTGTCGATCTCAAAGCCGTTCTCAGCGAGCAGATCGGCGATGTTCTGGCTGGTCACCGAACCGAAGAGCTTCTCCTCTTCACCCACCTGCACTGAAACCGTAAGCGAAAGTTTCTCGAGCTTGTCAGCCACTTCCCGGGCCTCTCTCTCGCCGCGCTGCTGGCGCATGGCCGCCGCCTTGTTTTCGACCTCGACGGCGCGCATGTTGCCGGGGGTGGCCAGAGCGGCCTGGCCGCTGGGGATAAGATAATTGCGGGCGTAGCCGTTCTTGACAGTGACGACCTCACCGGCGGTGCCCAGGGTTGGGATATCTTTTTTCAGGATAATCTTCATGGGGAATTTCCAGACTATTTGGTCATTTCAGAGATGTAGGGAATTAGAGCGATCTCGCGTGCCTTTTTGATCGCGTTGACGAGCTGACGCTGATGTTTTGCGCACGTCCCCGAGGTGCGGCGGGGGATGATCTTGCCCTGCTCGGTGGTGAAACGCATCAGCCGCTTTTCGTCCTTGTAATCAATATAATCCACTTTTTCTTCACAAAAGCGGCAAATTCGTTTTTTTCTCAACATGTTGACTCCTTTTATGGCCTAGAGAGGGGTTACAGGTTCAAATCCTGATATCCGAAATCGAAATCAGTCGGTTCGATCTTTTGGAATTCCTGCGCTTCAGGCGCGGGTTTGATTTTGCTGCCATCTTCCTCGGGGTTTCCGGGGGTATCATCGCTGCTCTGCTGGGCGAGCTCTTCGACATCCCGGCCGCTTCTGCGGTCGAGGAACTGAATGCGCCGCGCGCGCAGTTCGACGACATTGCGCGCGGTGCCGTCCTCGTTATGCCAGTTGCGGCTCTGGAGCTCGCCGTCGATGAGGACGGACGCGCCCTTTTTGAGGATTTCGGCGCAGGCTTCGGCCAGGCGGTGCCAGGCGACGACACCCACATAGCACACATTTTCCCTCCAGATACCGGAATTATCGCGGTATTTGCGATTGGAGGCGACGTAAAAGTTGATTACAGGTGTGCCATTGGTAGTTTTCCGGAACGCCGGATCGCTGGTCAAATAGCCGGCGATGAGGACGTTGTTGA
>ENA-UOWO01007915-UOWO01007915.1-activated-sludge-metagenome-genome-assembly--contig:-NODE-7915-length-10354-cov-5.100204_pt1 | contig 10354 bp, 7 predicted proteins | sample MGYA00238148_ERZ761564 | MGnify/ENA primary metagenome ERZ761564 (study PRJEB28885, sample SAMN05720194) | activated sludge metagenome | isolation source: Anaerobic digester | place: USA...
TTAATAAGTTTGATAAGTTTGTCGAGTAAAAAATCGTAATCTCCGCCGACAAGAACATAATCAACGGGAGATTTTTTAATGGATTCTTTGGGTAAAGCGGTGATATGATCCCCCATTAAGACGATTTTTAATTTCCAATTTTTAATTTTTAAACTTTCTTTTTTGAGTTGTTTGATAATCTGCCAGTGTTTTTTGACGACCGGGGTTTTAGTTTCAATGGCGATAAGGTCTGGTCGATTTTGTTTAAGGCGGTTTAGCCATTGAGGAAAAGTTAGGTTTTGAGCAATAGCGTCATCCCAAAAAACTTTAATACCTCTTGATTGGAGCAAGGTAGCAGCGTAAGCAGGGATAATAGGATAAATGACGTTACCGGTATTTGTCCATTGGAATTGGCGGTTTTGAGAAAGAAAAGCAATGCCCTTGGAAGATTCAAGTGGCGGATAGGAAATAGCGATATTTTTAACCGCCGATGTAGTGACCGTTTTTGGAGTTGACCGGATGGGCTTTAAATTTGACTTCTTTTTTGAGTAGGCCATGTAGGAATAGTATACCGTAATAAAAGTGGGTTATAGGAATGGTAAGGGCGGAAATAATAGAAAGCTTGATGTTCTTGGTTTTAAAAATGAAATTAATTAGAGTTATCAGTAATATTGATAGATATAGATATAATGGAAAATATAATAATTTATCGTTAATAGTTAAGTAGTTAGCAGCTAATAGTAATAAATAAAATAGGAAAAAAGATGGCAAAAAATAACCGATTCTGAGACTAGTTTGGGGAAATTTTTTGGCAAAAAACCCGCGCTGAATGGCGTATCGGGTAATCTGTTGAAGGTGGGGAATAATAACTGAACGGCGGTGATGGAAGACGGTTATTGACGGATGATAGTAAATTTTTAGGTTTAATTTTTTAGTAAGGTTGAGACAGAGAACAGTATCTTCGCCCGGCCAATAATGCTTGTCGAAACTACCGGCTTGAAAAAAAATGTCTTTTTTGACAATCAAGTTGACACTGGGGTAATCGTCGACAAAACGGGGGGATTTTTTACTATTTCGATAAACTCCGGCACCACCGCTACCTAGCCAGCTGGACCAGACCAGTCCTGAGGCTTGTTTGTAAATATCGTCTTTGGGTGGAGTTAGACAGGGGCCACAAAAGGCAGCAAATTCGGGGAATTTTTGGATTAATTTTTGGGCATTTTTAAAATAGTTTTTTGAAGGAAAGGAGTCGTCATCAAAAAAAACCAAATATTCCCCTTTAGCTTTTTTGGCACCTAGATTTCTTTTTTGTGAAGGGTTAGCGGAACCGGAAATTTTATCAGTAATGATAAGGATTTCGAAATTTTTAACGGTTTGTTTTTTGAGATAAGCGAGGGTCTCTTTGAGATACGAGTTCATTTGCCTAACAGGAATAATGACGGAAAATAAGGTTTTTTTCATAGTCCAGTATTGATTCTCATTTCTAAATCAGGATCATAAATCCATTTTCTTTTGTTTTTATCATCATAATAATGAAGAATTCGTAGACGATAAAAGACAGCTAAGGCATCGGTGAGGCACTGGCGGATGACTTTTATGCCAGTGGCGTGGGTAAGACTGTCGAAGCCATAGTTTAATTTAATCGGAGATTCATATATTTTATTAAATCCTAATCTGTTGGACACAGAAAGAATTTCTAAATCGAAGGCGTAGGTTTTAATGAGCAGTCGAGGCAGGACTTTAATTAAAACTTGGCGGCGGAAAATTTTAAGACCAGCCTGGGTATCGTAGACATTAATACCCAATAGAAATCTGGCGATTAGGTGACCGCCAAAACTGATTATTTTCCGGTCTAGCGGATAGTCGACTTGTGAGGCAGGATGTCTTTTGGAACCAACGATAATGTCGGCGTTGTACCATTCCATGTGCTCCAGAATCATAGAAATGCCGTTAGGATCAATTTCCATGCCGGCATCAATAAAAGCAACATAGTCGCCTTTAGTTTGAGCCATGCCAAAGCGAACAGCGTAACCTTTGCCATGGTTTAGTTTGTAGCCAATAACTTTGAGATTTTTAGATTTAATTTTTTTGGCGTTTTGATATGAATGATCAATAGTAGTACCGTCGATTACCGCGATTATTTCATAGTCATAACGAATTTGATCTAGAACCTGAAGGATATTTTCCAGATCTTTTTGAATAGTCTTTTCTTGTTTGTAGACGGGAACAATGACTGAAAGAAAATGGTTATTATTTTTCATGGCCAATTAAACTTTGGTAGACAAGTAAAGTTTGTTTGGCAGTTATTTCCCATTTAAAAAATTTTGATCTTTGAAGACCACATTTTTGATATTTCTGGCGGAGGCTAGGTTTGAGCCAAAGCTTTTTAAGAGTGGCAGAAATATCAGAAACAGAACGGGGGTTAAATGAAATACCGCAATCGTTCATAATTTCCGGTAGACAGGTATCGCGACTAAAGGCAACCGGACAACCTGATTGCATAGATTCGACCAGAGGTAAACCAAAACCTTCAGCATATGACGGCTGACAATAGATGGTGGCTAAGTTATAGATTAAAGGTAAATCTTCGTCTGGGACAAACCCAGTGAGAATTAGGGAATTAGTTTTTTGGCTATTTAGTTTTTTGGCTTTTGATTGGAGCCAAAGAAGGTCTTTAGTCCAGGGATGGTCGGGAACATCTTTTTTGGTGGCAGCAGAGCCGACAATAACCAAAGGGTATTTGTTTTTGAGACAGGCTTTGACCAGATTGGGAATATTTTTATTCCAATTAATATCACCAATAAATAGGATAAATTTTTCTGGTAATAAATATTTGTTTTTTATTTCTTTAATTTTTTGGATGTCTTTGATTAATTTAAAATTTGGGCCAGCAGCTTCATAAATAGGTGTAATTTTTTCGGCGGGTACTTTTATAATTTTCTGGATAATGGTTTTTGAATATTGGGAGACGGTAATAATATGAGAGGCTTTTTTGAGGTGTTGTTTCTGAAGAAACCATTTTAGTTCACCTTTGATACCGACAGGAAAATGAGACTTGAATTGGCGAGGGATAAGGTCGTGAACAGTGACTACTGTAGGGATATTTTTGGTGATGGGTAGGGTTAGCTTGAATGGATCGAAATAAGGATAGTGAATTAGATCATAATTTCTAATGTCTAATGTCGAATTTCTAATCAGTTCAATATGCCAATTGTTATATTTGGGATTGTTAGTGATTTCTTTTTGGAGGGAACCGATTAGGTTTTGGGTGTAATAACCAACTCCCCTGGTGGAGTTGCCATCGGTGGTAGGTGATATATCGATAGCGATTTTGATTTTTTGACTCATTTTTTGTCCCAATCTTGGGATAAATTTATATTACGTTTGGTTTTAGCTAATTCATAATATTTGGTGTAAGCAGTGGGAAACCGGAGGGCGGAGAAAAAAGAAAAAACGAAACCAGGGAAGCCATCAACATAACCGCGGTGACGGAAGAAAGTTTTAAGAAACCAGTAAGTAGGTTTATAAAGATAAAAGTTTATAAAGTTTAGGGAGTTAATTTTAGTATTTTTTTCTTTTAATTCGTTGGCAAGTAAGGTGGTGTAGCGGTTAGCCCGGAGTAAATAAAGAGAAAATGAAGTGTCGGCGTAATGTTCCAAATCGTTTTTGAGCCAACCGACTTTACCATTAACTTCGGCCTGTTCATGGACGTCTTTGCAAGGTAAATGAGCTTGACCATTTTTGTAAAACCTGATAGTTGGATCTGGATATTGGCCGCCTTTTTTGAGAAAAGTACCCAGGAAGTAATTTTTTCTGGGGATCCAAAAGCCATTTTCCGAAATATCTTTTGGATTATGGTTGAGGATTGATGAAATTTCTTTTTTAAGTTCCGGAGTAACAACTTCGTCGGCATCTAATTGTAAAATCCAATCACCTTTACAAGCATCAAGGCCCATTTGTTTATTAATATGAAACATGGGCTTGTTGGTAGTAGAAATGACTTTGGCTTGTTTAAACTTTTTGACTAATTTGACGGTATCGTCTTGTGATTGACCATCAACAACGATGATTTCATCGGCAATATCTTTGATGGCATTTAAACACCGGGTAATATTTTGGGATTCGTTGTAGGTAGCTAAAGTGACAGATAAAACAATTTTAGTTTTCATTATTTTTGATAAATTTTAAATGCTGGTTGACCATTAGAAAAGTAGATAGTTTTAAAAGGTTCTTGAGGGATGTCCTCATCTGAGGTAATCACTAGAGAGTCATCTGGAATTTGACTCCAATTAATTTTACCAAAATGGTAATTATCGTAGCTGAGGACGGTGGAAAAACCGTACTTATCGGGTTGGGTTAAGGTAATTTGGGATTGAATTTTTTGAGGTGGATATTTAGAAAAGAAGAGGAAAAGGATGTAAGGTTGATCATATTTATCAGTAATATAGATATTTTGATATTTATTTTTTTGAGTTTCCAGATAAGGAACGAGTTGGTCGAATTGGTATTGCCAGGCAAAAGGATAACGTTTGGCGTAATGAAAGAAATAAGAGTCAAAGTAGTAAGCGATGGAATAAGAATAAACAAGGATAAACAAAATAGATATAAGATTCATGATTTTTGATTCATGAATAAGACTAAAAAAATAATAGATACCGCAGGAAATAAAAATAGTGAGAGGAATTACCATGGGTAAGGCCCGAAGAGCTGATGGGGCTTGAAAGGTTAATGACGAGGCAATAGGAGAAATAAAAAGAAAAAGAAATAAGAAAATTTTGGTTTTAGAGCTAAAGCTTTGGGTTTTTAGGGTAAAAACAATACCTAAAATTAAAAAAGGGATTTCCAGAAGGTAAATTTGACCCATTTCTGGAGTTTTGGAACGAGGCACTTCATCGCCAGTAATAGTAAGAAAATTGAGATCGAAATGGGAGGCATATTTTTCGCCCCAGGAAATGAGATAAAGGATTCGACGGTTATGGATGATTCGATTGATTAGTTTAACTCCGGAGTGTTGGTTGAGTAGCTCTTCTGAGCGGCTGGCAGGGCCCGGGTCAGCAGAGAGTCCAACACCACCGATGCGGGCAGTACCGCCATTATTCAGGAAGGAAAACAAAACCGGAATAGCTAATAATCCGGCAAGGAAAATGGGAATAATAATTTGGGGTAGTTTTTTGATGAGAAATTTAAAGTAAAGACAGCAAAGACTGAGAGCCAGCAAGGGAGCGATTAAACGGGCAGAGTGATAAATGTAGAGTGACAAGACATAAAAAATAGTAAATAGGGTGAAATTTTTGATGAATTTTTCTTGGATGGATTTGAAGAAAAAATAAGTGCCAATAATGATAAATGACAGGGCGGTAGATGATTCCCAGGCTCCCCGACTGAAGTGAATGTGCCAAGGGCTGACCGCTAAAACAAAAGCGGTCAAGCTTGATAGTAAGTAGTTTTTAGTAAATAGCAAAACAAGTTTATATAAGAAAAGGATAGTAAGTAAGGAGAGAATAAGATTTGGCATTCTGACAGTTAATGACGTGAGACCAAATAATTTAATGAAAGGTATGGCTAAATATACGTAGCCTCCTGGTTTATAATCACCAAAGGATTTGAAGTGGAGAGGCCAAGAGGCTCCATGTTCGTCTTTTCCGGTAAGGATGAGGGAATAGGCATTGTAACCCAGGGCAGCTTCATCGGGGTTTAGAGCTGGAGTGCGATTTAAATCGATAAATCTGATTAGGAAAGCAACAACTAAAATGGCAAGAAAAATTGTTTTTTTAAGGATTTTCATAAGCGTAAAAAGTAGAAATATGACCAATGGAACTTAAAGGTAAGAATTTGGAAAAATCCGGACTTTTATCGATTCCCTGACGATAGATTTCTTCTTGAGAAAAGATAGCTAAGGTATGGGGTGTTTGCTTGATAGTTTCAAAACCGGGAGTTGTAAAGTTGAGATTGTCGATGTGGGTAACTTTACCGGTATCTAAACTATCATCAGTGAGTTTTGCCTGTTGTTGATATTTTTGAGGTGGATATTGAGAGTAGAATAAGTAAAAAATGTAGGGTTGACCGTAAAAGTCGCTAAAGATGATTTGGTGATATTTTGCTTGGTTTTGATTAACAAATTCCATAGCTTGGCGGTAACCGTAAAGAAAATCGTAAGGCGACTTGACAACCATGTGGTTTAGATAAAGGTCGGAATAATAAATAAATGAAATTAAATAGAGGAAGATAATGATGATTTTGAAAAAATTTGATTTAAATTTTTCAAAAAAAGTAAACAGGCCTAAACTTATGAAATAGACTAAGGGAACAGAAAGAGACATAGCCCTGACTGATTGAACCGAGTCGCGAGTTAGAGCTGAGGGAATAGGAGCAACCAGTAACCAGAGTAAAAAGAAGAGGTTGAGTGGTTGGTTTTTTTGGCGGATAAAACCAGAAAATAAGCCAATAAATAAAAAGATTAAGCTGGGGTAAAGTAAAACGCCGATATAGGGAGCTGAATGGCGGGGGTTTTGCCAGTCACCTTCAAAACTTAAGAATTTAGGAGAAAAATGATTAAAATATCGAGAGAAAAAATTGCGGAGGAAAAAGACGGATTGATTGTGAAAGAGTTGATAATCGAAGTTATTGGTTTCATTAATAATTGTTTGAGCTTCAGTTTCAGATCGGGGGTAAGAGAAAAGGCTGATAACTTTGAGACGGTTAGCATTACTATTAAAGAGTAAACCATGGATGATGGGGAGAGAGAAAAGTCCTAGGGGAAGGATGAATCCGATAAAAATTTGTTTAAGGTTTATTTTTTTGAAGTTGAGGAGAAGAAGAATGGAGACTAAAAAAAAGCTGATCATTTTGCCGGCTTGGTAAGTAAAAAGAGATAAACCAAAGGTTATGGCTGATAAGATAAGAGGGCTATTTTTTTTGGTCCGAAGGTGACGATAAAAAAGGTAACAAGCTAATACCAGCTCGAGGGTAAGGACATTGGTTTCCCAAGCTCCGCGGCTGAAGTGAATGTTGTAAGGGTTAGTGGCGGTAATAACAGCGGCAATTAGGGCAGTTTGATGTGATTTAGGATTAATCTCTTTGATGAGAGAGTAAATTAACCAGGGTAAGATGGAACCTAAAATAATGGAAGGCAGTCTGACAGAAATTTCATTTAAGCCAAAAATTTTAATAAAAGGAAGGCAGAGGTAGACATAGAGACCGGGTTTGTAATCACCGAAAGATTTGAAGATAAGGGGTAAAAATTGGCCATATTCGTCACGGCCGGTTTTAAGAATAGAAAAGGCGTTGTAGCCTAGAGCGGCTTCATCCCAAAGTAAAGGGGTTTTTTGCCAGAAGAGAAACCTGATAAAAAAACTACAAATAGTAATTCCTAAGAGAATTAAATTTGTTTTTGAAAGCAATTTCATATTATTTGATTTCTAAAATATCGAAAGCAGCGGTTTGGTCAAGAAAATTGACGCTTTTTAAAAGACTGGTTCTGTCTTGATTGTAATTGTTTGGAGAAGTAATTAAAAGGACTTTTTGGTTTAAGGAAATGTTTTGGGTAAATTGTTTAATTTCCCAGTCGTTAACAAATTGGAATTTGTTGAAGGCGTTGACCCAGTACCAGTTAGCATGATAATCCCAGTTTTTTTGAGGATCGTTTTGATATGATGCCGGATTCCATGGCCAGTAAAAGAGAATAAATTCATGAGGTTCACCATATTTTTTGGTAAAGATTATTTGATCATAGTTTTGGTAATTATCTTTGATGTAAGAGATAGCTTGTTGATATCCGTACTGCCAAGATGAAGAATATTGTTTGGAGTATTGAAAATATTTGGGCCAGAAAAATATTTGGCCTAAGATTAGGGCAGCAGAAATATATAGGAGATTTAATCTGGTGAATTTATTAAGAGAATAACTGATACCTAAACTGATAATGATGATGATTATGGGGATAAAGGTAATACTACGGAGAATGTGTGGGGCATCTCGGGTGATACTTGAAGGGATGGGTGAGATTATCAGCCAAAAGAGGATTAATTTGTAAGGTAATTGGCGGATATTTTTTATTAGATAAATGAGCCCAAGGAGAAAAAATGGAATCAGTAAAGGAGAGATGATGTAAAAATGAGGCAGGCTAAATTGATAGTGGCTGCCGCCGTTGAAGAAAATAAACTGGGGATTAAAATGACTGAGGTAATTTTTGATAGCGGTAAAGGTGAAATAAGTCGCCTTGTTAACCAAGAAACGAGGATAGGTTTGACGAAGTTCGTTGATTTGATTGATTGATCCGGAATCAAGAAGGGATACCCATTGATATCTGGCTTGCCCGGATTGATTGAAGGTTTGATAAACAGCCAAACCGGCGAGAATAATAAAGGGAATGAATTGAGAAAATATTTTTTTAAAATTGATTTTTTCTTTGGAAATGAAATAAAAAAGAGCGGCTAGATAAAAAGGTAAAAGGACACGACTGCTGTTGTAACTAAAAAGGCTGAGACCAAAAATGAAAGTACTCCAGCCGAATTTTTGGGAAATCAGGAAGTAGAGGCTGAGACAAAAAAGGAACATGAACAAGTTGGCCTCAAGGGCGATGCGAGAAAGAAAAACAGTTCCTGGCGAGAGCAGGGTAATTAAGAATCCCAGAAAAGGGATGAATTTTTTTGATGGAATTAGTTTTTTGAGAATCAAGTAAATTATGAGTGGAGTAAGTGTGCCAGCGATAACGGAAACCAAGCGAACAGAAAAGGGATTGAGGCCAAAAAATAAAATTGACGGAACAGTTAAATAAATGTATAGAGGTAATTTAAAATCACCGAAACATCTAAAGATTAGAGGCATAATATTCCCCCATTCATCTCGTCCGGTTTTAAGGATGGAGTAAGCGTTAAACCCATGGGAAACTTCATCCCAGTTTAAACTTGGCGGATTTTGGTTAATTAAAAATATTCTTAGGAACAGGCCTAAAAGTAGACTAATTGAGATCCAGATTTTAGTTTTTTTCATATTTTGGTTTTATAGATATAGATAGCTGGTTTGAGATATGATTTATCGGGATAATATATTATATAGTCTGGTTTGACGTCACGGAATTCTTCTGGTCGACCGATGATAAGAGTATTGGGTAATTGAATATCACTGACAATATTAATTTCCTTAAAGATGAATTTATCTAGTTGGTATTGACCTAATTGATCAAGGAAGGGAAGATTTTTTTGTTGGTATTCGGACCAATTGAGAGATTCCGATTGGGTGATTTTGGGGTCGATTTGGTTGAAAAAAGTGACATAGGCTTGAGGTTCAGATAGTTTTCTGGAGTAAATAATGTGATCGGCAGGGACATTATTTAAATATTCATTGGCTTGTTGATGGCCGTAGAGCATGCCCTGAGCGAGGATTTGATTTCCCTGGAAGAAATATCTTTGAAGGAAAATGAAATTGGTAAAGGTGAATGAGAGAGCAATAATAATCCAAACAGCTTTTTGATTTTTTGGGTTTATTTTGGAGATAAAGGAAACTAAACCAAAAGCGGCGAGGATTTGGAGAAAAGGCATCATAAGAGAGACCCGGTTGGCTGAGTATTGACCTTTAGCAAGAGCAGCGATGGCCGGAGGAATGATGATGGTAATTAGGAGAAGAAAGCAATTCTTTTTTGTTTCGGAAGTGTTTTTTTGGATTAAAAATATAACTGAAAGAATAAATCCAAGACCGGGGATTAGACCCAGAACTCCGTAGCCAGGGATCATGCCGTAGGTAGTTTCACCGGCTCCCTGGGTAATTAAAAATTGAGGCGAAAAATAGGATAGATAATTTTGAATGAAGGTTTCGTATAAATAAATAACTTTGTTGTAAAAAAGTTTGACAATCGGGTAAGGTAAGCCGTTTTGGGTCATTTCATATTGACTATGGGAAACATAACTCCAGTGGTCAGTAGGGTTGAAAATGGCGATATCATTGGTTCTGTTTGATTTGATTTGGCTATTTAAGTAAATATTAAAACCAAGGAAAAAAGAGAAGATAATTACTGAAGTGATTAGAAATTTAGGTTGACGATAGGTTTTTTGATGCAGGTAAAGGATAAGTAAAAGTAAAGGAGTAAATATTTTGGCGGAATGGTAGGTAAAAAGACTGGTACCGAATATTATAATAGATAAACTTAGAAGAAAAATGTTTGATTTTTGTTGAGAAAGAAGAAAAAAATATGTGGCCAGAGAAATTATAAAAACAACAATATTGGCTTCCAGGGCGATACGAGACAGAGGAAGACTCCAAGGTGAAAGACTAATAAACAGAGCGCTGATGAGGGATATTCGGGAATTTTTGAATAAAAGATCAGCAATGAGATAAGTTAAAAATATGGTAAAAATGGATAGAAGAGCATTGGGAAGTC
>ENA-UOWO01007924-UOWO01007924.1-activated-sludge-metagenome-genome-assembly--contig:-NODE-7924-length-10349-cov-13.001166_pt1 | contig 10349 bp, 5 predicted proteins | sample MGYA00238148_ERZ761564 | MGnify/ENA primary metagenome ERZ761564 (study PRJEB28885, sample SAMN05720194) | activated sludge metagenome | isolation source: Anaerobic digester | place: USA...
GTTGAACAATTCAATGTCTATCAATATGAGAAACGAATCATGGGCTTCTACGATACAACTAAGAATAGCATTTATCTTCTATTGAATAATGTTGCGATCGGAGCAGCCGGGTCAATCTCAAATACTGACATTATGTCTTTGATTATCCATGAATTGATGCATTACTCGTTTAAGAATGCTTATAAGAAATATCAAGACATCTTCGATGGTCACATGACAAACTTCTATCAAAAATTCTTTAATGATTATCTGTTTACGAACTTTCCAAAAGAAATGATTAGAGAATATCTTCTTGGCTTATATAAGCTTGAGTATAATAATGACACTCAAAGTATGCTTGACTCTTTAAATGAATTATTAAGTTATGCGGAAGACCACACTATGAATGAGAATATAGCTTTTATCAATTTTAAAGCCATCGAAACTCTTTTCAAATATTTATCAAACAATCCTAGCAATGATACAGGTGTCAAGATTGGCAAATTGAGTAAGAGTTCTTTTACTGATCCAATGTTAGATGCGTATCAATATATCTTCAATCAAATTAATCCTACATTGGTAGAGTATAGAAAAACTAGAAACGAAAACGTTTTATTTAAGAGCGTATTCTATCAAGAATTCATAGCATCTAGTGAAGTATCTGCTATGATTGCTGGTACTCTAGTCAGAGAACTAACTCTGCAACAACAATCTCTTGATAAAACTAATCCTATTGCTGAAATGATCAACAGCATCTAAGGAATTAAACATGTTCAAAAATAAGTTAGAGAATAATTTTCTAAGCGGGCAAGATGCAGAAGTCGTTAAGCAATCTAGAACCGAACATGAAAACTATGAGAAGCTTGCTGAAACTTTACGAACTAATCTAAAAGCAACAATAACGACTAAAAATCTAGAATCTCTCAGTAAGAATACCAACGCAGCATTAGCTATTATAAGCAAAAGTGCAGATAAGCAAACTTCCCTTCTTGAAAGTCTTAACAATAAGATTGGCAAAATACTAACATTACAAGCATCATTAGCAAAGCAAAATCAAAGTAGAACGACATTAAGGGATTCAACGATTAAGAATGCTTCTAAAAGTTCAAAATTTGGGGGTCTTCTAGGTTCATTCTATGATGATTCAAGAAGGTCTGGAGTAGCTAAGGGTGCTAAAGGCTACGATGCTTTAGCTGCAAATCTGAACCAATTTGCAAAAGTTGTCAAAGGCATTCAAGAAGATCAAAAGAAAACAACAGACAATCTATCTGCATATCTACTCAAAAGTCCAGAAACATTCTCCGATTTAATCGAAGTTAAAATGAATCGGGTTCTCTCTAAACACCCCATCATTAATGTAATCAGACAACAATTAATTGGTGCGGTTAGTGGAACTGCTGGATGGTTTGCAGATGTATTCAAAGAAACATTTTCAGATCTATCAGAGCCAACAAGTGGATTAACATCTCTATTTACGCCATGGAAAATTTTATCTATGGCAAAGAATGGTAAATGGTTATCCGAAGTAAAACATAGTGGCATGCCGTTAGAAACAATCATGTCCACTCTTAGTGCAATTCATAAGAATGTTTGGATATTGAATCATAAGACACTACCTGAATTGATGGGTGGCGCGGGTGGTGGTAAAGGTGCAAAGATTGATGCATACGAACGGGGATTTTTAAGAAAGTTCTTTGAAAATAGTGGGCCGAAAGCAAAATTGGCTGGTGGGTTAGGGGCATTAGGTGCCGGAGCTGGTATGATGTACGGTGCTTCCGGAATGCTCATGAATCCACTTGGTATAATATTGCAAAGTAAAGTGATAATACCAGGCATCATTAAGAGTGTAGCGGGGGCCATGGCTGGGCCCCTTGGCTTGGTATTTGGCACTGCTTTAGTCGGCTCAGTTGGTAAAAAGTTCATAGAGGATTTTGCTTCTAAGTTTGCTAAAAATATGAAAGAAGAAAGACGAGCAAAGTCAAAAGATAAAGGTCAAATTGTTGATACAAGTGAAGAACATTGGTTTGAAAAAGCTTATAACGCCGGTGTATCTGGAACTATCACTAGAAAGTACCGAGAATGGTTTGATAGTGCGGCTCTAGAAAAAGAAGACAAAGCGGAAGCAGCTCAAAAAGATGCCGAGAATGCGGAAAAGATCAAAACGCACATACTATTAGGCATGAACGATGATACGGTTGGTAGAGGAATCGCTTCATTTTTCAATACCAAATCCGGAATATTCAAGTTCTTAACCGCCGGGTTCGAAGGCATATATGGGACCTTATTAAGCAGGCAAGGTGTAAATTGGTTGGAGTCAATTGATAATTCAATCCGAAAAGATCTACCCCTCCAATTAAAAGACATTCACAAAACACTTATCGATCTACTCTTCATGTTCAACCCAAGAAGCGAGATCAATCGAAAACTTAGTAGCATAGCCTCTAGCAGCCAGCAGTCGTTTCTTACCTTAGTCAAAATCAATAAAAGTATCAGTGAGTTTGCCACACAAGTAATGGACCCCACTGGTTCATTGATATCTGCAATAACGGATTCGAAGACTGTTATATCAAATAAGCTAGATCGGCTTTCAACTACGATCAATCAAAAACTATCTGATATTCGAAGTTCTTTAAGAAGTTCTAAAAGCCCTCTTATCAAATCCATTGATGACGTTAGTGTAAATATAAAAGACTTGTCCAATAAGTTGATTCAAAACCAGACTTCTTCAATGACAACACCATCCAATGAAACTTTGCAAGACATGTTGGCTGCTAGCAGAGACACTTGGCTTGGCAATAAATTTGAAACCCTTGATGATTCAATCGTTAGTATACTAAAATACATGAAGGAACGCTGGCCTATGGGTGGGCCCAACGACGGATCTTCCAGCGGTGGTCCCCCAAAGCCAAACCTAATAGAAACCAAACTACAGTCAGGCACGATAGCATTTACGATAGAGGGGAAAAGCAGCGAAATACGTAAGATAATAACACGTACCGGTAAAATCATCGAAAGTAACATGACTTTATATGATCAACTAACACTCGATGAAAGGATGGAACTTATAACGAAGCTCGGACAACAGAAGCGAGCTAAAGGCGGAACTACTAAAGCGGGTACTCCATATCTAGTTGGGGAAAAAGGACCAGAGCTTTTTATCCCAGACACAAATGGCTTCGTCGTTCCTCATGCCTTACCCGGTTCTTCATCAAAAGAAAACATTGTTACGATACTAGGAGATATTCGAAAGAGCATTAATATAGACTTACATGGCATTCTTACTAAGATCACTCCTATGTCCGAACTCTATAATTGGAAAAGTGGGGCAGATAGACGGGATCTATTTAAGGCTGTTAGAGGTGACGTATCAATAGATAACCCTGAAGCAATAAGTTTAGGAGAGAAAAAGAAAAATATCTTCGATGATATTATTGATACTGGCATAGCGGCCTTCAAGAACATGATGCCATCTAGCATGCTAATTGGGTTAATCACCGCAGCCATTGGTACAGCCATAACTGATTGGTTAACTGGCGGTGGCGTTCGCAAGATACTTGGTGGCGCATACGATACAATAAAAGATTTGATAAATGGTGAATTTGGTAAAGCCTATGATGACATCAAAAACACAATCAAAGATTTCATAAAAACTGCAGCGGACGAAGGTAAAAAAGCACCACCACCTTCTGAGCAAAGTAAAGACCTAACACAATCTGGTTGGAGCTTTGGTAAATTCTTACTTGGTCAAGGCATGGATAAAGCCATAACTTATCCGTTTAGAAAAGTCAAGGGGGCATATGATACAATTAAAGGCATGATCCCTGGCATGAAAAGTGCCCCAGCTATTGCTAATGAGTTAAATGCAGCAAACAATATCTCCAAAGAACTTGGATATTTTGCTAGAGCTAAAAATGCAATCATGGAGTCAAAATACTTAAGCCCAATAGGTACTAAGATTGGTAACGCTAAAGATTGGGTCACCGGCCTTGGTGCTAAAGCCGCTGGTAAAGCTAGTGATGCATTCCAAGGAATTAAAGCAGGCATAGCGGAGACTAGACTTATTAAGTCACTATCTGGTGGGTGGACATCAGCTAAGGACTGGGTTGGTGGACTTGGCGGAAGAGCCGCTAGTGGAATTGGAAATATATTTCAAGATGTGAAAGGTGCTGTAGCCGGATCAAGATTTGTCAAACCAGCATTAGAAGCTTTCGGGGGTGCTAAAAATTGGCTAGCTGGTTCCAAATGGGGATCTACTCTATTGAATTTGGGTGCTAAGGGCGCCGGTGCAGCAGGCGGAACTTTGGGGGCCGCCGGACGTGGACTTAAGTTTCTTGGTGGGGGTGCTCTTAAAGCTTTAGGCGGCCCAGTTAGCACAATGTTGGCCGCTTACGACTTATTCAAACAAGCAGGAGCAACGAATAAGTCCATGAAAGATACTTATAATTCATTAAGTTATGAAAACTTAAAGGGTATGATTACTGGTGGGGATGACAAAGGCTTAATGGAAAATAGTGCTAATCTAATACGTAATTACGCAAGAGAAAAAACGATGCTTCTCGGTGGTTTTGCGGGGCATTTCACACCATTAGGTGCAGGTGGAGGCGCCTCACTAGCAACAACAGCATACGATACAGCTTCGTGGGCTGTAGATAAAGCCACCCAAGGGATCGCAAACTTTACGGTTGGAAAACTATACGGTATCCAGAATGCCATTGAAAATAAAGCAAAAGATGATACGTTAGATATCATACAAGCAATTGTGACATTCGAACTTGATCCTGATAAAGTCAAGGAACTTAATCCAAGGCAAAGAGAAATTCTTGTAAATATTTTGCGGGGTTATCAAGAAGATACCTCTAATTTTGAAACGCAAAAGAAATTTGCTCAAAAAGTTGGAGGGGTTGCTAAATATGCAGTAACTAGAGATCAATTAATCGAACAAGGCATTGATAAATTTAAAGCTGCAGCAAAACCACCTATTGAAGTCAAACCGTTACCAGTTCCGGAAGTTCCAAAGAATACAACATGGTATAGCAGTCTATCCAACTTATTTGGTGGGGTCGGATCCAGTGAATCTGGATCACTAGGTTCAACAGTTATAGAGGGTGGAAAAGATTTAGCGGAAAGAATTGCACAACTTGGATTGGCCACAGCTAAGTCTTCAAACACTATGGGCAAATGTGCAACGGGGGTTAGAAAAGCTTTGCAGATACTAAATTTAGGATACAAGGGAGCTGGTTCTGGTTATCTAACTGCTAATGAATTTGAAACCAATCCTAATTTTACGGAAGTAACTAGTCAGTTTCCTAATCCTCAATCACTCATAAATGCACCAAAAGGAAGCATTATAGTATATGATCGTTCAAGAGATTTTGCATTAGCAAAACTCAATGATCCCAATGGGAAAACTGGCTGGACACACGGCCACGTTGCAATCTCTATTGGTAATGGAATGGAAGCATCAGATCATACGCAAAGAATTGCTTCCTCGGTAAAGAATTTATCTGCTGGCAGATATGGTGGCTATCGAGTATTCTTTCCAACTGGTGGAAATGGGTCACCCACTTCTATTGGGCCGATTGCATCTCCTATAACAACAGCTACTGGTATGCCGTCATCTCAATCTTCACAAGTCAATACTAGTGCAAGTGGGGAATTCAAAAAGGGTCAACAAGCAGACTTCCTAAATTCTATGTTGCCATATGCTCAAGCTGAATCTGCTAAATCTGGTGTCCCTGTTGACGCCATACTCGCTCAAGCTGCACTTGAATCTGGTTGGGGAACTAAGACTACTGGTAACTATAATTACTTTGGCATTAAAGCAAATAAGGGCTGGAAAGGCCCTAGTGTGATGTCTAAGACCAAAGAAGAAGTCAATGGTGTTATGGTTCCAACCATGGCAGCATTTCGATCTTATGGGTCAATGGGTGAAGGGCTGTCTGACCACTTCAGCTTCTTACAAGGTGACTTATATAAACGAGCTAGATCTGCTAAAACCCCAGAAGAATATTTTGATGCTTTACAAGAAGCTGGGTACGCAACAGATAGTGAATATGCTCAAAAACTTAGAGGTACTTTAAACTCAGTTCGAAAACGAATTGACACATCTAGCATGTATAATATGGTGCCTATGGTGGAAGGTATGAAAGACTTCGCAACCAATGTTAAAGACGATCTTTCGTTAAAGTTGACAAACTTGCAAAATAATGAAACTCTCATAAATGCACCAAAACAAGCATACAATAAACTTCGTTCTTTGGTCCCAGATAATCTAACCGGCAAAATTTCAGATAAATATGAAAAAGCAAAGACATATATACAAGAGCAAGCTAAGACATTATCTGATGAAGTTCCAACAATGATTGATACAGTTAAGTTGTCTAGTGATTCTATACTTAGTGTATTGAAAAAGATTAGCGACAATCTAGAAAAACTAGATTCCGATACATTAATGGAATATCTGAAAGAAAAGAAAGCTGTTGTCATCAATAATAACAATCCGTCTACCGTGATATCAACAAAAGGTGGCAGCACTAATGTATCTATGGTAACTAACGGACATAGGAGTAGTCGTTCATTTGTGGACGACGCCATAAAATAGGAGTGATATATGGCATACGTAATTGGACTACCACCAAAAAATAATACGCCAACCGGTAGTAGCTCTTGGATGGAAACGAAAAAGAACTACTTAAAAATTGAATTAACGCCTATATCGCTCTCTGACGGAGCGCTCAAAGAACTCATAAATGCAACAACTGGGCAGATTGCATTTAACTCGGAAGAAGGAAAAACAGAATTTAAAAAAAGAGTTGGCAAGTTAGGTGCAACAATTAAAGATGACCCCCCAATCGACATGTATGTACTTAGTGAAGCACCATTCACTGATACTTATGGTAACACTTTAGAGAATGTTACATTGATTGGTCAAGCGGCAGAGAGCTTAAGTCAATCTGGTATTGCTAAATTAGCATTCGGTCTTAAGGCATCTGGTATAGATACCGGGAATGTTCTACAAGAAGCTATTAATATGATGAGTAAAACTTCCGGTGAACAACTTGCTCCATATATTGAAGCAGGCCGAAAAACATTTCAACAAGCTCAAAATAAACAGGAAGTTCAAAAAGCAATGGAGAGCGTTGTCGGTAAGGGTGACTTAGTCAATATGGGGGCTACTCTTGCCTCAACTGCTGCAAGTATTGTTGCCGGTAATAAGCCAATCTTTCCTAAAGTTTGGTGGGAATCATCATTCTCTTGTGGATATAATTTCAGTGTAAGACTGTATAATCCAAATCCAGCTAGCACTGCTATGCACACAGAGAGGATAGTTAATCCACTATGCGCCCTATTGGCACTAGTATTACCTGTTGAATCTACCGAAAATGGAAATACATACACATCCCCACTTTATGTTTCTTTAAAGTGTAAAGGCCTGTTTAATCTTGAATGGGCCATGATAACTAATATGAGTGTCGTCCGAGGTGGAGATGATAATACTATTGCTTTTAATGGGAGACCTGGTATAATTGATATTCGTTTTGGTGTCACCCCAGTTTATGATAAACGTATGGCCGGTGGTTCCATGAAGGGTGTCAACGAGAAGACGAACATCGAAGCTTTATTGGACGAAGATAAGTTCGAAAGCGAAGAAGGTGGTGGAGGTGGGGCTAATGGTGAAAATACGTCGGCTAAAACCAATGAACAACCAACGTCAAGCACCGAGCCACAACCAAGAACCGATCCTTCTAAAATGAACCTGCAACTTAAGAACTTCTAATCAAGTTTTCCAATAGGGAGCTTGCCAATTTTCTTGGTTCTTAGCCTCGAAATTCTTTTTACACTCTGGACATCTGCCAACTAGGTCTTCCTTAGCTAAAAATGTGTCAATAACTTTGTGAAATTGATCATTCGGCAAATAAGAAAATACTTCACGATCCTTATCTTGTAAAGGTGACTGATGATTATACTTTCTCTTTAACATCTCTTCTGCTAATTCCTCATGCCTACTATTGATGCTAAGAGGTTCCATAAGATTTGCATTAATATAGCCATCGCATTTTCTTTTAAGTTTGCCATGACCTATGAATGCATGCATCTCGTTATGCTCACCAAGAAGGTGCTTCCTACAAAGACATCTGACATCTAACATCCATTGACGCATGGTTACTCTCCTTTTCTTTTTATTCGAAGCAGAGAAGACCAATCTACTTTAATAGACTATTAGATTATCATGTTATGCATGACTCTTGATATATTATAAGATTTCAATGTGTCATAAATAGATAAACCGATAACCATACCCATTGCTTGTATCATTTTATGCTTAAAGCTATCGGACTTTTCTTCGTATGCCTTAAGTATGGGTTCCGACGATTGTATCACTTGTAATAGCATGCCCCTAATGTCATACTTAGTTCTGATAGATACAACGCCTTTGACAATAGACAACCATTCCATCAAGCTTTCACTTTTAATAAGCATCTGGTATCTGTCATCATGTAAAAAGATATTCACAATATTTGAAACTAAACTTTGATTATCTGGTGTCTTATATAATGCATCGTACATAAGTTTCAAGCCATCAACTGGAACACTAGTTAATTGCATAATAATTCGAAAATGATCATCGGGTATATATGTCATTCTTTGAGAATTAGAATTGATAACTTGGTTGATAGCATTATTAACCAATGTTTCATTCTCCGAATCAGCAGATATCTTAACGTTAACTAAATCATAATAGTGTTGTGCATAAGCTTTAAAACTTTGAGATACCCTGCTTCTGATAATTGTAATTAAATCCGATATCTTATTAATATCTTCGAGATCGGTTATCTTTTGAAAATAATTTTCCTGAACAAGATTAAAGATATATACCATACCTAAAGTTACTGGAAAATTTTTGATATCATTTTTGATTTTCGCATTTAAAGAGTAACCATTTAATATCGATTTTGCCTTTTGTGAAACTTGAACATTTTTGCTAGAAAATAATGCCTTATCCGATAGTGTATCTAATGCTAAAATAGCTTTTGTCTTGTCACAAAATTTTGACATGTGCTTATTAGATAATGACGTATAATATTTCATCATAATCATAAAACCGGACAAGAATGAAATATCTCGATCGATGTTATCTTGCTTCTTTTTCAAAGTAAAGTATAAAGTAGTTAATAAAAGAAACCATATCGTTTCATCCTTAAACAATAGGTAAGGCTTAGTTTTCTTTATAACATTGGTACTAATATACTTTTCAAAATCAAAATCTCCTTTAGAGAGTATATCACCCCACAAAGAAGTTTTAACTAATGTCTTAAAAAGACTAGATATTGGTGGATTATAACACGGGTTTGGTAATGATCCGGTCGTACCGTTTATGATTCGAAAAAGTACAAGATAAATTTCTTCCTTATACTTTTCAAAAGTTTCGGGCAAAGAAAGCATACTTTCCTCCAGTTGTTAACTATTTGTTGTTCGAAGCATTTGGCACGTGTTTAGACTCCCAAGACCAGTACTAGACCAGTCTTGGGAGCTAGAGGGGTATTATATCAGGAGGGTCAATGGCAAAATTTATTAACGAGGAACAACCAATCCAGATTTCGTTCTTCCTTGCTGCATAGCTGTGATATTCATGAACAAGTTTTGAATCAATTGATTCTGAGTGATCTCTAAACGTTTAGTTTCCATCATAGTTTTGAAAGCAACAAGAGTGTTTCGATATTTAAAATTCGTGTCCATTTTGTAGATATAGATCTTATCGATTTCTTCCTGATCAAATGTTACAATAATCTTCGGACAATCTTTTACTTGTTCGAAAACTTCTTTATTAGCATAGAAAAGAGAAGCGTCAAAGGGCAATTCTGCAAATGTTTCAATCTCAATAATAGAATTCTTCAATTCATTGTAACCGAGGATCAAATTATTGATGAGACATTCGATCGCATTGATTGAAAGCGCCGGGCATCTTTCTTCCTCTGATTCCGAAAACGTTCCGTCATCTTTCTTAACGAGACTTGATGCACCAAGAGCATGAGCCATATATCTCGCATCAAATGGCTTATCAATAACTACGGCATAAAGTTTCTCGATATTGACTACACGTTTTTCATGAACCGCAACATTGTGCCAATCAATTACAGGTTTCTTTTCTTCTTTGACTTCTTCCTTGACAACGGTTTCTTCCTTGATTTCCTCTTTAGCTTGAGCTTGGGGTGTTGAATTAACGGGTACTACACCAGCAGCTTTCATCTCTTCGGACATGGTGAATCTCCTTTAATAATTTAGAACTGTAGTTTTTATTCTTTGGTTACTTGTATCAAGTACTACTGAAGTCTAACTTCTGATAGCTTGTATTACAGGTCTAATACGTT
>ENA-UOWO01007926-UOWO01007926.1-activated-sludge-metagenome-genome-assembly--contig:-NODE-7926-length-10348-cov-5.073254_pt1 | contig 10348 bp, 7 predicted proteins | sample MGYA00238148_ERZ761564 | MGnify/ENA primary metagenome ERZ761564 (study PRJEB28885, sample SAMN05720194) | activated sludge metagenome | isolation source: Anaerobic digester | place: USA...
CTCTCTTTTTTTGTAGAAAACCACAATACTGCTCGGAAAGAAAAAATTGGTTTTCGTAAGATATTACGTGGGTAAAAGTGGAATACAATACCTAATACATGGAAAAGAGTTAGGAATACGGATGGTCATTGGCACAATGGTCCCCCTTTTCAAGCCAAACTTTGTGCATTTTTTTTAGTTATCTTAGTGTGACTAGAAATTGGGCGATGATTTTATTTATCTGTTAAAAATCATTGACCCTCAATGAAATTCATTAAAGCTTCAAATTATGGAATTAAAGAGGAAAGTTTGGTTGATTGCATTTGGTCTTATTTTGTTTGTAAATATTTTGTGGTGCCAAGAAAGAGCCCTATTTGAATTCAATCGGTCAATGGGAAAAGGTGTGAATTTGGGCAATGTATTTGAAGCACCTGACGAACAAGCATGGGGAAATCCTTTCAAAAATGAATTCATCCCTAAAATTAAGGAATCGGGATTTGATCACATTAGGGTACCCATCAGGTGGGATACACAGGCTCGATGTTTATTGCAAAGCCCATATACCATAACACCTTCTTTTCTTCAACGCATAAAATTGGTAGTTGATTTAGCTTTGCAGCAAAAGCTCAAAGTGATTATAAATATGCATAATCATGACGAGATATTTGTGAGTCCAGCCCAGGTGAAACCTAGATTTTTAGCACAGTGGCAACAAATAGCGACTTTCTTTAAGGATTATCCCAATGACTTGATTTTTGAGGTGATGAATGAACCGCATAATCAACTGACGCCAGAACTTTGGAACGTATATTTTGCGGATGCTTTGACTGAAATCAGAAAGACCAATCCAACTAGAGTAGTATTGATGGGTGTTGCAGAATTTGGGGGTATCGGTGGTCTGCCAAAGCTAGTCCCACCCCAAGACAGCAATGTGATTGCCACCATCCACTACTACAATCCATTCAATTTCACACATCAGGGAGCAGAATGGGTTGGAGCACAGGCCGATGAATGGTTGGGCACACCGTGGAATGACCTTGACGCAGAACGTGCAGCGGTGCGGCAGGAGTTTGCTGCCATCAAACTATTTGAACAAACCTATAACATACCCATCCATATTGGTGAATTTGGTTCTTACAGTAAGGCTGATCAAGCGTCTCGTCTCAGATGGTCAACTTATATGGCTAGGTATATAGAATCATTGGGTTACAGTTGGGCATATTGGGAATGGAGTGCAGGATTTGGTGTCTATGATCCAGTCACGGGTGTATTTAAACAAGAATTGCTCGATGCTTTGGTGAAAAATACCTTGCCAGAGCCCACCAAAACCATCCTTACCCCAATTTATGATTCCAATTTTGCGACAAGTTCTGGTTGGAATTTTTTTACATCCAATGGGGCAGCAGGCACTATGGGTGTTGGGGATAATTTGCTGAATATCAATATAAGCAGAGCTGGTTCTGCTGGCTGGCACGCTCAATTGGTTCGGAACGGCTTTTCGATTATCAAGGGCAAAATGTACAAGTTGTCTTTCGAAGCAAAGTCAAATTCAAAACTTCCAATATCATTTTACTTGGGCAAAGCTTCCGACCCGTGGAATAGTTATTCTGGATTCTCGTCTGTGCAACTAACCAATGAATATCAAGAATATTCAAACCTTTTTACCATGACAAGTCCTACCGATCTTGCTGCAAGAATGGTTTTTGACCTCGGCAGTCAGGCGGGGGATGCCACTTTTAGAAAAGTAAAATTGGAGGAAGTAACGCTGGATTTCAGTTCCAGTGTGCAATTATTGGATGAAAGTCGCATTTTGTTATATCCAAATCCTGTCAATAATCTATTGATCATATCAGGATTGGGAAGTGGAATAAGCAAAATTGATGTATTGGACCAAAGTGGCAAAGTATTGAGCCGCCATGAAAGTATTGGCGAAACCACGGAAATTCCAGTAGGGACCCTGCCATCGGGGTCTTACATATGTAGGATTATGGAAGGTGACCGTCTATCAAGCCATCGATTTATCAAACAATAATATGGACTTCGTGGGTTGATGCATTCAATAAATAATAGACAATAAATAAGGCAAGATTTCTGAACCAATAGTTGATGTTGTTATCTTTACACCAAACACACTACTACGATGTCAGAGAAAAAGTTATTTCTGCTCGACGGCCACGCCTTGGTTTACAGAGCCCATTTTGCATTCATCAACAGACCACTGATCAATAGTAAAGGCATCAACACATCTGCCATTACAGGATTTGTAAGAACACTTTGGGATTTGATTGTCAATCAAAAACCTACACATATAGCAGTAGCATTTGACCCCAGTACTGCCACCTTCAGGCATGAATATTATCCGGAATACAAGGCCAACAGAGATGCTCAGCCAGAGGATATTTCAATGGCAATACCATATATTCAAACAATATTGGATGGTTTCAGGATTCCTATCCTCATTGTAGATACTTTTGAAGCAGATGACGTGATTGGCACGCTTGCCAAACAAGCAGAAGCAGAAGGATTCCAAGTTTATATGGTCACGCCTGATAAAGATTACGGCCAATTGGTGAGCGAAAATATTTTCATGTACAAACCTTCAAGACAAGGAAACGGGGTGGAAGTTTTGGGCGTAAAGGAAATTTTGGAAACATGGGAAATTACCAGTGTTGATCAGGTCATTGATTCCCTTGGTTTGATTGGCGATAGCGTGGATAATATTCCTGGAGTTCCAGGTATCGGACCAAAAACGGCTGTAACTTTACTGAGAGATTATGGAACGCTGGAAAACGTCCTTGCCAATGCGGACAACATCAAGGGCAAAAATGGAGAAAGGCTCAAAGAATTTGCCGAGCAAGCCTTACTTTCCAAAAGATTGGCAACCATTAAATTGGATGTACCGATCCATTTTAATGCAGAAGCCTATCATATTGATCCAATGGATAAACCTGCCTTGTCAGAAATATTCAAAGAGTTGGAATTCAGATCATTAGCTTTGCAAATTTTGGGAGAAGGAGATCTTGATACTCCTGCATTACCTGGCAAACAACCAAGAGTGGTCCAAGGCGATTTATTCGCTGCTGTCAATGAATCTGGTGAAAAAGCAGAGGCACCCAAACCAGCTAATACCTACAAAGTTGCTGGTAGGAATATTGACTTCGTTGATCATGAATATGTGGTCGCTTCCACTTTTGAGGAACGCCAAGCATTGATTCAAAAACTAAAGGGCATTTACGAGATCAGTTTTGATACAGAGACAACCAATATTGATGCCCACATTGCAGAATTGGTCGGAATGGTATTTGCCACAGAATCACATAAGGGTACTTATGTACCAATACCAGCAAATCAAGAAGAAGCCAGAAAAGTCGTGGCTGAGTTTAAGGAATTGCTCGAAAGTACAGACAAACTTTGGGTTGGCCAGAACATTAAATACGACGCTACCATGATGAAATGGTATGGAGTTGAAATGCAGGGACCGTATTTTGACACGATGATCACGCATTATTTGTGCGAACCAGATTTGAGGCATAAACTAGATTATTTGACAGAATCCTACCTCAATTATACCATGGTGCCTATTGAAGATTTGATTGGAAAAGGCCGTACACAAATCACCATGAGGGAAGTACCACTTGAAAAGGTGAAAGAATATGCTTGTGAGGATGCCGATTGGACTTTGCAGCTCAAGCCCAAACTTTTGTCCATGATTGATGAAATAGAGGTGACCGAATTGTATAAAACACTGGAGGCACCTTTGATCAACGTGCTGAGAGACATGGAATATGAAGGCATCAAAGTCAACGGAGAGTTTCTTAGAAACTATTCATTCGAGTTGGCCGATAGTATTTTGGCGATGGAGAAAACCATCTATCAGCAGGCTGGTGGAGAGTTCAATATTTCTAGTCCCAAACAAGTTGGCGATATTTTATTTGATTCGATGAAAATACCTTACAAGGGTAAGAAAACAGGAACGGGTCAATACAGTACGGATGTGGAAGTGCTCACCGATTTGTCGATCGACCACCAAATCGTCAAGGACATTTTGGAATATAGAAAGTTGAGCAAACTCAAATCAACTTATGTGGATGCCTTGCCTTTGATGGTCAATCCTAGAGATGGACGCATACATTCCAATTTCAACCAAGCTCGTGCAGCAACTGGACGTCTGAGCAGCGAAAATCCCAATCTCCAAAATATTCCTATAAGAGATGAGGCAGGTCGAGAAATCAGAAAAGCATTTGAACCAAGAGATAACGAGCACATTTTATTGGCGGCCGATTATTCTCAGATTGAGTTGAGGTTGATCGCTGAGATATCCAAAGATGCGGCCATGTTGGAAGCATTTATAGCGGGCAATGATTTTCATAAAGCGACAGCTGCAAGAGTTTATGGTGTGGCTTACGATGAAGTTACGTCGGAGCAGCGAAGAAACGCCAAAACGGTCAATTTCTCCATTACTTACGGTGCCGGTGCAACCAACCTTTCCAGACAATTGGGTATACCTAGGACAGAATCTACAGAATTGATCAAAAATTACTTTGCTCAATTTCAGGGCCTGAAGAATTACATGGAGGAGACGGTAGAATTTGCGCGAAAACACGGATATGTGCAGACATTATTGGGAAGAAAAAGAACATTGCGCGACATCAATTCTCGCAACGGTTTGGCTCGTTCGACAGCTGAGCGTGTGGCCATCAATACGCCTATCCAAGGTACTGCTGCGGATATGATCAAAAGGGCTATGATACACATCAGCGATGCTTTCAAAAAAGAACAAGTGCGGTCGCGTTTGATCCTACAGGTACATGACGAATTAGTATTTGATGTTTACCAACCGGAATTAGAACAGATCAAGGCCATTGTTGCTGAGAAAATGCAAAATGCAATTGGTGGTCTCAATGTGCCAATTTTGGTGGAAATGGGTACTGGTATGAATTGGTTGGAGGCGCATTGATTAATGATTAATTGTTAATGGTTAATAGTGAATGGTGTGAAATGTGAAATGTGATATGTCAGATGTGAGATGCAAATTGGAACAACAGGCAGGGTAAGGTCCACGTGCCTTCCTAGAATGCACCAATGATGTTCAGAAGGTAAATGGTGTGAAATGTGAGATGTGAAATGTGAGATGTGAAATGTGAGATGTGAAAAGTGAGTTGTTTGAGATCTTGTTAGTTGAGTCAATGCATGCCTTGGCTTCACTGCTCGAATGAAATATTGAAACACTGTAGAGAAAGGGCTTGCCCCTTTCTTTTCAAAGTGAGAAATTTTGATTGTTGAATAGTTGAATCAATGCACGTCTTGGATTCACAGCACGGTTGTAAAAGGGCTTGTCCTCTTTATTCCTTGACTCCATAATTAAATGATGGGATGAAAATTGAGTTAAAAAAGATAGACCAATCAAATCACGAGGTGGTAATCGTCAGAACTGACCAATCAACAGAGAAGAGTATTCTGGATACAAAGACTTACTTGCTCCATGACATATGTCATTTTTATGTAGAACAGGAATTAAAAACAATGGATGGTTTTTGGGGCATGCTTGCCCAAGGTTACCGTATGGAACAGCTTTCTGGGAAGACAAATCAACTTACTGAAAAACTCAGAGTTATTGAAAGTATTGTGGGAGGCACACAATCAGTATTTTCAAATCACATGAATGAAACGGATTTTTGGAATTATCTAAAAAGTACAGAATTCGGTTTAACAGACAGTCGTTTTCTGGTCAAGGTGGTTACTCGAATAGCCAAATTTATGGATGAATGGAAGTATTTACCTATTGGTAAAACGATCATTTTGAATTTTTAAAAATGGAAATCTTTAACGTAGGGAACAATGCAGTCAATCTCTATTTGCTTAAAACGGCAACCCATCTTTTATTGATTGATTCGGGATTTCCGGGTACTTTACATGACTTAGGAAGGGAATTGCGAAAAACGAACATCAAAATCCGAGAAATTGACTTCTTAGTTGTTACGCACTTTCATCCAGACCATGCTGGATTGATTCAGGATTTGAAAAATGAATCGATCAAATTTGTGATACTAGATTTCCAAGTACCATTTGTAAGTAAAATGGAGCAAGAAAAAGAAAGGCTGCTCAAAGTAAGAAAGTATACTCCGTTGATACAAAAAGACAATATTTGTATCTCGCTCCATGAATCGAGAAAGTTTTTAAATGAATTATCCATACAGGGTGAAATCATTGCAACCAAAGGACATTCTGAAGATGGTATTGCTTTAGTTTTGGACAGTGGGCAAGCATTTGTAGGAGATTTACTTCAAGAAAATATGGCAATTGAAATGAATGACCAAAATTCAATTTCAGATTGGAAAAACCTGAGAAAATTGGGGGTAAATACAGTATTTCCAAGTCATTATGGTCCATACGAGCTTGAGGTGAATAGTGAATAGTAAATAGTGAATGGTGAATGGTGTGAGATGTGAAATGTGAGATGTGAAATGTGATATGTTTGAGGCCTACCAGTTGAGCCAAGGCACGCCTTGGCTTCACAGCTCGAATGATATATTGAAACACAGCAGAGAAAAGGCTTACCCTTTTCTTTTCAATGGTAGAAATTTTGGATAGTGCGATTTCCTCAATAAGCTGATAGCTGATCGCTGAAAACTGAGAACTGACTGCTCATCGCTCATAGCTCGTTGCTCGCAGCAAAATGAAGCATGAAACTTTTTAAATATTTTAAGAAAAACAGGTTGCAGGAGCACAAAATATTGCTATCTTTGCGCACTCAATGAAAAAATGGCTCCGTAGCTCAGCTGGATAGAGCAACTGACTTCTAATCAGTAGGTCTCAAGTTCGAATCTTGACGGAGTCACTTAAAAAGCGATTGTAAATCAGTAAGTGATTTCAGTCGCTTTTTTGTTGCAATGATTTTCATATTTGATTTCGTGCTTTTCTACAAAACTTTAAACCTTTACTTTCAAATTTAGTTTCTTCTGGCAGTGGTAGTCTCCAACATGTCAGAAAAGAAAAAAGCAGGAATTATTGGTTCGGGAATTGCTGGGTTGGCGATGGCAGTCCGGCTGGCAGCAAAGGGATATGAGGTCACTGTTTTTGAAGCTTCCGATAGGGTGGGAGGTAAACTTCATGAATTTTGGGATGGGCCTTATCGATTTGATTTTGGGCCTTCTTTATTTACGATGCCCCACTTGGTAGAGGAACTGTTTGAATTGCAAAAAGTACCCCTAGATTCTAATTTTGAATACCACAGCCTTCCCATTATTTGTAAATATTTTTGGGATGATGGCACTCAAACGACCACTTTCGCCGACCTTCAAAAGACCATTGAAACGCTTGCCAAAGACCTTAGTGAAAGTCCTGACAAGTTGGAAGAACATTTTTCACAGAGTAAGAAAAAGTATGATTTGGTTGGCAAGACTTTTTTGGAGCATAGCCTGCACCGATGGAAGACCTGGTTGACTGGTTCAGTAGCTAATGCCTTGTTGCACTTACCTCAACTCGATGTTTTTAAAACCATGCATCAGGCAAATGTCAAACGTTTTGCCAATTCTAAGACGGTGCAATTATTTGACCGTTATGCCACCTACAATGGCTCCAACCCTTATAAAGCGCCGGGATTGCTCAACATCATCCCCCATTTTGAATATGGATATGGCGCACATTTACCAAAAAAGGGTATGTATCAAATTACTCAATCCATTCACCATTATGCACTGAATTTGGGAGTAAAATTTGAATTAAATTCAAAAGTGACTGCAATTGATCGACTCCATTCCAGTAAAATTAAAGGGCTGACCTTGGAGAGTGGGTCAAGTTATGATTTTGATGTTGTGGTGAGTAATATGGATGCCTATTACACTTATAATGAATTACTCAAGGATAGAGAAAAAGCGGCGAAATTATTGAAACAAGAAAGGAGTTCGTCTGCTTTGATTTTTTATTGGGGAATCGACCGAAGCTTTCCGCAATTTGACCTACACAATATTTTGTTTAGCAAAGATTATGAAAGGGAATTTGATCACATTGGCAAAGGTGAGTTATACGACGATCCAACGGTTTACATCCACATAACCTCCAAATACCTGCCTGAAGATGCTCCAGAAGGCCATGAAAATTGGTTTACCATGATCAATGCTCCTTACAACAATGGACAACAGGATTGGGAAGAAATGATCAAAGTCGCCAGAGAAAAGATCATTCAAAAAATAAGCAACCAAATTGGTTTTGACCTCACCAAATACATACAAACAGAGACCATCGTAGACCCACGGACCATAGAAAACAAAACGTTGTCTTACACGGGCTCTTTGTACGGAACGAGTTCAAATGATCAATGGGCAGCTTTTGCACGCCATCCCAATCAATCACCCCAGTATTCCAACTTATATTTCATCGGTGGCAGTGTACATCCAGGGGGCGGTATTCCTTTGTGTTTGTTGTCCGCCAAAATTGTTGACGATCTCATAACACAAGAATGATGACAGAAACTAAAAAAGATCAGATCGCTTTAGGCCTCATCATCAGTTCCTATTTATTTGGCTTTTGCTGCATACAACTGGGATTATGGAGTGATCTGGTTCACTTCACTTGGTTTCAAATATTGCTTTGTGTGTTGCTCATATTCTGGCGCCATTATCCGAATGAAAGTGAGTTTAAAAATCTGCTTGTATTTTTTGGTTTTGCATGGACCATTGGATATTTCATAGAAGTCCTAGGAGTGAATACTGGCGTAATATTTGGAAACTATCAATATGGGAATGATCTGGGCTTTAAGATTTTGGGCACACCACCCATGATTGGCTTCAATTGGTTTTTACTTACTTATTGCGTAAACGATCAGGTGAAACGTTGGCAATTGCCATTTATCTGGCACGTCCTCCTTGCAGCCCTTCTGGTAGTAGCCATCGACATCATCATCGAACCCAATGCAATCAAATTGGGCATGTGGATTTGGGAAAATAATCAAGTACCTTTGCAAAACTACGTTGCATGGTTTGCGGTCAGTCTCCTCATCAGTGCCATTTACCATCGGCAAATTGCATTTTTAAACCCTTATACAAAGACGATATTGTGGTGTATGATTTTGTTTTTTGGGTTGGGATTGTGGGTGTAATAAAGATTTAAAGGTTAAAATTTGATAATTTCTTTTATCAAGAATATTTAAGTATATATTTGTACTTGAAAATTCTGAATTCAATGAGAAGTTTTCTTTCAATCCCATTATTAATTTTATTTACCAATCTTATTGGGCAAGATGCAGCTTATACCTCATTTGCTGACAATCGCATATTGTTTAATCCTTCATTGGTAGGTGTTAGTGGTGCACAAAGCTGGAAAATCAGAGGGAAAAGTCAATGGTTTAATGATGGAGGCTCTGGATACAAAACGCTGGGTTTGATATTTGAAGAGACTATGCCTTGCAGCATCATTGACTTAGGAGCAAAATTCAACTTAAACGAGGAAGGTTCCGGACTATTCAGAACTTGGGAAGCAGGAATCGTTTCTGCTATGTTTATTCCACTACCACCATCACAAAAACATGACCATAACTTACGCGCTGGTGCAGATTTTTCATGGGGAATAAATACCATTGACTATAATAAATTAATTTTCTCAGATCAACTAGATCCTAAATATGGCAATATCCTTCAAGGATCTTTTATCCATCCAAATACTGGTAATTCAAATTGGTTTTTTAATCCGGGTGTAGGCTTTTCTTTACGTAGTTTATGGAATAAAAAAAGTAAACAAGCTGTAATGACTAATGCAGGAATGGCAATGTATCGATTCTATTCATTGAATGGTGGCAAAATCAATCAGTCTGTTTCTATTTTAGGTTTGGATAATGACAATCCAGTAAGATATACAGGATTTTTTGAAATGGAATTTGTCCCTAAATATTACGGCCGACAATTTCTATCTATGAGACCTTCAATTGTTTATCAAAAGCAAGGAAAGATCGATTATGCAGAATTCGGATTTAGAGCAGGATATACCCGAAGTGCAGGAATTGGTTTTTATTATCACACCTCATTTCTGAATGAATACGGAGTTAATCGATGGCTGAGCATTCATGGAGATATCACCATTAAACTCAAAAAGAAAAGATTGATGGTCGTTAATTTTGATTACTCATCCAATATCAGCGGATTGAGAAATTTTTCCGGGCCTCAACTTGAATTGGGATTCACCTACCACTTGGCAAAAAGTAGTATTTGTAATGCATTAGACCAACAAGATGATGTGCCTTATAATGGTTCTTATAATTGCCCAATCATGGATGTAAGTCCTGGGAAAAGAAAAATGTATGAAAACATTTGGTACAAAGAATAGCCATATGAAATCAAAAATATATTTTAAAAGATTTATTGGTTTGGCTTTGATG
>ENA-UOWO01007927-UOWO01007927.1-activated-sludge-metagenome-genome-assembly--contig:-NODE-7927-length-10346-cov-12.623457_pt1 | contig 10346 bp, 6 predicted proteins | sample MGYA00238148_ERZ761564 | MGnify/ENA primary metagenome ERZ761564 (study PRJEB28885, sample SAMN05720194) | activated sludge metagenome | isolation source: Anaerobic digester | place: USA...
TGGTGGCGCTATCCCCTCATCCCGGTCGCCGGGCTTGCCCTGGCCACCCTGTGGCGGTGGTCCTACTACGGCGCCCTGCTGCCCAATACCTTCAACGCCAAGATCAAGACCCACTGGGGCCTCTTCCACTATCTGATGTGGCACACCCAGACCTTCGTCAACTATGCCTATCGCAGCTTCGCCTGGAACGAGTGGGTGCTGATCCTCGCCCTCTTTTATCTTTTTTTCCTGCTGCGCCGCCGCGATCTTGCGCCCGCCGCCGTCCTCGGCTGTCTGCTCTTTTTTATCTGGTTCAGCGGCTCGGACTGGATGAGCTTCGGCCGCTTTTACGTCCCGGCGCTGCCCGTGATCGGGCTCTTCGCCTGGGCGGGGGTGCAGGCCATCGTCACCGCGTTGCAGAGGCACGGGATCAGGGGGGGGCGGCTCTGGCTCTGGCTCAGTTTGCCCATCCTCTTCAATCTGGTCACCTTTTACTATGCCGATGAGGAACTGGCGAGCGGGGGGAGGATCAATCCCGCCATGCACAGCCGGCCCCATCGCGCCGCGGGACTCTGGCTCAGGGAACATGCCTTGCCGGGGGAAAAACTGGTGGTCAACGAGATCGGCGCCATCGGCTGGTACTCCGGCCTGCACATCATCGACATGATCGGACTCACGGATAAAACCATCCCCGGTTTCTGGAAGAGCGGCGATTTCGCCGGTTACGCCGATTTCATCCTGGCGCAAAAGCCGGAGTGGATCGCTCTCAACGACCGGCAGGATCCCGCCGATGAGGGGATGGATCCGGTTCATCGCACCCTTTACGAGCGCATGGAGGCGGGCGGCCTCTACCAACCTGTCCGCACTTTCCCGCTGAGCAGAGGCAAAAATCTGCTCCTCTTCCGGCGGAGCGGGCCATGAACCCGGCGCCGGAGAGGCGGGATCCCGGCGCCAGGGCTGAGGCTCGTTTCTGGCGCGCTCCGGCGGGAAAGGTGACCGGTGCGGCGCTTTGGCTGCTGGGTCTCTATTTTCTCGCGGCATTTCTCTTTCTGGCCTGGCGCCACATTCCCTGGCCCTTCGAGCTGGAGTGGATGGAGGGGGGGATGCTCGATCATGTCCATCGCCTGCTGGAGGGCGACAGGCTTTATGGCCCGCCCGCGCTCGAATTCACCGCGTTCAGCTATCCGCCGCTCTATTTTTATTTCGCCGCCGCCCTGGGCACCTTTTTCAGCGCCGGATTTCCCCTGCTGCGCACAATCTCGACCCTCGCCCTCTTGCTCACCGTGCTCCTCATCGGTTACTGGATCCGTCGGGAGAGCGGATCGCGCCGCGCCGGTGTCCTGGCGGGGGCGCTCTATCTGGCGAGCTACCCGGTCAGCGGCTTTTGGTTCGGTCTGGCGCGGGTTGATTCGCTCTTTCTCCTCCTCCTGCTTGCCGGCCTCTATCTGCTGCGCCGCAGCCGCACCCTCGCCGGAGGGCTTGGTGCTGCTCTCCTGCTCGCCCTCGCCTTCTTCTGCAAGCAGACAGCTCTGGTGATCTCCCTGCCGGTGATGATCTGGCTGGCCCTCTGCGGGAAAAATCCGCGCAGATGGATCATCCCCGCCGCCTGGCTCGGCCTTCTGGCTGCCGGTCTCTGGATGCTGCAAAGGGCGAGCGGAGGCTGGCTTTTCTATTACCTCTTTTATCTGCCCGGCCAGCATTTACCCGTCTGGTGGCGGGTTCACCACTTCTGGATCGACTATTTCTTCAAGCCCCTGCCCATCGCCACCCTCGCCGGCGGACTCTATCTCCTTGCCGGGTCCAGCCGGTTTCGCGGGCGGGATCTATTCTGGCCGGCCGCTGCCGCCGGGCTCGTTGGCGGCCCCTGGCTGGCGAGCGTCCCCTCCGGTGCTTTTCACAATGTCGCCATGCCCGCCCATGCCGCTTTCGCCATGCTCTTCGCGCTGGCCGTCCAGCGCTGGTTCACCGCAGCGGCGCGGCGGGAATCTCCGTCAAGCCGTCAGCAGCAGCCGGAGGGACCAGCGCTGCGGTTTCTGCGCGCCCTCTGCGCCCGCCCCGCACTGCGCCGCTGTGCACTCTTTCTGCCCTGGGCAGCCGCTCTGCTCCAGCTCATCCTGCTGCTCTACAATCCCCTCCACCACCTGCCCGCTGCCGCCGACCGGCAGGCCGGCGAGGCCCTTGTGCGCCGCATCGCCGCAGTACAGGGAGAGCTCTGGATCCCCAGCCACGGCTATCTCGCCCGGCTCGCCGGCAAGAGCGGATGCGCGCATCGCTGCGCTCTGGATGATGTTCTGCGCGGAACCGATGAACCCGGCAAGAGAGAGCTGGAACGCGAAATCGCCGGCGCACTTGTGGAACGGAGCTATGCGGTGATTATCGCCAGCGACGATTGGCTGGCCGGGGAGATTGAGAGGGGGTATGGTGAGGGGAGGAGGATCTTTGACCCTGGGCGCCGGTTCTATCCGCTGACCGGCTGGCAGACAAGGCCCGAACTTTGGTATGAACGCCGCGAAAAGTGACTCAGGAAAGGGAGCGGCCGGTTTTCTCCGCGTGGAAGCGGTCAATGGCCAGCCTGAAGGCGCCCATCAGCCCCTCCAGATAGGAGGACTCGGAAAATTCGCTGCGCACGTGCCGGTGCCCGGCGAGCCCCATCTGCCGGACCTGGACCGGATTGCCCGCCAGCCGGTCGATCCGTTCCGCCATTGCTGCGGTATCCAGCCAGGGTACGAGAAATCCGGTGACATTCTCCCGCAGCCACTGCGGGATCCCGCCCACATCAAAGGCGACGACCGGCGTACCGTTGGCCATCGCCTCCAGCCCGACCAGACCGAAAGGCTCCGCCCAGAGCGAGGGCATGACCACCGCCATCGCCTGCCGGTAGGCCTGCTGCAGCGCCTCCCCCTCCATCCAGCCCATGAACTTTACGCGGTGGCTTAACTCTTTTTTCGCGCACAGGGATCTGATCCGCGCGGCATAGCGTCCGTCGCCGGCGATGCAGAGCCGGATCTCCTCGCGGCAGCGCTGCATCACATCGAGGAGCAGGTCCGCCCCCTTGTAGCGGTCGGTGAGACGGCCGACGAAGAGGATGATTTTTTCACGGGGGTAGGAGCCGGCCGGATCGAAACCATTCTCCGGCGTGAAGAGGGGGAGGGTGGCGATTTTATGGGGGGCAAAGCCGTTGAGGATATAGGCGCTGCGGACGTGATCGCTGGCGGTGAGGGCGTGATGGCTGCCCTTGCAGGCGGCCAGGAGCCGCTGCGCCTCTTTCAGGCTGGCCAGGCGGGGAAGACGGGAGCCCGCAGCGGGGCGGCGGATAAAGTGGCCATTGAGCAGGCAGCGCCAGCCGAGGGGCCACGGGCAGAGCCGCCGGGCGAAATAGCCGCGGCGGGTATCCTTGAGGCAGATGGGGCGGTAGTCATGGAACATCTGCACGACGGGAAAATTCCGGCACAGCGCGGTCAGGGCGGGGGCATGAGCGATGTCCTGAGTAAAGACAACATCCGGTTGCAGGCCGGCGGCCAGCGCAAGCAGCCTCTCCGCGACATCGTCGCTCTTGCCCTTGGGGCCGCTCTCCAGCCCCGGCAGTGCGTGTTCGCTCTCGAGCGGGAGATCCCGCTCCATGGCCTCGCCTCTACGGCGGCCGTAGACCAGGAGCGTGCGCTCTCCGGCGCGGTGAAGCATGTGGATGATTTGGGCCGTATAGCGGTCGATACCGCCCGGATGTCCGCCATAGAGCGTATTGATGAGGAGGACCTTCATCACTCGCCCAGGTTGGCGACCAGCCCGGCGGCGAGCGCCTCCGCGGTCTCTACCTCCTTATATCCCATCACGCCCACGATCGAGTGCAGATGGTGGAGCGCCAGGAGACGCCCCTGATAGGGTGTCTCCACTTCGATCCGCCCCGGTTTTTCGGCGATCAGGGTGCCCCGCTCTTTCAGACCGGCGGAAAAAGCCTGGAATGCCGCCAGTGACTCGCCGGCGCTGGCGGTGAGGACGAGAAAAGCCTGTACGGTGTCGCCCTGGACTACATAGTGGGCCATCAAGCCGGCCAGAAAGAGGGACTGGCCGAGCATGCCCCGGGTGTAATAGACCAGGGAGTGCGGCAGCTGGTCCGCCTGCGGCAGCAGAACAAGTTCGCGCGGCGGCGGCGCTCCGGGCAGGGCGCCGGCGATTCCGCGCGCCGTACGCATCATCTCCTCCCGCACGGTCTCTTCGAAGGAGCCGGCGTTGAGCTGGACGAAATAGCGCCCCTTGTAAAAGCGGATATTCAGTTCCGAGAGGGTGGCCTCTTCGCCGATTTCGGCATACTCGAGCCCCGGCGAGCGGTGACGGCTGTAGATGCCGAAAGCATCCAGGGGTGTGCCCATGTCGCTGATATCGACTGTATAGGTCATGTTCATATCATCCCCCCGGATGTAGGCCGCGGTGGCCATCTCGACGAAATGATAGTCGTTGTAGAGCTCTGCCTCGCCATTGATGTATTCGAAGAGATTGTCCGGCAGGTAGCCTTGAGGTTCGATATCGAAGCGCCAGCCGTTTTCCGCTACGGGCAGGGGCAGACGGTTGATCAGGGTCATCTCCTGGGCGGCGCAGCCGGCCGTCAACGAGAGCAGGAGGAGAAGTAAAAGGGTTTTCTTCATGGCCGCTCCCTCAGGCGAAATGCTGCATGGCGCGCTGCAGATTGGCGGTGATGTTGACCCCGTTGGGGCAGGTCACGGTGCAGCCCGAGCAGCTGCGGCAGGCGCTGAGACCGGCTTCCCTGCCCAGATCGGCATAGGAGGAGAGGGCCAGAGCTTCGTCGCCATAGCCCTCGGCGTACATCAGGCAGCGCTGGATGTCGCTGATGGCGACGCCGTGTTCGCACTGATCCGCGCAGCGGTTGCAGAAGCGGCAGAGCCGGTCATCGATCACCCGGCCGTAACGGTGCAGGGTTTTGCGGTCCAGCCAGCCGAGGTGGGAGCCCATCACACTGAAATTTTCGTTGAGCTGGTCGAAGGTGACCATCGCCGGGATGGCGCAGGTTACATTCTGGTCGTCGAGCGCCCATTTGAGCGCGGCCTGGTGGGGGTTGAGCCCGCCCATGGCGGCGTCGGTATAGCCGCCGGCCTGGGTCTTCATGGCGATGATGCCGATGCCGGCCTTGGCAGCTTCGGCGATCGCCTTGGTGAGATCGGGTTCGCTCTTGAAATTGTAGGCGGTGAGGACGACATCGAAAAAGCCGCCCTTGACGGCCGCGCGAAGGGTGCCGCTCATGTTGTTGTGGGTCGAAAAGCCGGCGAAGCGCACCTTGCCCGCTTTTTTCGCCTCCTGCAGCAGCCCGATCCACTCCTCATTCTGGACCTCCTCGTCGCGCTTGAGGCCGTGCAGGAGCAGGATGTCGATATAATCGGTATTGAGGGCGGCGAGGCTGGCGTCGATGTCGGCGTTCATCCGCTCTTTCGTGCCGACCCGGATCTTGGTGGTGATCACCACTTTCTTGCGCAGATCGCCGAGCGCTTTGGCGACGATCTCCTCATTATGGCCGTCCATATAGCCGCGGGCGGTATCGATATTATTGATGCCCATGTCGACAGCCTGCCGGATGACGGCGGGATCGGAGGTGCGCATGGCGCCGTATCCGAGGATGGTCATTTGCAGACCGGTTTTGCCCAGGGTGCGGTAGAGGATCACCGGTTCCTCCTTCTCCTTCTCCTTGTTCTGGGCCATGCCCTGGAGCGGCAGCCCGGCGGCACCGAGGAGCAGGCCGGCGGCTGCGGCATCCCTGAGAAATCCTCTGCGGTTGATGTGATCGTTCATGGGGGAACCTCCATAGTGAGAAGAAACCGGCCGGGCCGGGTTGTTTTCGGCGGGACAACGGCCTGCTCCCGGTGGTGCGCATGCCAGCGAGGGGGAGCCGTCCGACGCATGAAATTAATGATAAAATGGATTCCGCGCAAGAAGATAATCAGTCCGGCCGGCTTCGCCGTCGTCTCCTGCTCGATGGTGAAACCGGCCCGGCAGTTCTTCAATTCCGGCGTATTTTGGGCAAAAAAAATCTTGTTTTTCAGGCAATTTGCGGCTATGTTATAGCACTACCGGTTACAAGGCACTGACAGAACGGGAAGAGCATGGCACCCAACAAGCTGACCTCAGCGCAACTGATCAGTCTCGTCCAATCCGTTTTTCCGCCGCTGCCACAGGACCGCAGGCTGGCCGTACTGGTCGATTTGCCTTCCGCCCGCGAGGCTGATAATGAGCCCTGGCGCATCCGCCGCTCTTTTGCTGAGCAGATGAAGGCGAGCCTGGCCGCCGGCACCGGCGCGCTGGGCCTGGAGGAGGTTATGCTCGTCGCCTATGAGGCAGTCGGCACCAACAACGGGGATCTGCCCGATCTCTGTTACCTTCTCGACGGGCCGCTGCCGGAGACGGCGCAGGAACTGCGGGGACGGGCCGGACGCATGGAGACCGGCGCTCTGTTCAGCCACTGCCAGCTCTTTATCGCTCCCACCGAGTATTCGGCCACCGCACCCCTGAAAATTGCGGCGCGGAGCCACAGTTTTCGCGCGGCGACGATGCCCGGTTTCTCCAGCGAGATGATACCGGCCCTGCAGATCGACTATGCCGAGGTGGCGCGCCGGCTGGCCCTGCTCAAGGAGAAGCTGGATCCGGCTGAATCGGCCAGCATTCTCTTTTTGGTCCGCGGGACCGACCACTACTTTTTTGATATCGACCTGCGCTTCCGCACCACCCATATCAGCGCTGGCCGCTTTCCCGAGGCGGGGATGGTCGGCAATCTCCCCAGCGGCGAGGCCTATATCGTCCCCTACGAGGGGGAAAAAGAGCCCCCGAGCCGCACGCGCGGTGAACTGCCGGTCCAGTTCGGCGACGAGATCGTCCTCTATCATGTTGAGAACAACCGGGCGCGCAGCGCTTTTGGTTCCGGCCCGGCCGGCCAGGCCGAGAGCGAGCGGCTCCTGGCCGAACCGGCCTATGGCAACATCGCCGAGTTGGGATTCGGCGTGCTCGCCGATTTCGGGGTCGAGCCGGTCGGCGAGATTCTGCTCGATGAGAAACTGGGCCTGCACATCGCCTTTGGCCGCAGCGATCACTTTGGGGGTTTTGTCGGAGCGGGCCAGTTCTCCTCGCCCCAGGCGCTGGTTCATATCGACCGCATCTACATCCCCCAGACCCAGCCCCAGGTCGGGGTGGCCTCGGTCAAGCTGCATTATGCCGACGGCCGGGAGGATGAGATCATCCGCGACGGGCGCTATCTCGATTTCCAGCCCCTGGCCTGATTTTTACATCTTGCAGCTTTCCCCGCAACTTTTTTCTTGCATTTTAGGCTTTAATGCTGTATTTTCTAATACTTTTTGAATAAACTGTCTCCCCTGCCCCTGCAATCGCACTTGCCTTTTGCGTGATCAACTGCCAACAAGATGCCTCAATCGGGAATTCTGAAGCGAAGCAGTTCCTCTTTATGATTACAGCAAAAGCGTACAGCTCCAGGATTGCAGGAGGGAGACCTGACCTCCAGTTCTTTGCAGCCATGAAGTCCAATGTGCGCGTGATAAATAATCCCTTTGTGAAATCGCCCGAAAAAGAAGGCCTTGCGGCGCCGCGCGCCAGCCGGTTCTGATTTGAAAGTGCATCCCATCCAGGTGCACTTTTTTTATGCATAATATTCCGCCACCATCCGGAAAGACAGGAGAATTGACTTTGAGAGATACCCTGGCCGCTTTGATCACTTTGCAGGATGTAGATTGCAAGCTGCGCGTCCTTGAACAGTCCAAGGGCGATCTGCCCCAGCGCATTGCCAGCCTGAATCAGGAGATAGCCCTGCTGGAAGGGAGTATCTCGGAAAAACGAAACCAGCTCAAGAGCAGCCAGCTCGGCCGTGAAAGCGGCGCCCTGGAAGTGGCCACCCTGCGCGACAAACTCAAGAAATATCAGAGTCAGCTGTACCAGGTCAAGACCAACAAGGAATACGACGCCATCACCCTCGAGATCGAAACCACCCAGGCCGACATCGAGAAACGTGAATACGGGATGCTGGAGATGGAGGAGACCGAGAAACTCCTTCAGTCCGAGATTGAGGGGCTGCAGCCCGGACTGGAAGAAGCGACGGGACAGCGCGATGCGGCCGAGACCAGCCTGCAGGCCATGCTGGCTGTGACCCGGGAAAAAGAGGATCTGCTGCAGCGGCAAAGGCAGGAGATCATCGCCAGGCTCCCCAAACCGGTCTACAGCACCTACGAACGCACGCGCATCGGCCGCGGCGGCATCGCCGTCGCCTTTCTCAGGGAGGGCTCGTGCAGCGAATGCTCCACCCGCATCCCGCCCCAGCGCGGCCTTGAAATCCGCATGATGAACCACCTCTTCCTCTGTGAGGTGTGCGGGCGCATCATGCTCTACGATCCCGAGCGCATAACGGTTTGCGAAGGGCATCAGCAGTAGCGCAAGAATTTGCTCCAAAGCAGGACAGGTGATCGCGCCCCTTTCTGCAGCGCAGAGGGGGTGAGGAAAGTCCGAACTCCGCAGAGCAGGGTGGTCCGTAACGCGGACCCGCCGTGAGGCGGGGAAAGTGCCACAGAGAGCAGACATCCCCGGCTTCGGCCGGGGTTAAGGTGAAAGGGCGAGGTAAGAGCTCACCGTCCCGGTGGCGACATCGGGAGCAGGGCAAACCCCACCCGGAGCAAGGCCAAATAAGAGGGAAGAGGCTGCTCGTCTCGTTTGACCCTCGGGTAGGCTGCTTGAGGTGCGGAGCAATCCGCATCCCAGATAGATGATCACCACCCCCGCGCAAGCGGGGGGACAGAATTCGGCTTATCGTCCTGCTTTGGAGCATTACTGTCATGACCGGAAGGCTCTTTCTTCCGGCCTTTAATCGAAAAGTGTCACCGGATTAACGGATGGAGATTCGGGTTTATGGAACTCAGGTGGGACATCCTGGACCAGGTTTCAGCGGAAGAGGTGAACAAACTCTCGCAGTCGCTGCGCATTCCTCCCGTCATCGCCAGGATGCTGCTCTGCCGGGGCATTTCCGAGATCGAAGCAGCGCGCCGTTTCTTCGAGCCCTCGCTCGATATGCTCTATGATCCCTTCATTCTGGGTGATATGCAGCGCGCGGTAGACCGCCTGCGCAAGGCCATCCTGTCCGAAGAAAAGATCCTCATCTACGGCGACTATGACGTCGACGGCATCACCTCGGTCTCCTTTCTCTATCTCATCCTCAAGGATCTGGGTGCCGATGTCGGCTACTACATACCCGACCGGCAGAGCGAGGGCTACGGCCTCTCGATCGCCGGCATTGAGGCGGCCCGGGAATCGGGCACCAACCTGATCATCACCGTCGACTGCGGCATCACCGGGCACGTCGAGATCAATGCCGCGCGCGATCTGGGCATCGATGTGATCGTCTGCGACCATCATGAGCCCGGAGAGACCCTGCCCGAAGCCTATGCCGTGATCGATCCCAAGGTGGGGAACTCGCCCTACCCCTTCCGCGAACTCGCCGGCGTCGGGGTCACCTACAAACTCTGCCAGGGGCTGCTGCTGCGCATGGAGATCGATCTCTCCATCCTCGAGAACTATCTCGAACTGGTGGCGATCGGCACGGCCGCGGACATTGTCCCGCTCGTCGATGAAAATCGCGTCTTTGTCAAGGAAGGGATCGACCGGCTCAACGAGAGCGAGAATATCGGCATCAAGGCCCTGCTGCAGGTGGCCGGCCTCGGCGGCAAGGAGGTCAGCACCGGCCATATCGTCTTCATTGTCGCGCCGCGGATCAATGCCGTCGGCCGCATGGGGGATGCCGAGCGGGCGGTCAAACTGCTCACGACCGAGGATCCTGCCGAAGCGGCCGAAATAGCCAACGTTCTGGAGACGGAGAACCGCCACCGGAAAAATGTCGACGAGGAGACCTTCCGTCAGGCCCTGACCGTCGCCGAGGAGCAATACGAGGAAGGGCGCGCGCGCTCCCTGATCCTGCACCAGCGCGGCTGGCATCCGGGGGTGATCGGCATCGTCGCCTCGCGGGTGGTCGAGCGTTTCTACCGGCCGACCGTGCTGATTTCGGTGGATAACGGCATCGGCAAGGGCTCGGCCCGCAGCATCGAGGGATTCGATCTGCATGACGCCCTCAAACAGTGTGAAGACCTGCTCATCGGCTTCGGTGGGCACAAATATGCCGCGGGGCTCTCCATCGCCGAAGAGAATATCCCGGCGTTTCGCGAGCGCTTCGAGAGCGTGGCCGCCGGCCGGCTCACGCCGGAGCAGCTCATCCCCAAATTGACCATCGATGCAGAGCTTCGTTTGCACGAGATCGACAACATGTTTCTCAAGCTGCTGCGCATGTTCGCCCCCTTCGGGCCGCTCAACACGCGCCCGGT
>ENA-UOWO01007930-UOWO01007930.1-activated-sludge-metagenome-genome-assembly--contig:-NODE-7930-length-10343-cov-31.669518_pt1 | contig 10343 bp, 8 predicted proteins | sample MGYA00238148_ERZ761564 | MGnify/ENA primary metagenome ERZ761564 (study PRJEB28885, sample SAMN05720194) | activated sludge metagenome | isolation source: Anaerobic digester | place: USA...
CAGGCGCTGGCGGGCTTCCGCCTCGCCGCGGCCTGAAACAGCAGCCTATTCGGCGGCGCGGCGCAAGGTCTCGACGACCGGGCGCCGCAGCACCTCGCGCAGGCCCCACCAGCCGGCACCGAGAGCGAGCAATGCGCCGGCCACACCACCGGCCAGCGGCACCAGCGGCGACGGATTCCAGCTGAACTCGAAGGCCCAGCGCGCCAGCGCCCAGCCCACCGCCATCGCCGCCACCGACGCCAGCACGCCGGCAAGCGCACCCACGCCGAGCAGTTCGGCGCGCTGCACCTGACCGAGCAGTTTTGCGCTCGCGCCCATCGCGCGCATGACCGCGAACTCGCGCGCCCTCGCCTCGCGCGTGGCCGTCACGGCGGCGAACAGCACCACCAGCCCGGCCGCCAGCGTGAAGCCGAACAGGAATTCGACGGCACGGATCACCTGGTCGAGCACGCGCTGCACCTGCGCGATCGAGGCCGACACGTCGACGTTGGTGATGTTCGGGAAATCGCGGCTGAGCGCGTTGTCGAACGAGGCCCCCTTGTCGCGCCCCGGCGGCGCCTGGAACGCGGCGATGTAGGTGGCCGGCAGGTCGGCCATCGCGGCGGCAGGGAACAGCACGAAGAAGTTGACCCGCATCGAGCCCCAGTCGACCTTGCGCAGGCTGGTGATGCGACCCTCGGCCGGCATGCCGGCGATGTCGAAGCGCAGCGTGTCGCCGAGCTTCACGCCCAAGGTCTTCGCCAGGCCCTCTTCGACGCTCAGCGCGTTCGGCTCGTCGGGTGTCCAGCGGCCGCCGACCAGTTCGTTGTGCGCGGGCAGGCGGGTGTCGTGGCTGAGGTTGAACTCGCGGTCGACCAGCCGCTTCGCGCGTTCTTCGGTCATGTCTTCCGGGCGCACGCCACGGCCGTTGATCGCCACCAGCCGGCCGCGGATCATCGGGTACCAGTCGTAGCCCTTCACCCCGCTGTCTTTCAGGCGCTGCTGGAAAGCCTCGCCCTGCTCGGGCTGGATGTTGATGACGAAGCGGTTCGGCGCGTCCGGCGGCGTGGCCTGGCGCCAGCTGCTGATCAGGTCGGTGCGCAGCAGCACCAGCAGCACCAGCGCGAGCAGGCCGACACTCAGCGCCGACACCTGCAGCACCGCGAAGGCCGGCCGCGCGGCGATCTGCCGCGTGGCCAGCACCAGCCAGCGCGGGGCGTTCGACTCCGGCACGGCACGGCGCAGCAGCGCCACCGCCAGCCACGACAGCGCGGCGAACATCGCCACCGCCGCGGCAAAGCCGCCCACTGCGATCAGCCCGAGCTTGAGGTCGCTGGACACCGCCATCAGCAAGGCGACGAAACCTGCCGTGCCGGCCGCCAGCACCGCGATCGAGGCCGGCTTGAGCGCGCCGACGTCGCGCCGGATCACGCGCAGCGGCGGCACGCGCGCGAGCTGCAGCACCGGCGGCAGGCCGAAGCCGAGCAGCAGCGTCATGCCCACGCCCAGGCCGAACAGCGCCGGCCACAGGCTCGCCGCCGGCAACGCGCCGTCGACCAGCCCGGCGAGCAGCCACACGAACACGTAGTGCACGCCGAAGCCCAGCGCCACGCCGGCCAGGCTGGCCACGAGGCCGACGCAGCCGAACTCGATCAGGTAGAGCATCGCGATGCGCCGCTGCGGCTGGCCGAGCACGCGCAGCATCGCGCAGTCGTCGAGGTGGCGGCTGGCGAAATCGCGCGCGGCGATGCCCACCGCCACCGCGGCCAGCAGCGCGGCCAGCAGCGCGACGAGGTTGAGGAACTTCTCGGCGCGATCCAGCGTCTGGCGCATCTCCGGGCGGCCGCTGGCCAGCGACTCGACGCGCAGCCCGCGCAGGTCCTTCGCCTTGATCTCCGCCTCGGCCCATTGCACGAAAGTGCGCACCGGCACGTCGTTGTTGCTGCGCGAGGCCACTGCGAGCCGGTAGGTCACGCGGCTGGCCGGCTGGATCAGCCCGGTGGCCGGCAGATCAGCCTGGTTGAGCATCACGCGCGGCGCGAAGCCGAGGAAGCCGGCACCGCGATCGGGCTCGACGACGATGACCTGGGCGATGCGCAGGCTCGCGTCACCGAGCAGCAGCGCGTCGCCGACCTGCAGGCCCAGCGCCGGCAGCAGCGCCGCGTCGACCCACACGGTGCCGGGCTCGGGCGCTCGTGCCACCTCGGTCTCGGCGCCGCCCGGCGTGCTGGACAGGCGCAGCTTGCCGCGCAGCGGGTAAGCCTCGGCCACCGCCTTGGCGGTGACCAGTCGCGTGGCACCGCCCTTGTCGTCGCCGGCGCGGCCCATGCTCGGGAAGGTGGTGGTCAGCGCCGTCGACAGGCCCAGCGCGGCGGCCTTGTCGGCGAAGGCCGCAGGCGCCGGCTGGTCGCTGGCGACGATGGCATCGCCGCCAAGCATCTGGCGGGCATCGCGGGTCAGCCCGGCGTTGATTCGGTCCGCGAAGAAGCCCACCGCCGTCAGCGCCGCCACCGCCAGCATCACCGCGGCCACCAGCAGGCGCAGTTCGCCGGCGCGGAAGTCGCGCGCCATCTGGCGCCAGGCGAGCGAGAACAAGGAGGCGGTGCCGGCGGTGGGTTGCATGGTGAGCGGACTGTGCCATGACTCGCGTGCGCAACCCCAGCGTGAGGGAATGCGCGGTTCAGTCCCGTCGCGCCTTGGTGCGCCGCCGGCCCGCCTCTACAGTCTGCCCATGAGCGACCTGCAGTGCCTGCTGTACATGAGCACCGCCTCGCGGGAGATGGCGCCCGGCGAGATCGACGGCATGCTGCAGCGCGCCCGTGCCCGCAACGAATCCCTGGGCATCACCGGGGCGTTGCTGCACTACGGCGGGCGCTTCGTGCAGGTGCTCGAAGGGGAGTCCGGCGCGGTCGAGCAGTGTTTCGAGCGCATCAGCGCGGACAGCCGACACGGCGAAATCAGGCGCATCTTCAGCGGCACGGTGGCGGCGCCCAACTTCCCTGACTGGTCGATGCGCTATGTCGTCAATGCGGGCCCGCCCGATCGTGCCGTGGCCGCCTTCCTCGACGAACTGCAGCACCGCCCCTCGCCCGAGACGGTGCGCCAGGCCATCGCCCTGCTCGGCCGCCTGGCCGGCGGCAGCGCCGACTGGCAGTCGCGCTGAACGCTGCATGCAATTCGCCTGAGCCCCGGCGGCTTCGGCACGGCGTCCAATGAGCCGATGGACACCTCAAGCCTCCCCTCGATCTTCGTCTCGCACGGCTCGCCGATGACGGCACTCGAGCCGGGCGCCGCCGGCGCCTTCATGCAGTCGCTCGGCCGGCGCATCGATGCGCAGTTCGGCCGGCCGAAGGCCATCCTGGCGATCTCGGCGCACACCGCGGCGCGCGCCCCGGTGCTGCTGGCCGGCGCGCGCCACGAAGCGGTGTACGACTTCGGCGGCTTCGACCCGAAGCTCTACACGCTGCGCTACGACGCGCCCGGCGCGCCCGACCTGGCGCGGCGCGTCACTGCGCTGATGAGCGCAGCGGGCCTGCCGGTGCACGTCAGCCCCGAGGGCGGGCTCGACCACGGCAACTGGACGCCGCTGCGCTACATGTACCCCGATGCCGACCTGCCGATCCTGCCGCTGGCCTTCGTGCCCAGCCAGAGCCCGGCGCAGCAGTTCGCGCTCGGCCAGGCGCTGGCGCCGCTGGCCGACGAAGCCGTGCTGGTCCTGGCCAGCGGCAGCATCACGCACAACCTGCGGCGTGTCTTCGAGCACGGCCTGCGCGGGCCGGTGGACCGGCCGGAGATCGCGGAAAGCGCGGCCTTCCGCCATTGGCTGCTGGAGCGCAGCGGTGCACGCGACTGGGAAGCGCTGTTCGACTACCGGGCGCGCGCACCGCACGCAGCCGACATGCACCCGACCGACGAGCACCTGCTGCCCTGGTACATCGCCGCCGGCGCAGGCGGTCGCGAGAACGCGCCGCTGCGCCTGCACGACAGCGTGACCTACGGATCGCTGGGCATGGACGCCTACGCCTTCGGCGCGCAGGCGGCACGGCTGCTGGCGCACGAGCCGGCGGGCGCCGCGCTCACCTGACCCTCACCCAGCGCAGCTCGGCGACGTCGTTCGACCACTGCACCAGCTCGACGTCCGGGCGCATCGCCCAGGTGTGCTGGCGGCGGTACAAGGGGATGATCGCGACGTCGTCGCGGATCAGTCTGAGCACCTCGCCGACCAGGGTGCGCCGGCGCGCCAGGTCGGGCTCGACGCGCACCGCGTCGATCAGCGCGTCGTATTTCGGGTTGGCATAGCGCCCGCCGTTGAAGGCGCCGGAGAACATGCCGTCGTTCGTGCGCAGCAGCGTGTTGAGCACGAACCAGGCATCGGTGCCCGGTGCCCAGCCGAACTCCATGAAGCTGCTGATCGCCTGCGTGACCTTCGGGAAGAAGGTCGCCGCCGGTGCGGGCTGGAAGTTCACCTTGATGCCGACCTTCTCCAGCATCGAGGCCATGGCCTGGCAGGCGGCGGCGCGCACGGACACGCTCACGCAGTCGAGCGTGACGCGAAAGCCATCGGCGTAACCCGCCTCCTTGAGCAGCGCGCGCGCGGCGGCCGGGTCGTAGGGGGGGCGCTTGTCGAGCGCGGCCACGTGGCCCTCGACCAGCGGCGACACCGCCGAGCCGGTGCTCATGCCCTGCCCTCGCAGCACCTGGCGCACGATCAGGTCGGTATCGATGGCCTGCCAGACGGCCAGCCGCACGCGGCGGTCCTTGAAGGGGTTGCGGCCGCTGACGCCGGAGTCCGGCAGCTCGGCGCGGTGCTGGTCGAGCGCGAGGTACTGCGTGCCGATGTCGGCCGTGCTCACCAGCTTGATCGACGGGTCGGCCTTCAGGCGCGGCAGGTCCTGCAGCGGCGGGTCGAGCACCAGGTCGACCTGCTTCGAGGCCAGCGCGGCCAGCCGCGTGGCGTCGGACTGGATGACGACGAACACCGCCTCGTCGAGGTTACCGCCGCCGTAGGGCGTGCCGCGGCCCCACCAGCGCGGGTTGGCCTTCAGCACGGTGCGCGCATCGGCTTCGTAGCGCTCGAGCATGAAGGGCCCGGTGCCGTTGGCATGACGCACGGCGAAGGTCTCCTGCCGCGCGTTGTAGTCCTGCGGCTGGGTGACCCGGTTCTTCTCCGACCAGGCCTTGCTCATCATGGCGACGAGCCAGAGTTTCTCCGGCAGCACCGCGTCGGTCTCGGCGGTGCGGATCTCGATGCTTCCGGCGTCGAGCTTCTTCACGCCGGCGATGCCGCGCAACTGGTTGGCGCGCTGCGAGGTGCGCGACATCGCGCGCTCGATCGAGAACACCGCATCGTCGGCGGTGAACGGCGTGCCATCGTGGAAGCTCACGCCGGCGCGCAGCCTGAAGCGCCAGGCCAGCGGCGCCGTGCGCTCCCACGACTCGGCCAGCGAGGGCTCGAGCTTGAAGTCGCGGCTGCGGTTGACCAGGCCTTCGTAGATCTGCGTGACCACGCGCGACTGGTACTGCAGCGACAGCGCGTGCGGGTCCATCGACTGCGGGTCGTTGGCGCTGGCGATGCGCAGCGTGCGCGCGTCGGCACCGGCGCACAACGCGGCGATCAGCAGCCCCCCAGCCAGAACGGATCGCAGCATGGCCCGGCCCCTTGGATACGATGGGCTCATTGTCCCGGCAAGTTGCCGACGACGCCAGCGGCCAGCCAGTTCATGGTGGCAATGGCCGCATCGTCGAGCGTGCCGCGCGCGAGGCGCTCGGTGCCGGTGTTGTCGACGAGCCGGCCTGAGAAGGGCCTGAGCTTGCCCGCAACCACGGCCTGGCGCCGGGCCTCGAGCTGCGCGCGCAGCTCCTTCGGCAGCGAGGTGTCGACGGGGCTGAGCTGCACCAGCCCTTCCTTCATGCCCGCCCACACCGGCTGAGCCTTCCAGCGGCCATCGAGCACCGACTGCGCCACGCGGGTGTAGTGGCCGCCCCAATGGTGGGTGACGGCCGCCAGCTGCGCGTCGGGCGCGAAGGCCTTCATGTCGCTCTGGTAGGCGATCACGCGAACGCCCTTGTCCTTGAAGGCGGCCTGCGCGGCCTGCGGCACGGCGGGCGAGCCGCTGTGGTTGGTCAGCACGTCGGCGCCCTGGTTGATCAGCGTCTGCGCGGCCTCGCGCTCCCGCGCGGGGTCGAACCAGGCGTTCAGCCACAGCACGCGCAGCTGCGCCTTCGGGTTGGCCTCGCGCATGCCGATCGCGAAGGCGTTGATGCCCTGCACCACCTCGGGCACGGGAAAGCCGGCGACGTAGCCGGCGATGCCGCTCTTGCTGGTCTTGCCGGCCAGCCAGCCAGCGAGATAGCGCGCCTCGTAGTAGCGCGCGTTGTAGGTGTTCAGGTTGGCCGCCGTCTTGTAGCCGCCGGCATGCTCGAACTTCACGTTGGGGAACTCGGCCGCCACGCGCAGCGCCGGCTCGAGGTAGCCGAAGCTGGTGGCGAAGATCAGCTGGTGGCCTTGGGCGGCGAGGTCGCGCATGACACGTTCGGAGTCGGCGCCTTCGGCCACCGCCTCGACCACGGTGGTCTTCACGCGCGCGCCGAGCGCACGCTCCATCTCGCGGCGGCCCAGGTCGTGCTGGTAGCTCCAGCCGGCCTCGCCGACGGGGCTGACGTAGACGAATCCCACCTTGAGTGGCGGCGTCTGGGCGGGTGTGTGGAAGGGACTCAGCAACGCAGCGGCGAGCGCGGCCGCGCGGGCGAGGTTTTTGTGCATGGTGTTCCTCTACATGGCTCCGGATGAAAAGCACAAAGCGGCAGGGAGCACTGCCGCTTTGCGGATGTCATTGTGGCAGCACCGCCGATCCGTTACCCGCGAAGAGGCCGAGCCTATTTGCGAATCATTCTCATTTGCGACAGAATGGCCGCCATGTTCCGTGCAGGAGAAATCCCATGCCACCGCGCGACCGCCCGATGATCGAAGAACACGAACTGCCCAGCCTCGAAGCCGTGCTGGCCGGCACGCTGGCTCTGATGACAGGCTACAGCCAGGCCTTGCAGGCCGATCTGCATCCGCAGCAGCGGCTGCTGATGGGCGCGAAGATCGGCAGCAACCTCGATCTGCTGGCCGGCCATGTGGGCCTGAGCGAGGCCTTCCAGCGCATCGTGCGCGGCCTGTGCGCACGCTGGCAGCAGATGGGCGCCTGCACGGCGCAGGCCGAGCCGTTGGCTTGCCCGGCCTCGGCCCGGCTTCACTGAGTCGCGGCCGCCTCCTCGAAGGCCAGGTCGAGCTGGTTGATCCAGTGCGACTTGGCGCCGGCATCCGCGAAGCTGGCCTCGAAGCTGTTGCGCGCCAGCGTGTAGGCCTCGCGTGCACCGAGCTGTGACAACGAGGCGAAGGTCTCGAGGAAGTTCTGGTTCATGTAGCCGCCGAAGTAGGCCGGGTCGTCGGAGTTGATCGTGGCCTTCAGCCCGGCAGCCAGCAGCGCGGGCAGGTTGTGCTCGGCCATGGTCTTGAACACACACAGCTTCACGTTGGACAACGGGCACACCGTCAGCGCCATGCCTTCGCGGGCGAGGCGCTGCACCAGCGCCGGGTCTTCCATGCAACGCACGCCGTGGTCGATGCGCTCGACATGCAGCACTTCGAGCGCGCTGTGGATGTAGGCCGGCGGCCCCTCCTCGCCGGCATGCGCCACCAGGTGCAGCCCGGCCTCGCGCGCCCGGGCGAACACGCGGGCGAACTTCTCCGGCGGGTGGCCGCGCTCGCTGCTGTCCAGGCCGACGCCGATGAAGTGGTGCCGGTAGGGCAGCGCCTCTTCCAGCGTGGCCATCGCCTCGTCTTCGCTGAGGTGGCGCAGGAAGCACAGGATCAGCTTCGCGCTGATGCGCATCTCCTGGTGGGCGCGGTGGCAGGCGTGGTCCAGGCCCTTGATCACCGTCTCGAAGGGCACGCCGCGCGCGGTGTGCGTCTGCGGGTCGAAGAAGATCTCGGTGTGCACAACGTTGTCGGCCGCCGCGCGCTCGAGGTAGGCCCAGGCCATGTCGAAGAAGTCCTGCTCCTTCAGCAGCACGCTGGCGCCGGCGTAGTAGATGTCGAGGAAGCTCTGCAGGTCGCTGAAGGCGTAGGCGGCGCGCAGGGCCTCCACGCTCGCGTAGGGCAACGTCACGCCGTTGCGCTGCGCGAGCTTGAAGATCAGCTCCGGTTCGAGCGAACCTTCGATGTGGATGTGCAGCTCGGCCTTGGGCATGGCGCGCAGCAGGCCCGGCAGCCGCCAGCGCGGGATGGCATCGAAATCGATCATGGCGGGGCTCCTCAGCAGACTCCGAAGGTGATGCCGCTTTCCAGCAGGAAGCGGCGGTAGGCGGCCGAGCTGCGGTCAGCGGCGCAGTGCACTTCGCCGCCGGAGACCGGCAGCAGGCGCGGCACCTGCGACTCCAGCACCGGCTGGTCCTGCGTGAAGATGGTGTGCTGGAAGGCGCTCAGCTCCGCGTCGCTGGAGTCGTGGTCGGTGACGGCCATGCGGAACCAGACGCGGCTCTTCTCGGGCTCGACCGGGCAGGCGAACAGCGCGATCTCGTCGCGGTAGCCGTCTTGCCGCTGCGGCAGCTTGGTCAGCACCGCGGTGTAGGGCGCCATCACCTCGTAGCGGTAGTCGACCCAGCTGCCCTCGGTGGACAGGCGGTTGCTCTGCGGCTGCCAGGCGCGGCAGCCGGTCGCCACGAAGCCGGTGGCCGTGCTCTGCACACGATAGTCGTCGAGTGCGACGTGACCGCGGTCGCCGAGCCAGCCTTCGTGCACGAAGCCGAAGTGCGCCAGATCGAGGAAGTTCTCGACGATGCGCGGCGCGCTCGTGGCCACGTCGTAGGGGCCGACGTTGAGCTTGCGCAGCTTCGCATCGGCTTCGCCGTCGAAGCGCGGCAGGTTCAGCGCGCCCTCGAGCTGCAGCCAGAGCAGCCCGTGCGCCTGCACGACGCGCAAGGGGCTCAGCGCATGCGAATCCGACGGCGTGAACGACGGCAGCGCGGGGATCTGCGTGCAGCGGCCCGCGCCGGCGAAGCGCCAGCCGTGGTACGGGCACTCGATCTGGCCTTCGCAGACGCGACCGAGCGACAGCTTCGTGCCGCGATGCGGGCAGCGGTCTCGCGCGGCACAGGGCGTGCCGTTTGCATCGCGCCAAAGCACGTAGTCCTCGCCGAGCAGGCGCACGGCCCGTGGCTCGTCACCCAGCGCCTGGGCGTCGAGCACGGGGTGCGCAAAGCGCGCTTCGTTCATGTTCCGGGTCCTGGCAAGTAAAAAGGCCGCCGGGTGCTTGTCACACCGTGGCGGCCTGTTGGCATGGAAAGCTCAGCCGGCGATCACTTGTCGCCAGGCACCTTGCCTTCGACGCCCTTGACGTAGAACTTGATGCCGCCGAGGAACTTGTCGTCGGCGACCTCGTCCTTCTTCAGGATCTCCTTGCCGTCCTGGCCGACGATCGGGCCCTTCCAGATCGCGAAGCTGCCGTCCTTCAGGCCGGCCTTGACGGTGTCGACCTTGGCCTTGATCTCTGCGGGCACCTTGTCGGAGATCGACACGATGTCGATCGTGCCTTCCTTGACGCCCCACCAGGAGCCCGTGCCGCCGGCCCACTTGCCTTCGAGCGCGTCGCGGGTGGCCTTGATGTAGTACGGGCCCCAGTTGATGATGGCCGAGGCCAGGTGCGCTTCGGGCGAGTAGGCGCTCATGTCGCTGTCCCAGCCGAAGGCGTACTTCTTCGCCTTGCCGGCGGTCTGCAGCACGGCCGAGGAGTCGGTGTTCTGGAACAGCACGTCGGCGCCGCCGTTGAGCAGCGACTGCGCGGCTTCGGTTTCCTTGGGCGGGTTGAACCACTCGTTGACCCAGACCACCTTGGTCTTGATCTTCGGGTTCACCGACTGCGCGCCCATCGTGAAGCTGTTGATGTTGCGGATCACCTCGGGGATCGGGATCGAGCCGACGACGCCGACGGTGCCCGTCTTCGACATGCCGCCGGCGATGATGCCGGCCATGTAGGCACCTTCGTAGGTGCGGCTGTCGTAGGTGCGCATGTTCTCGGCCTGCTTGTAGCCGGTGGCGTGCTCGAACTTCACGTCCTTCAGGTCGGCCGCGACCTTGAGCATCGGCTCCATGTAGCCGAAGGTGGTGCCGAAGATCAGCTTGTTGCCCTGGCTGGCCATGTCGCGGAACACGCGCTCGGCGTCGGCGGCTTCCGGCACCTTCTCGACGAAGCTGGTGACGACCTTGTCGCCGAATTCCTTCTCGACGGCCTTGCGGCCGTTGTCGTGCGCGAACGTCCAGCCGCCGTCGCCCACCGGGCCGACGTAGGCGAAGGCGATCTTCAGCGGCTCGGGCTTGG
>ENA-UOWO01007932-UOWO01007932.1-activated-sludge-metagenome-genome-assembly--contig:-NODE-7932-length-10342-cov-4.478954_pt1 | contig 10342 bp, 11 predicted proteins | sample MGYA00238148_ERZ761564 | MGnify/ENA primary metagenome ERZ761564 (study PRJEB28885, sample SAMN05720194) | activated sludge metagenome | isolation source: Anaerobic digester | place: USA...
ACCGCTACCAGCGAGCGACCGAACGAAAACCCGACAACGATATCCGTGAAGCGCGAGATGGATACGATGCGCGTATCCCAGAAGGCGATCTGCGCCAAGGTCGGTGCGGATTGGCGGAGCAATAGCGTGTTGCCCAAGGATAGAGCGAGACCTGTGCTATCGAGGTAGCGGATGCGTTCCTCTTGTAGGGTTGCCGGGATCTGATCCCGCAGCATGCGCTTCGTGTATCGGCGGTAGTGCCCGATCGCCTTGTCGAACGGGCTGTAGAGGAACGGAAAAGCTGGTGCCACGATGATGAGGTGGCCACCAGTGTCTAACAGGTCGCTGGCGCGTAGTAGTTCCTCAGCCGCATGCTCGATATGCTCAAGCACGTCGATGTACAGCAGCGTATCGAAGTGCTCGCCTTTGAACTGTTCCGTGGTGCCCTGGATCCTACGATGTGTGATGGTCGCCGGCAACTGAACGTGTTCGCCCACCTGTTGCGAGAGCGAACCATCCGGCTCAAGGAAGGTGTATCCCGTTACCCTGTCATTGACCACGTACGCCGCATTGACACCCAGCCCACAGCCCACATCGAGCACCTTGCCCTGCACATATGGTGCTACCTGCGCCGACCAATAGCGTTTCCAGTTCACCGCGTGTTGGAAAAGCTCCAGTTCGGTGCCCACGTAGTTCATGGGGTGCGTTCGAGGCGCTTGTACAGGTGCTGGCCGGCGCGTGTGCGTTGGTGGGTGTTCCGGGAGAGCATCAGGCCGATGACGAAGAAGCCGAGGCACAGCAATAAGCTGTTGAACATGGTGGCCGAGAGGTTGCTGGCCCAGCCAGGGATCGCAAGTGGCGTGAAGAGCTTGATGCCTATGATCGTGAGCACCGAAAGCAAGAAGAGCACGCTGAGGTAGAGGAAGGCCTTGAGGAATAGCGCCAGCATGCGATCACTGTATTCGATGAGCGAGCGGAAGGCGTGTAGACCGAGGTCGTCGAAGCCCATCTTCGATGAACCGCCTAAACGCGCGCGCCGATCGCTGATGATGGTGGTACTCGGCACCCGTTGTTTGGAGAGGAAGGCGGCGAAATGCACGAATGCGTTGTCCAGCACAGCGCCCAGAACCCGACGATCGATGAGGGCATAGTTGCCGAAGTTGATGCCGCGGCCGGAGACGAGCCGGAAAAGGACCCGGTAGAGCGCGTAGCCTAATTTGAAACCGGTCGATTCCGATCGTGCGCCTCGACCCACGAAAACGATGCTGGCTTCCCGGTCCGCAAGCATCGCAGGAAGGGCCATCGGGTCGTCCTGGCCGTCGCCATCCATCACCACGAAGCGTTCGGCGGCGGTGGTGGATGCGAAGAGCAGACCTTGGTAAATGGCCTCTTGATGGCCCATGGTATAGGGCAGGGTCAGCACTTCCAGGGAGAACCGATCAGTGCGCGACCGATAGGCCAACGCGCGCTGTGGCGTGCCATCGGTGGAGCCATCGTCGACCACCACCACCAAGCAGTCCTCGGGGACCGAGCCCAGTGCAGCTTCCAGCTCATTGAGCAGGAGCGGAAGAGCGCTTTCCTCGTTGAGGCAGGGGATGATGATGGCCAGGGCGGGTCGCATGCGCGATGGCGAAGTAACGGCGTTGCGAGCAAGACGCGGGTTCCGGGCCTGGGATGGGTGCTGCGTGACGGAGAGGAGTGGAAAGCCCGCAGCCGGGTGAGGCACGAGACCGGTGAGGACTTGCAGCGGACTTGCCTGCCGGACGGCAGGTAGCCGGACCCTGAGGCTTTGGGAAGGGGCACGCCCAACTCGAGAGCTCGAGCCGCTGTTGTCTAGGTCCATCGGCCACTGTGGGCCCCGCGGATCGCCCCCCAAACAGATCGTGGATCCCGGTTGACCGCTTCCAACAACCTGCCCCTGACAACTTGCCCGCACCAGCAAGGTCGCCCCAATACCTTTGCGCTCCCGCACGACCAGGGGACCTGAACCATGTCCGTACTCACCACCGAAGACCGCCAGCTGCACTACGAGCGCGGCACCCACAGTGACGCCTTCCTCATCAGTACCTACGAGAAGCTGGTGTACCCACGGATCATCGAGGAAAAGATGCTGAGTCTGCTGCGGCAGGGCAAGATCAGCAAGTGGTTCAGCGGTATCGGCCAAGAGGCGATCAGCGTTGGTGCTGCCATGGTGTTGCAGAACGATGAGTACATCCTGCCCATGCACCGGAACTTGGGCGTGTTCACCACGCGGGGCATGCCATTCCAAAAGCTCTTTGCGCAATGGCAGGGTAAGGCGACCGGCTACAGCAAGGGTCGTGAGCGCAGCTTCCACTTCGGCAGCCAGGAGCACAAGGTGGTGGGCATGATCAGCCACCTCGGGCCGCAGATGGGCATCGCGGATGGTATCGCGCTGGCACATAAACTGAAGAAGGAGAACCGCTGCACGATCGTCTTTACGGGCGATGGTGCAACCAGCGAAGGCGACTTCCACGAGAGCGTGAACGTGGCCGCCGTGTGGGACCTGCCCGTCCTCTTCATCATCGAGAACAACGGCTACGGCCTCAGCACGCCCAGCAGCGAGCAGTTCCGCATGAAGAGCTTCACCGACAAAGCCATCGGCTACGGCATTGAAGCGGTGCAGATCGCAGGCAATAACATCCTGGAGGTGTACAACAACCTGGCGAAACTGGCCGATAGCGTGCGCGAGAACCCGCGTCCGATCCTGGTGGAATGCATGACCTTCCGCATGCGGGGCCACGAGGAGGCCAGCGGAACGAAGTATGTGCCGAAAGAACTGTTCGAGACCTGGGGCAAGAAGGACCCCGTGATGAACTACGAGACCTGGTTGATCAGCCAGGGTATCCTGAGCGTGGCCAAGCGGGACGAGATCCGGGCGCGGTTGAAGGACGGTATCGAGGAGGATCTGAAGCACGCGTTCGAGGAGCCGGAACCGGTGCCGGTGATGGAGGTGGAACTCGGGGACGTGTATGCTCCGAACCAGTTGGCAGTTGGCAGTTCGCAGTTGGCAGTTGACCCCGGTTCCATAGGAGCTCCTGAGAAACGCATGATCGATGCTATTCAGGAGGGCCTACGCCAGAGCATGGAGCGCCACCCGGAATTGGTGTTGATGGGACAGGACATCGCGGAATACGGCGGTGCCTTCAAGATCACCGATGGCTTCGTGGAGCAGTTCGGCAAAGGCCGCGTGCGCAATACGCCGCTTTGCGAGAGCGCGATCCTCGGTGCATCGCTGGGCCTGAGCATCAAAGGCATGAAGGCCATGATGGAGATGCAGTTCGCCGACTTCGTGAGCGAAGGCATCACCCAGATCTGCAACAACTTCGCGAAGATGCACTATCGTTGGGGGCAGAACGCCGACGTGGTGGTGCGCATGCCCACGGGCGCCGGCGTGGGAGCGGGGCCCTTCCACAGCCAGAGCAACGAGATGTGGTTCGTGAAGACGCCCGGCCTGAAGGTGGTGTACCCCAGCAACCCGTACGACGCGAAGGGCCTGCTGATGACCGCTTTTGACGACCCCAACCCGGTGATGTTCTTCGAGCATAAGGCCATGTACCGCAGCGTGAGCGGCCCCGTGCCCGAGCAGCCGTACAGCATTCCGTTCGGCAAAGCCAATGCGGTGCGTGAAGGATCAGCCATGAGCATCATCACCTACGGCATGGGCGTGCATTGGGCCGTGGATGTGCAGAAGGAGACCGGTAGAGACATCGAGATCATCGACCTGCGCACCCTTGTGCCGCTGGATGTGGATGCCATCCTCGCCAGTGTCAAGAAGACCGGCCGCGTACTGCTGCTGCATGAGGACACGTTGATGGCCGGTTTCGGTGGCGAGTTGGCCGCGATCATCGCCGAGCATGCGTTCGAATATTTGGATGCACCGATCGTGCGGGTGGCGAGTTGGGATACGCCAGTGCCGTTCGCCATTCCGTTGGAGAATGGATTCCTGCCGAAGGGACGGTTGAAAGCAGCGGTGGAGCGGCTTTTGGACTATTGATAAGGGAACATGGTCCAAGTAGATCGATCCTGGCTTTTCTTGCCTACTTAGTCCATGTGCAGGATCTGCCAAGCTCATCATGGACAAGGATCAGCCCTGCACAACTCAGAAGAGCATGCGTCCCCGCCTGCGTAGGTAGGGCTGATGACCGTATTTGTCCGTGGATCACGCGGGCTGCGGGGTATACCGCAGATACGGTTTCACCCGACGAATGGCGCCGTTGAACCTCACTTCAGCCTCTGCATCGCTCACGGCGGGGGTGATGACCACATCTTCCCCAGCCTTCCAATCCGCGGGTGTGGCGACACTGTGTTCCGCCGTGAGCTGCAGGCTGTCGATCACGCGGAGGATCTCCTGGAAGTTCCGCCCGGTGCTGGCCGGATAGGTGATGATCAGCTTGATCTTCTTGTCCGGACCGATCACGAACAAGGAGCGCACTGTGGCTTTCTCACTGGCGTTCGGATGGATCATGTCGTACGCTTGTGCGATGGAACGATCCGCGTCGGCGATGATCGGGAAGTCCACCTTCACGTTCTGCGTCTCTTCGATATCCTTCACCCAGTCGTGGTGGGAGGGCAGCGGGTCCACGCTCAAGGCGGCCACTTTCACACCCCGCTTGGCGAACTCGGGTAGAAGGCGGGCAGTAGCGCCTAGCTCGGTGGTGCATACGGGGGTGAAATCAGCGGGATGGGAGAATAGGACCACCCAGCCCTTGTCCAACCACTGGTGGAAGTTGATGCGGCCTTGGGTGGTTTCTGCATTGAAGTCGGGCGCGATGTCGCCCAGTCGGAGGGTTGCCATGGTTCGTGTATCGGGCTGCGAAGTAAATAAATCCTATCGATATGATAGGATTATATCTTCGTCACCTTACGCGCCTTCCTACGCAGCATGTCATGCAGTGTGGCTTTTTCAAGCATCCGCACCGTAGCGATCCGTACTTCGAGGAAAATGTCATGGACCGCACAAGTAGCTTCCTCCGGGCATTCTGCGCACGGTTCGTAGAAATTCAACGAAACACAGGGCACCAGTGCGATGGCCCCGTTGAAAAGCCGGATCACCTCGGTCATTCGGATGTCCTTCGGCTTCCGCGCCAATCGGTGGCCGCCACCACGCCCTTTGCGCGAGTCGATGATGCCCGCTTTGGTCAGATCGGTCAGGATCGCTTCGAGGAATTTCCGAGGTATACCAGCAGCGGTCGCGATCCGTTCCGTCGACATCGGACTTTCTTGCGCTTCGGCCAGAGCCATCAAGGCGTGTAGCGCATACTTCGTCCGCTTGTTCAGCATGCCACGAATGTAGATGGCCTTTTATAACGAACGAAGCCCCCTTTCGGAGGCCACGTTCACTATCGCAACCGATCACTGCTGCACGATCGGATCCCGCAAGGTCTCCACCAACGCACCGATGTCCGTGACGATCGCCGTGGGCACATCGTTCTGGGCCGCACCTTCCACCAGGTCTACGATGAAACGGTCGAAGGCGGCATCGTCCACCAAGCCGGTCATGCGCGGGTTGGCGCTGTTGTGCGCATCCACCATGTTCAACCCATCGTAGGTGAAGTTCTGTGCACCTGTCGCTACAGCGAAGAACTCCGTGAGGCTCTCGCTGAGCGCTGCGAAACCCGTAAGGTCTCCACTACCAACTTCCGCCAGCAGTACGGCGAAATAGGGCTGCAGTTGGGCGTCGCCGGCAATGACGAAGATGGTGCTGTCCACCACCGAACGTAGTCCCAGGTAACCCTGCTCGATCATCTGGCCAGGGTTGGCCGGATCGTTCACCATCGTGGTGCCACCGAGGCGTTGATACAGGGTAGGTGTCGGCGTAGGAGCTGGCGGCGTGGGTGCGGGATCTTCATCGTCCTTCTTGCAACCGGCAAGCGTCGCGGCCAGGAGAAGTGATGCGAGGGTGAGTGTGCTGAATTTGTTCATGGTCATGGCGTTCGGGTTGTTGTTTTCAGTTGAAGAGTTGTGCGATCCATTTCCCCACACCATCGTGTAGTTCACCCTTGACCATGGCTGGGCAGCCGTTGGCAACGGCTTCTGCGGTCACTACCAACCGTTGGCAGGGTAGCTCGGTGAGCGCGTCGACCTGCGCGAAGACAGCCCGCTGGTCTTGCTTGGTGCGATCGTAGGCAAACACGATGTTGCGGTCGTTCAAATTCGCCTGTGCGCGTTGTACACCTGGCATCGCCGTTATGACCGCTTGGAGGCGTTGCGCCTCGTCTTCCGGAAGGGCTTCCGGGAAATCGATCCGGGCCAGCTGCACGTTGGCGAGGTGGGTGGGCGAGCCTTTATCCTTGGAGACCAGGGCGATATGGATCACCAGCGTGCCACAAAGGGCCACTATGGTGGCACCGGAGATGAGGAGGATCCGTTGCAGCTTGGCCATGGGTTCAAGGGCTATTTGTGGCATGTACGAGACAGGTGACCCCATCGGATCATTGAACCGTGGATCTTTTTCGATCTCGTACTTTTCCCAGGCTAAATCACTCCGATGCGCTCCACGCTACCCTTCGCCCTCCTGCTCGCTCCGCTCACGTCCGGTGCCCAAGTCGTGATCAACGAGGTGGATTATGACCAGATCGGCACCGATAATGCCGAGTACATCGAGATCAAGAACGTCGGTGAGAGCGCCTTTCCGCTTCAATACCTCAGTGTAGTCTTCATCAATGGCAACAACGGTGGCGCCGTTGAGTACCGCACTATCCAGAGTGCGTCATGGCCTGCGCTGGACCCCGGGGACTACTTCGTGATCTGCGGCAACCAAGGCCTGACCATCAACTGCGACCACGCAGCCACACCCGCCACGAACCTGATCCAGAACGGCTCCCCCGATGCCATCGTGTTGATGTCCTCCTTGGACTCGACCGTTTACGATGTGCTCAGCTACGGTGGGGATGTGCCCGGCTACACGGAAGGCACAGGCACCTCTGCCGAGGACACCAATTTGCAGGATGGGCTGAGCTTGAGCCGCTGGCCCGATGGCTCAGACACGGATGACAACGATGCCGATTTCGTGATCGGATGCCCCACGCCCGGTGAAGCCAATGAGCTTGATCCTGTGGATTGTGCCCTGTCGACCGGGGTTAGTGCCATTACGCTGGAGGATGTGCTCGCCGTGGTGGCCGACCCCGATGGCCGCTGGATCGATCTTTACTTCCAACAAGCGAGCGCGGTGCCGCTTTCGGTTTCCCTCGTTGCAGCGAATGGGGCCCTGCTCGCACATCAGGACTTGGGTACCACCGCCATGGCAAGGCAGCGTTTCGCCATGCCCGATCGCAGCCAACTGGTGCTGGTGCGTGTGCAGGCTGGGGAGCAGTGGATCACCCGCCGTGTGGTGATGCCCTGAACCGTTATCCGGAACGGATCCCACAAGGGACCTGTTGATAGTTTCCACCGGTCGCTCTGAGGAAGGCGTTCCGCCGTCGATCCCTTGTCCATCAAGGGTTTCCGGCCTTTTTTCACACCTCGGAACATGGCCTTGTTCGTAACCCCGGAAGAGCTTCGATAGCGCCGCTTCCTTCTCGCCGGACCTTGGCACCATGTCCGCATTGGTGTTCGAAGCCCGTTGGCACCGCATACAGCGGTCGCGGGAACAGGGGTACGAGGAGTTGTCCGATTTTCTGGGCCGATACGCCTCACTGGGACCATTGGTCCGGTGTGGCTTGGTGCGGAAACGGGAAGAGTGGAGCGAGTTCCAACGCTATTATGGGTATGTCCCTACCGAGAAGGGCGAGAGCTACCTTCTCTACATCCCGGACAAGGAACTGGTGCTCGTACGCCCGGGAAAGAGCGCGCCGCTCTTCCTAGCTCTGAAGAACGATCCCGCTCCGAACGCACCCTTCAAGGAGACCTACGCCGAACCCACTAAAGCCCAATTCGCTGCGGTGGAAGAAATGCGCATGAACGCAGGCCGCGACAGCTGGCGAACCAAACGCGCCGACGTGCTCCGCCAGCATTTGATGCTCGGCTACATGGATATCCGGTCCTTCACCAAGCGCACTGGTGCTGGCGAAGGGGGGCTGCTCCGCGAAGGGCTTGTGAAGCCGCGCCTCGAAAGGGCTTCCGATCAACACCTGAACATCGAGGTCACCAAAGAAGGCGAGGAATTCCTCACACCGCTGGATAACTTCGACCTGCTGCTGGTGAATCCCGGTATGGAGCTGCCTTTGTTCAACCGGTTGGATCCGGACAAGGCATCCTACTGGTGCGGTCTGCCTTGATCACTTCTTCCGATCGGTGCGCCGGGAATTGGAAGGTCGCCTGAACTCGCCGTTCTCGAGCCGTTTGAGCAGCTCCGCCACCCGCTTGGCCTGAGTCGGTGCCGTCTTCGCGCTGCCGATCCAGTAGCACATGCTGCGCTGCATGCCGGGTGTGATCGTGTCCCAAGCGGCTTTCATTTCGGGCAGGAACTCCAATGTCTCCGCCAGCGCTTCGGGCAGGTCGAGTTTGTCGGGGTCCGGGTGTTTCCAGAATTCAACCTGCACCAGGTCGCCCACCTTCTTCAGTTTGGCTGCCTTTCGGATCTCACCGCCCAGGATGATGATGTGCATCCCGCTTTTCTGCGGCATCAGGGCCCGATCCACCGCTATGCCGTTCACCGTTCCTTGGACACGCACGCGCCCCCGGGTGCCGAATTCCTTTTCCACATCCAAGGGAACCTCCACATAGGTGAACGCCATCTGCGCGTTCATCTTCTCCAAAGGAGCGGTGAAACGGTAGGTCTTGGTGGGCTTTTTGGCCATGGCTCAGGAAGAAGAACGCCTGAGCGCTCCGATCGGTTCCAAGGTGTGCACGATGTGGTCCTCTCGGGGGATCAAACTCCCGTTGAACCTGGTCATTTCGGTCACTTCGTAGCCTACCGCTTTCAATCCGAGTGGATCCAGCTCTTCACCGGATACCACAGTTACCGGGCCTGGCTCAAGCGCCTGCAACGCTACGGTGAGTTGTTCCATGGTCGCCACGGAGTTGGGCTCATTCCATCTGCAGAAACTACCCAGCTCCTGCCGGAAGACGAGGAAGACCGGCTTCCCGAGGTAGGCACTGATGGATGGTGCGGCATCGTACCGCATCACGAGCACGGGCCTTGTCCGCTGGGCGATGTACTCACTCGCATCACGGGAGCGGGAGAACGGGCGTTCGTGACAGATCCAACTCATTCGTACACCACCGATCACTTGGATCAGAAGCAAGCCCGTGATAAGACCTTTCGTTGGCCATATGACCTTTTCCGCTGGCCAAACCCAAACGCAAGCCACGAAGATCGCCAGCAAGGGTCCTAGGTAGCGTTGCGCCAGGAAGGGGGCGAGTAGGGGAAGGGCCATGATCGCCAAGCAGCCGGTTGCCATGTGAAGTCGACCGCGTCGGTCCACCGGAAGCAGGAATAATACGGCCAGCAAGATCAAGGGGCCTGCCCATGTGGCGATCGTGTCGCCAGCTTCGACAGCCAGGGAACTGTTCCAAACATGGGTTGCCTGTGCATCCGGTACGGGAATGAAGGCTTTGGTCAGTTGGATGCCGACACTGCGGTAAGTGTCATGGAGGAGTAGTCGAGATGGATCCGCGCCGTACGGCAATGCTTCGGCAGGCATGACGCAGTACAGGGCGATGCCGCTTGATAGCAATAGGCCGAGCGCCTGCCAGGCCCTGCGCTGCGGTCGTTGAATGAGGTCGAGGATCGCCCACGACGCCACAAGGCATGCACTCCACAAATGAACGTGTGCCAGCACGAGCAGTGCCGCGAAGGCCCATTCTTTGCGGCCCATACGAGTGAGGTGGGCGAAAAGGAGTAGGAGAAGTACACCCACGGCATAGTTCCGCGAAAGGGCGGCGTACTCGAACACCAGGAAGTAACCGAAGACGAGCAATACCCTGATCGCGATCGGGAACGGGGCGCGGAAGAGGATCAATGCACTCGTGGCCACCGCGATCAGCCCGTGCAGCACTTGCATGGTCCAAACCGGGGCGCCGCTTTTCGCCAGTGGAAGCAGCATCAGGTGCCATAGCCACGGATGCCCTTCGTTGCGCATGTTCCAACGGAGATCGGTGAAGCTTACGCTGTCGCGCACCAAGCACCAGGCATGCGTTTCATCCAGCCATAGGCCATGCTGGAACAGGTTCGTGACGATCAAAGCCACGCAGCCCAACCACGCCATGATCAGCGTTGTGGTCTTCGGTATCCCCGTTCCAGCTCGATCCATTTGGGAAGGGGTGTGCACGGTCGGATCGATCTGGGGTGCAGCGTCAGCCACCCGCCTTCTTCGCCTTGTAGCCCTTCTCCAAGAGATAGGCGAGCACCTTGTCCCGGTGATCGCCTTGCAGTAGGATCACGCCGTCCTTGGTGTTGCCG
>ENA-UOWO01007935-UOWO01007935.1-activated-sludge-metagenome-genome-assembly--contig:-NODE-7935-length-10336-cov-16.755860_pt1 | contig 10336 bp, 8 predicted proteins | sample MGYA00238148_ERZ761564 | MGnify/ENA primary metagenome ERZ761564 (study PRJEB28885, sample SAMN05720194) | activated sludge metagenome | isolation source: Anaerobic digester | place: USA...
TCGCCAACTGGCTCAAGAAGGGGGATGTCAGCCAGGAACTGGAGTCGGGCCGCTTCCACACCGTGCTCAACGCCAAGTTCCATCGCCAGGAGGCGGAGATCGTCGCCAAAGCGGGCTTGCCCGGCAGCATCACCATCGCCACCAACATGGCGGGGCGCGGCACCGACATCAAGCTCCATCCCGAAGTGGCCCATCGCGGCGGCCTCCACATCATCGGCTCCGAAAAGCACGAGGCGCGGCGCATCGACCGCCAGCTGCGCGGCCGCTCCGGCCGCCAGGGCGATCCCGGCTCCTCCCGCTTCTATCTCTCCCTCGAGGACGACCTGATGCGCCTCTTCGGCTCCGACCGCATCACCAATATGATGAGCCGCCTCGGACCTATGGAGGAGGGAGAGCGGATCGAACACCCGCTCATCACCCGCTCCATTGAACGGGCGCAGAAAAAGGTCGAGGAGCGCAACTTTGAGATCCGCAAGCACCTCCTCGACTATGACAACGTGCTCAACGATCAGCGCAAGATCATCTACAAACGCCGCCAGAACCTCCTCGGCTTCGCCGGAGCGGAGGATTTTGTCGAATCCAAGGCCAAGCGCTACTTCAATGAAGAGGACGACCGTGGTGAATGGGACCTGGCCGGCCTGGTCGTTAACCTGCGCGACTTTTTCAAGTCGGACCTTCCCTTCGATGCCGACGACCTGGAACGGCTCAAGCATGAAGAGATCAAGACCACGGTGCGCGAGTGGGTGGCCGAGCGGATCGAGGAAGATACCCTGCAGCGCCAGCTCCAGATCCGTCACCGTCTTTTCGGCTATGCCCCCTTTGCGCGCATCCTGGAAGAGCTGGTGCACCTCAAGATCAGGCTCCACAACGCCGGTTCCCGGGATCTCTCGCGCTGGAACATGGGCGGGATCCGCTATGAGCTCGAGCGTATCTTTGGCGAGTCGCCGGAGTGGCTCGAGGAGAAGAGCCGCGGTGAGGAGGCGGCCGCACTGGAAAAGCGCATCGTCGCCTGGGCCATGGAGCTCTACCGCACCCGCTTCGATGCCGACCATGCCGGCTACGATCTCGCTCTCCTGGCCAAACTCCCGGCCGACGAGATGGTCAAGGCCTACATCCACGCTCTGATGAGTTTTCATCTCAATGAAAAGCTGCCCCAGATCAACTGGACACCCGAGGAGCTGCTCGCCGACCTTGAACGGGTTTTCGAGGAACGGCCGCAGCTGGGCGTGAACGAGATCAAGACCATCCAGCGCGGGCGTGTCGCCGCAATGGTGCGGAGCTGGGCGCTCGAACGGATCGGCCGCATCGACAGCGAGACCCTGCGCCATCGCATCATCGGCTATTTTTCATCCGCGCTCTTCATCGACTCCTTCGCCGACTATCTGCTTGAGGAGATGGGCGAGCCGCAGGAGAAGGAGTTGAACGGGCGCCAGCGGGGTTTGATCACCGAATACTTTGGTCCTGAAGCCCTCTTCACCGGCAGCGCGGAAAACCGCCCCGACCTCGCCTTGGCGGTGAGCCGCCAGCTGCAGATCCACTTCCGCCAGCGTCTGCAGGAGGGGCGGGAGGGTTATCTCCAGGCCATGCTCACCCATGCCTCGATGGATGAGATTCTGACCGCGGCTATCCTCGCCATGATCAAATCGATCGCCGCGGGCGAGGGCACGGCCGAGAACAAGCAGAAACTGCTCAGCGCGCGGATGGAGTTCATTCTGCAGCAGCGTCCGCCCAAGCCGCTTCCCGATACCGGCGATGAAGGCCTGATCGCCTCCTATGCCGAGGATATCGTCGCCTGGGCCCTGAAGTGGTACGCCACCTATGCGGAGCGCCAGGAGCGGCTGCATCAGGAAACCCTGAGCTCGGAGATCGTGCGTGACTCGGTGCTGACGATGATTCAGGATACGGTTTATACCATGATCAGCACTCTGCTCTCGGGCGACAGCGGGCTGGACGCCGCGGCGATCCGCCGTCTCGAATCGGATTGCCGTCTGGTCTTCCGTCAGGCCCCGCGCCTGTCGGACGACTCGGCGGAAGGATTTGATCCCAATACCGTTATGGACCAGGTGACGCGCTGGGCGGTGGCCCTCTATAAAAAGCGGATCGCCGAGCTGGGGAGCGAACGCGCCACCCGCTACGAGCGCTATTTCGTCCTCGAAAAGATCGACGATAACTGGCGTCAGCACCTCAACGCCACCGATGAACTGCGCGAGGGCATCGGCCTGCGCGGCTACGGCCAGAAGGACCCGCTGCTCGAGTACAAGCGCGAGGCCTTTGAGCTTTTCGTCAAGATGAATGAGCGGGTCAACCGCGATGTCACCTCCACGCTTTTCAAGGTCTTCGATGTCGGGGGCGAGGTCGAGGAGCGGCAGCTGCGCCGTATGGAGCCCCGGAACTACAGCACCACCCATTCGCAGGTGGAGAGTTTCAAGCAGGCGGCCGCAGCGCCGCGCCAGCAGGGGGAGGGGATGGCGGCCCCCGCTCAGGCCCCGGCCAAGGCGACGCCTGTGGTCAAGTCGGTTCATGTCGGGCGCAACGATCCCTGCCCCTGCGGAAGCGGCAAGAAATACAAGAACTGCTGCGGCAGGAACTGAGCGGCAACTGCCGGAGAATCGTGCGACAGAAAGGCGGAAGCGGAGTCGGAAAGGGCTTGCTTTTGCAAATTTATTTCTTATATTGAATTGGGAGGCCGGTTCAGCCGAACCCGGATTGTTGAATGGAGCACTGGATGAATAAAAGACTGCTTGAGATTATTGCTTATGCCATGAAGGAAATTAGAGATAATTCTATCGAAAATATAGATTTGCAATTTATAATGGATGTTTTGCTCGAGCGCGGTTTTTCACAGGATGAGATCTCCAGTGCAATGGCCTGGCTGGTCCATCATGGTGAAACCATCGATCGTCTCATCAAGAAGCAGAATGACGGCGTGCCGCGGCCGGTGTGGCGCCAGCTGAATGAAACCGAGCGCCAATCGATCTCACCGGAGGCCTACAGCTATCTTTTTCACCTGCGCGAGATGGAGCTCCTGAACGATGATGATATGGAGACGATCATCGAGCGCGCAGTGAATATCAAATTGCCTTCTCTTGACGTCGAGGATATGCAGGATTTGATCGCGATTGTGGTTCTCGATTTTGAGAACAGTGCATCCGAGGGATATTTCCAATATACGGCCAACCACCTGCCCAACTGACCGGCGGCACGGTCGCGACTGCGGCCGGTCCGGCAAGGTGGTGCCTGGGTGGCCTCGCGGCGGCGGGAGCGGGATCCCGCGCCGAAGAGCAGACGGGTAAATCTGGGCTCTACATGGCGATCTCATCACCTGATACCCTTCATTTCTGGATCCAACGCTTTGCTCTCTCCCTGGAAGTCGAACGAAATTGTTCCCTCCATACGCGTCAAGGCTATTTGCGGGATCTCGGCCAGCTGGAGGCCTATCTGGCCGAACGTTTTCGCCGTGAGACCCCGTCTGTTGAGGATCTGAGCCGCTCCTCGGTGCGAGGCTTCCTCTCCCATCTTTTAAGACAGGGCTATGCGCCCCGCTCGATCGCGCGCAAGCAGGCCACCCTGCGCTCCTTCGCCCGTTTTCTGGTGCGGGAGTCGGCACTGACCGTCAATCCCCTCCTCGCCATCCATTCCCCCCGGCTGCCCAAACGGCTGCCCGATTTCCTCACCCGCGAGGAGGTTCAGCAGCTCCTGCGTCTGCCGGAGGACAAGGGATTTGCCGGGCTGCGCGACCGCGCGATCCTGCAGCTCTTTTATGCAACCGGCGTCAGAATCAGTGAGGCGGCAGGGCTTAAAACCGGCGACCTGCAGCTCTGGGAAGGCACGCTGCGCGTGCATGGCAAACGCGACAAGACGCGTCTGCTGCCCCTGGGACGCCACATGACGCAAACCCTGCAAGAGTATCTCCGGCTGCGCGAGCCCGTCGCCGCTCTCAATCCGAATTCAGCCGATTTTCTTCTGCTCACCGACGAGGGCAAATCCTATACCCGGCAGCAGCTGGCGTGTCTCATCCGCGGCTATATGCTGCGCATCGCTGACAAGCGCAAGGCCCATCCGCATGCCCTGCGCCACACCTTCGCCACTCATCTCCTGGACGAGGGTGCGGACATCCTCTCGGTGAAGGAGCTGCTCGGGCATGCCAGCCTTTCAACCACCCAGGTCTATACTCATCTCTCCGCGGAGCATCTTCGCCGCGTCTACCGGCAGGCCCATCCGCGCGCGGAGGAGGAGTAGTACAGCGCACGCCGGAGTCACAACCCGGCGCGCGCACAGCCAGAAGGAGGTGCATGCGAGCTTCCAGCTTCCTTAGCAGGCGTCCCTGTCCACAGCACTCTTCGAAAGGAGGTCTACCATGCGTATTACGTTCACGGCCCGTCACTTTAAACCTTCAGAAAGGCTCAAGGAACACGCAACAACGCAGGCGGAAAAGCTGAAGAAATTCAGCGACGGGATTCTTGACATAGAGATAATTTTGGACTATATTAAGCAGGTGCAGAAGGCGGAACTCGTCGCCAAGGTCTACGGCACCCGCCTGACTGTGGTTGAAGAGAGTGGTGATATGTACAAATCGATCGATCTGGCGATGGAGAAGATGGAGCGGCAGCTGATGAAGCACAAGGACAAGCTGCGTGAATTCACCAACGAACGGATCGCGGAAAACGTGGAAAACGTGGAAAAACTTGAATCCTGAGCGAACGGCCGGGGCCCCGCATGGGCCCCGGCCGTCTTTTCGCAGGAGAGATCCATCCCATGACTGAACAGATCGAAAAACCCTTTATTACGGTCGAAGAGCTTTACCAGAAGAGCCAGAAACGGGTTGCACTCAGCATCCTCAACAATACGGCCAGTTTCTCCCGCAAGATCCAGGAGCGGGAGCTGAACCGTCCCGGACTGGCTTTGAGCGGCTTTGTCGATGTCTTCACCTTCTGGCGTGTCCAGATCATGGGCAATACCGAGATCGGCTACCTCAACACCCTGCCCCCGGCTGAACGGCGGCGCTCCATCGAGACCGTCCTCAGCTTTGAGCTGCCCTGTGTGATCATCACCAACAACCATCCGCCCCCCGGCGAACTCATCGAGGTCGCCGATAGTAAAGGCATCACCCTTTTCTCCACGCCGCTCGACACCACGACCGTGACCCACCACCTCAGCGAGTACCTGGAGACGGTTTTCGCCGAAAAGACCATCATGCACGGCGCGCTGGTCGATGTCTACGGCGTCGGCCTGCTCATCACCGGTGAGCCCGCGGTCGGCAAAAGCGAGCTGGCGCTCGATCTCATCGAACGCGGCCATCAGCTGGTCGCTGACGATGTCGTCCAGATCACCCGCCTCGGTATGAACCGCCTTGAGGGCGCCCCGACCGGCAGGATCAAACACTATATGGAGATCCGCGGATTGGGCATCATCAATATTCGCAGCATGTTCGGTATCAGAGCGATCCGGGGTAAAAAGGTGATCTCCGTCGTCGTCCATCTTGAAAAGTTCAGCCAGGACCGCGACTATGAGCGGATCGGCATCGATGGCAAATACCGGGATATCCTCGGCGTGCAGGTCCCGCTCGTCGAACTGCCGATTCTGCCGGGCAAGAATATCACCGTCATCGCCGAGGTGATCGCGACCAACCAAAAGATGCGCGATCTCGGCGAGAACTCGGCCGAGGATTTCAACAACAGACTTATCAAGGACATGACGAATCAGGATAACTGACATCTTCGCCGCCTGCCCGCGGCTGCCATTAATTCGAGGAATTTGATGAAACATGCCATCCTGCTCACCCACGGCCCGATCGGGGAGGCGCTGATCGAAGCCGTGCGCGGCATTATGGGGCTTGATGAGGGGCTGCACGCCCTCGCCGTAACCGACATGTCGATTGCAGAAATCACCTCACGATTGAAAGCCCTCGTCTCCGGCCCGGATGAACGGCAGGACGGCGTCCTCATCCTGGCCAGCCTGCGCGGCGGCAGCTGCTGGAATGTAGCCGTCAGTATCGCCAGCGATTACAAACACGTCCGGGTCCTTTCCGGCGTCAACCTGCCCATGGTGCTCTCTTTCATCACCAAGCGGGAGAGCCTGAGCCTGGATGACCTGGCCGCCGAGGTGCAGCACGATGCTGCACGCGGCATCTGCCTGCTCGACCCGGGCTCGGGGTGTTGAGAAGAGAACTTTCAGAGAAAATAGCGGCAAGCGGAATCAAGGAGAGAGAGCGATATGCCACTAGTGCAAGTGAGAATTGATGACCGGTTGATTCATGGACAGGTGGTGGTAGGGTGGCGTCATGTGCTTGACCCGCAGCGGATCATGCTCTGCAGCGATGAAGTGGCCAATTCGGATTGGCAAAAGACGATCTATATGTCCGCGGTGACCAACGACATCGCCGCCTCCGTGCTCACCCTGCAGGAGACGATTGAGGAGCTGGGCGGCGGCATGCTGGAGAGGGAACGGATACTGCTGCTGGTCGATTCGCCCAAGCGGCTGGTGCAGCTGGTGGAGGCGGGGGTGCCCATCACCGAGGTCAATGTCGGCGGCATGCATTTTCGCGCCGGCAAGAACCAGATCGCGCCCTTCATCTTTGTCGATGAGGAGGATATCAGCAATTTCCGCATCCTCTATGACAAAGGCATCAAGCTGGAAGGACGGGATGTGCCGACGCGGACGCCGATCGATATCGCCCGGGCTCTCCGCTTTGAGCCGATCTGAAGATGTGTAGTTTTTGCACAGAAGGGTGGTATGGTGTTGCAAAATACACACAAATGCAGCCGGCGGCTCGCCGGCAATGGCGATGCAAATCTAATTAAAACAATGAAATAAAGATAACGGCCATTTGTGGCGCAGTAATTGCTATTACAGTTATGCCGAGGGAGACATTAAGCCCGATCGGGGGGAAAGCCGTTGTTGCTTGTCAGCGACAACGGCTTTATTTTTGCCCCAACCGCATTTCCCTCCGCCGGCTGCTACTCCGGGCGGAGCGCACTCAAGAGAGTGCCGTTGGCATAGCCGACCGTACAGCCAATGAAGACGTACCAGGGCCAGGCGATATGCGGCGAACCGACGAAAGCGATGAGCAGCAGCATGAAGAGGCTCCAGATGACCACAAAGAGCCGCCCCGACCGGCTTTGCAGCCGCAGATAGAGCCACCCCCCCGCCGCGATGGCGAGCAGCGCCGGCACCCACAATCCCGCCCCCTTTTGTCCGATGATCCAGATCATGAAAAAGATCGCGCTCCACATCGCCAGCAGCCCCTCATCCTCCCTGGCCCTGGCATTGGTGATGCCGAGGAAGAAGGTGCCGAGCAGCCCGCCGTAGGTGAAGGAGGCGATGGCGAGACCCAGTTCGACGACAGGGCTTTTGTTGTCGGTGAACATCAGGGCGCTGAAGACAAAGATCACGCCCCACATGACCGTGAAGAGGCGCGAAGTCATGAGATCCTGTTTGGGACTTTTGTTCTTCCCCCATCTCGGTTTGTAGAGGTCGAGCATGGTGGAGGAAGCCAGCGAGTTGAGTGAGCCGCTCAGGTTGCCCATGGCGGCGGCGAATACACCCGCGATGATGATGCCGGAGACCCCGTTCGGCAGCCCTTCGACTATGAAACGCGGCAGCACTTCATCCGAGCGCATCGCCGCACCCTGGTAATAGGCGTAAAGGGCGAGGCCGAGCACCAGAAAAAGAGCGAACTGGATGATAACGACAAAGCCGCTGCCGATGAGGGCTTTTTGACTCGCGCGGGCGTTCCGGCAGGTTAGCAGCCGCTGAACGATCAGCTGGTCGGTGCCATGCGAAGCCATCGAGAGAAAGGCCCCGCCGAGCAGGCCGGAGACCAGGGTATAGTTGATGGTGAAGAACTCTTTCAGGGAGCGGTCGAATCCCAGCTCGATGATGTCGAATTTGTTGCCGGGTGCGGCCGCTGCGACCACGCTTTGCCACCCCAGCGGCAGCTTGTCGAGGATCACCGCCAGGGCGAGGAGGGCGCCGGTGATATAGACCGTCCATTGGAGCACGTCCAGCCAGACCACGGCCCGGATGCCGCCGATGAAGGTGTAGACGATGGTGACCATGGCGATGACGATGATGCTGGTGCTGTAATCCCAGCCCGTAATCACATGCAGAGGGATGGAGGCGGCGAAGAGGCGGACGCCGTCGGCGAGCAGGCGCGTAAGCTGGAAGACAATCGAGGAAAAGCTGCGCATGCGTGAGCCGAAGCGGTTGCCGAGCAGGTGGTATGCGGTCTGTATCTCCCCGCGGTAGTAGCGGGGCAGAAGCACAAAGGAGATGACAATGCGACCGAGCAGATAGCCGGCCGCGATCTGGAGAAAGTTGAGGTTGGTGAGGTAGGCCAGCCCGGGGATGCTGATGAAGGTCAGCACACTGGTCTCCGTGGCGACCACCGAGATGCAGATGGCCAGCCAGGGCAGGTCGCGGCCGCCGAGAAAATAGTCGGTGGTGCTGCTCTGCTTTTTGCCGAACCATGCGCCCAGGGCTGTGACCCCGGCGAGATAGGCGAAGACGATAGCGAAATCGAGGGGCGAAAAGTTCATGATCCGGTCCTTTTCCGGGAAGGTTTAATTTCTTTAATTTATGAAAATCCGACTCAATTGCAAGGGAAAATTGCCCCGCTGCCCGCGGCGGGCGGGACGGCAGCGGAGCGGCCCAAGTCAAGAATTTTCTTGCTTCTCAGGGCCAGAGTAATTATATTTCAAATTATTTAAAGGAGTTATGAGGGCATGGCATGAAGAATCCCTATAAAAGGAACGACGTTTTCACCTGCCATTACGCCCGTCATGCCGCCTTTGCCAACCGGGTCTCCGCGTGGCATGTGCTGGTGGCGAAAAAGTGCTATCCCCAGGGCTGTCTCGAGTTCAAGTGGTCCTGCGCCCTGCTCAACAAGGGCAAGCGCTGCAGCCGCGGTTTCAGCCGCATGGGCCGGCTCTGCCCCGGCTGTGCCCACTACCGCGACGAAAAGGTCCATTACCAGCCGAGCATCACCCTGTCGCCCGCCGAGTACGCCCTCTTTCAGCAGGAGCTGGCCGCTTTCGACGAGTGGGTGGAGGAGAACCAGGGCAGGGAGAGAGATATCGCCTTCCGCATCGATTCTCTCAAACCGCGCTTCCACAAGCAGATCGATGCCCATGGCGCCCGGCTGCGCCTTGAGGGTTATCTCCTCATCGCCCGCGAGGGTTTCATCGGTCTGGACGCCTTTGACGACTATTTCTACGCGGTCATCTCTCCGCAGCAGCAGGAGCGTCTCGCTCTCGCCCCCGGCGACGAGCTGGATGCCCGCGGCGTTTTTGCCCTCGATCAGGGCCGACTGCTCTTCCCTCGTCTGCACGCTGTCGAGGTGCGGTCGCGTTCTGGAGCCGCCACCTGGCATAACAGCAGCGCCCTGGTGGCGAAGCAGAGCGCCCGCCCGCTGCCGAGGCAGCCGGAAAAGTGCCTCCATTGCCCGCAGGGCGCCCTCGTCGATGTGACCGAGCACAGCAACGGTCAGGAACGCCGCCGTCGCGAGCTGATCTGCCTGGAGGGGCTGGAGGGCGGCGAAGAGTGTTATTTTCAGGCCATGCAGCAGATCGCTGCTGAGCCGGCCGGGTGTGCTACCCGGCCCAGGACGAAGTATTAACGGAAAAAGAGAACAGGATCTTATGGCAAAAGAAATCACCACGCGCGCAGCCGATTATTCACAGTGGTATCTCGATGTCGTGGCTGCCGCCGATCTGGCGGAGCACGCCGCCGTCAAGGGTTGCATGGTCATCAAACCCACGGGATATGCCATCTGGGAGATGATCCAGGGACAGTTGGACAAAATGTTCAAGGCCACCGGCCATGTCAACGCCTATTTCCCGCTTTTCATCCCCGAGAGCTTTATGAAGAAGGAGGCCGAGCACGTTGAGGGTTTTGCGCCCGAGTGCGCGGTGGTCACCCACGGCGGCGGCAAAAAGCTGGACGAGCCCCTGGTGGTGCGTCCCACCTCGGAGACCATCATCTGGTCCGCCTACAAGAACTGGATCCAGAGCTACCGCGATCTGCCCATTCTCATCAATCAGTGGGCCAATGTGGTGCGCTGGGAGATGCGCACCCGTCTTTTTCTGCGCACCACCGAGTTTCTCTGGCAGGAGGGCCATACCGCTCATGCCACCGCTGAGGAGGCGGAGGAGGAGACTCTGAAGATCCTCGATGTCTATCGCCGTTTCGCCGAAGAGTATATGGCGGCCCCGGTCTTTTACGGGGTCAAGACCGAATCGCAGCGTTTTGCCGGCGCCGTGCGCACCTACTGCATCGAGGCGATGATGCAGGACCGCAAGGCCCTCCAGGCGGGCACCTCGCACAACCTCGGCCAGAA
>ENA-UOWO01007938-UOWO01007938.1-activated-sludge-metagenome-genome-assembly--contig:-NODE-7938-length-10333-cov-13.598463_pt1 | contig 10333 bp, 8 predicted proteins | sample MGYA00238148_ERZ761564 | MGnify/ENA primary metagenome ERZ761564 (study PRJEB28885, sample SAMN05720194) | activated sludge metagenome | isolation source: Anaerobic digester | place: USA...
CCGACCGGCTTGCCATCGGGGGCCTCGAAATCGATCGGGGTCTCGAGAAAGGAGAGCGAGATGATCGGCCGGGAGACATGCAGGACAATGGGACTGCGGGGATGGGGAATGGCGATGCCGTCGCCGATCGCCGTCGAGCCCAGGGATTCGCGCGCCAGCAGCACCTGAAGGAGGAAATCGACATCCACTCCCTCCGGCAGGCGCATCTGCCGCACGATCGAGCGCAGCACGCTCTCCTTGTCCCTGCCGCTGACGCGGTAATGGATCCCCCCCGCCTCGATGGCGGCGGAAAGTGCCGGCAGGTCGCCGCTCTCGGGCTCGGCAAAGATCTCCGGTGAGACCGTCATCTTTTGCGCCGTCGCCCACTCGAGAATTTCGACGCGGTTAAAGCGATACTGCTCGTTGAGCTTGTAATGGGGGATGGCCCCGCTCTTGATCCAGCGGTAGACGGTGCGCTCGGAGACGTTGAGGAGCTTGCAGATATCCCGGATTTGCAGCTGCATTCCATGCCCTTTATTTGTCAAAACTTGACTCAACCAGCCAAATTATGACATAATATATAAATTGTCATTTTCAATAGCAACGGGAAAATGGGGGCAGTCAGCGGGAATCGTTTTATGAAGCCCTTTACTAGTTGCAGAAAAACCTGAAAATATTTGAAAATTGCCAATTATTTTGCACCTTGTTTATGTCCGGATCTTTCGGCCGCGGTGATCGCCGGATCGGCGCCGGCAAGAGCGGGAGCGTGGTGGAATGGCGCCTCGAGCCCAATGTGATCTCCGGCTGGAAGCGGCGGCTGGTTCGATGCCGGAGATTTCGACATCGAAACCGGGCACCATACCTCGGTAGTGAAAACCCTGGCGGAGGCCTGGGAGCAGTTCGGCGTCAGCCGCGATCAAACCTTCATCGACCAGACGCTTAAAGCCTTACGAGTCGGACGGCCTCAGCAGCGGAACCCTGGATGACCGCTGGAGAAGCTCGCCAGGGAGAATCCCTATGGCGTTCCCATCGGCACGCGCGGCTGGGCCGGCAACAGTGAGGTCATCACCTGGGCCACGGCCAACTATTTCCTGCACCGGTCGTTTCCAGAGCTGATAGGCCGGGAGCAGGTTTTCAAAGGGCTGAACTATATCTTCGGCTGCCATCCCTATTCCGACCTCTCCTTTGTGGCGGGGGTCGGCACCCGCTCGAAGAAGGTGACCTATGGCATCAACCGGGCGGATTACTCCTTCATCGCCGGCGGGGTCGTCCCCGGCGTGCTCCTGCTCAAACCCGATTTTCTGGAGAACAAGGAGGACTGGCCGTTTCTCTGGGGGGAGAATGAGTGCGTCATCAATATCTGCGCTGATTACATCTTTCTCGCCCATGCGCAAGAGGCCCTGGTATCGGCGAGCAGGGTCATCTCCTCGTATTGCCCGCTCTCCGCTTCCAGCCGCAGGGGGGTAAAGGCAATGGATGGTGTTGCGGATTCGTTCAGGGGTGCCGCCGCGGATGAAAAAATAGGCGTTGCGGCCAGAAAAACGAGCGTCAGGATGGTCAAACATCGGAAAACAATCCGCATGATGAACCTCCTTGCACAGGAAACAATGAGGCCGTCTTTGGCGTCCCTGCGGCCGGGTGAACTCTGCTAATTGGGCGGACTGGAGCTAGAGGAGGCCGCGAAAGCTGCGGACGGCATAGCTGCGAAAATAATAGGAATAGTGATCCAAAAGGATCCCTTTTCATCCAGGGGAATTTCCGGCTATTTTGACCCCATCACTCTCCTGTTTGCTGGAAAATCAGGCAATCAAATCCTGAAAATCAAGCATATTGCACTACGGCATGCAAGCAGGCGACATCGCTGACCGTAAAAATTGGGCAGCACTGGAAAACGGCGGGAATCAACCCGGACTATTTTCCTGCAGACGCGTCAACATCGCCATGATCACAAGCCGGCTTTCCGTTTCTTGACGTTTCTTTCGCGGAGGCCAAAGGTGCTGCGCTTTTATTGCAGCGGCAAAGGCGGCCAGCTGAGCGACCACCGCTCAGGGATTCACATTTCTGGACTTGATATGCGCGATGATCAACCCCGCAGCAAGTAAGATGGCCATGAGAGCAGACAAGATCGTCAGACCAATATTGGCTTTACGGCTCCGCGCCCACATGGAAAAATCCTCAAATTGAAAATTGCGCGAGGTGAGGTTCCAGGTAACCTGACCTTGCTCGACGATCTGGCCGTTGCTCGCCCACAGCTGACCGGGCAGGAGCACCGTGTTGGTATAACTGTTTAAAGATAAATCGGTTTCAAATTCCAGATGCTTTTCCAGCGAAATCAAGCTGCTGTCGATGGCAACACGCGCGGCGTTTAACACATCCGAACCATAGATTTGCTGGCACACCGCCAGTATCTCATCGACCTCATCGGCCTCTGAGGATGAATCCATCAGCGCATGATAAAGTTCGGATTTATGCGCATCCAGCAGCTGAATATCAAGGCGCGGATCATTCAAGCGCCGGACCTGATGCTGCAGGGTTTGATAGAATTCTGCGAACATGTTGTCCATCATCCATTGATCCATTTTTTTTTCAACCTCGTCGCTGCTGTCGGGCTTGTTGATCCAGAACAGCAATTCATCCGCACTGAGATAGTCCGAGACGGGTTTCAAGTAGTGGACATTGTAAGCGTGATAGGTTTCGCTATATTGCCAATAGGTGTAGAACCAGCGAAATTTGCGTTCGCTCTTGATATCCACTTTAACCCGAAGGGCTGGATGCGTGATGGCCTTATAGCACGCTTGCAGTTCGGCGATTCCGGAGAACTGCCGGGACCATGTTGTCACTGTTTTAGTGCTGTCTTGTGCTTGATGGGTGCGCTGTCTGGACCAGGTTGAATCTATGGGAAAGGGGAAGGCACTCTCCTGGAGTTTGTCCGAATCCCCCTCGATAGCGATCTTTCGTTCGATGCGTCCGTCTTCATAAATGGTGGTAGTGGTCTTGATTTCACGGCATCCGGCTATCCACAGCGTCAGGAGCAGGACGGACAAGGTGGTGTTCATTTTTTTATTCATATCAAATCCTCACCGTTTGATGGATAGATAATAATGCAAATAGGAGACGCCCTGCCTGAGCAGATATTCTCTCTCTCCTGGCGTCCAGCCGCAGGATTGTATTAAAAGGTTCAATTCAGTTTTGCGCTTTTGCCAGAGTTGTTTCCGCCCTGTAACAGGCAGGTGAAGCACGCCTGCTTTGGCTGTAAAAGCCGATTCATACTGCCAGTTAATCCAGTTGATAATTTTTAGCATACTCGACCGGTCTCTTGGGCTCGGCAGAACCGGTATTCCTGAAGAAACGATGTACGTTTGTTTCTGGATGGCGAGCATATGGACGAGATCGTTTTCCTGCCATGCGCTGGCTGACAAATATTTCTCCCACGCAAAGCTGGCAATAAGCGCAATAAGCAATAATGCCTGGACAAACCGGATGCGGGGCCGATGCAGAAATACAAAAAACATCCCCGGGGCTGATTGATACCTCGGCGTCTTAACCGCCAGCGCTTGCATAATTTTGCGAGTATGCTGCCCGGGCGCTTCCATTTCGACCACTTTTGCGCGTGTCTTTTGCATACCCTCCGAGATGATTGCCATTTGCCTGGCCAGTTTTTGGCAGGCTGGGCAACCCTGCACATGCTCGTTCCAGGCCGCTCGCTCCTCTGCAGTGCATTCGCCGCTGCGGAATAAATAGCCAATTCTTCTATATTTCCTACAGTTTGCCATATCAAAAATCCACTATTTTCATTTCAACCAGACGCTGCCGCAGGAATTTTCGCGCATGATACAGATTGGATTTTATTCTGGCGGGGGACTGCCCGGTGACGACGCTGATTTCACCAATGTCCAGATCCTGTAAATCGCGCAAAATAAAGACCAATTTTTGTTTGTCAGGCAATTCATTCGCCAGTTTGAGAATCCACCCGGAGAGCTCTCTTTGTTCAGTCTCATTTTCAATATCCTTACTGGTCCGGGCGACGTTCCACAGATGGTATCTGATCATGGCTTGAATGCGTCTTGCAAGAGTGCGCCGCCGGTCTTTACACAGATTGCTGACAATGGAGTAAAGCCAGGTAGTAAACTTGACTTGACCATTAAACTCAGCCCGATGCTGCCAGACGCGGATAAAGGCTTCCTGGACGATGTCCTTGGCTTCATCTTTTGACAGGAGCAGACGATAGGCCAACAGATAGGCATAATTTTGTGAACCTGCGATAATACGTGCAAATTCACCGGTACTATCGCTGCAACGGCACTGAAGAAAAAGCTGGGTCAGGGGGTCGTCTGTCATCCCATTTTCTGATTTTTGATCAAGCTTGCCAGATGTGAGCAGAGTATTTACTTATAATACGACGCAAACCTGGAAAAGTAAAATATAAACAACCCATACAAATAAAAAAACGGCTGTCCATGAGAGGCACCGCCGTTATCGACCAGGCCGGGTGTGGGTTTTAATATCATGAGAACAATGCAGCCTATTGATGGTGCCGCCCGCCGACAGAGCCCTGCCCGTTATCGCGCCACATCGTAATAGAGGGGATAATGCAATCTCATTTTTTAATTGAGCACAATCGGGATTTCCCGTATCTATAAATACCATGCAGGCCAGGTCGATCCGGATTCTACACGCCGGTTGTGCCCGCTTCATCCTCCAGCCACTCCAACGATTTTAGCTGCTCTCTCAAACGAGCAAGAAGGTTATGACGAGCCGTACTTTTCAGGGTTTCAGCCGCGATACGGTATCTTTTTTCAATGAGCTGGCGGAAAACAACGAACGCAGCTGGTCCGAGGCCAACCGGGCGCGTTACCAGCTGGAGGTGGTGCAGCCGGCGCAGGCCTTTGTGCTGGCCATGACCGAGCCCCTGCGCAAGGTCTATCCGGAACTGCAGGCCGATCCCAAGCGCGGGGCAAAACTGCTCAGGGCGGTCGAAACCATCGAGGCCGCCGGTCCCTACACCCTCGGCGGCCATCACTACAAACGGATTCCGCGCGGCTATGAAGTACCGCAGGAACGCGCCGAGCTGATCTGCTTCAACACCATCTATACCATGCTGGAAACTCCGAACGGCAGAAAGGCCGTGGATAATTCTGCCTGCGCTTCGCCACTAATTTCATTTTTCCGGAAAAAGACTTGATTTTTTGCCCTTGAATGGCTACTTTTTCGCGACATGAGGAACCGAACGGGTTTCTCGTGGTCTCACCAGAGCCCAGGATCGCAGCCGGTTTCAGATCTCGCTCATACGCCTCCCCAGGGCAATTCTGCCCGCCCGCCGGCTGAATACGCAGTTCACATCCACATTCTGAAATGGCGGTCACATGCGCTCGCGAAATTCACAGCCGAAATTCGCTTTCAACGCAGTACTGGTCATTGCAGCTTTCATCCTGGTGTCGACCTCCAGCCCGGCCTGTGCCAACGAACTCCAGCAGGAGGAGGCGGCCGCCAAGACTATAGCACTGCGTCTCCTGGGTGCGCTCAAACCCCTGGAGGCCTGGCTGGACAGCACCGTTGTCCCCTCTCCACCTGTTGAGCCCGGCAAGCAGCCGACGGCCGAGAGCCTGAAGAAAGGGGAGCAAAGAGGAGTAAAACCCGTTTTCAAACCAGGGCATGAAGCCCAGGCGATGGCCATTCTCCGCACCCATCAATACACCGTCACCCTGCTCGAACGGCTGGCCGAGGGAGCTGAGGAGTATGTGAAACAGCGCTACGGCGACAAACAGGCCGATCCGAACGATGCGAAGGGGCAGGCGGAGTTTCTTTCTCTGGCGCGGATCCGGAAATACCGCCGCCTGGTGGTTGATAAATTCAACTACTATACCAGCCTTGCCGGCAGCCTCCCCCCCACTGCACAGCGCCCCGCCGGCCGCAAAGCCTCCATCAAGGGAACCGTCCGCATCGGTCTGGGTTCCAATACGGCCACTGCTGAAATCGTGGATGGCAAGAAAACCGGAACTGATGTCACCCGTTCGGATATGGCGCTGGATCTCACGGCGGATCTGTCGCCCCGCGACCAGCTCCTCCTCAGCGCCGGACGGCGTGAGGAGATCCGCTATGCCCCGATGTCGCAAACACAGGGCCGCGTGAACTATACCCGGCGTCTGCAGAATCAGGCCTTCCTCGGCGGGCGCATCGGCATGGATCAATATGCCAATGATGCCGACGACCGGACAAATGTCAACCGGACCGAGATTGGCGTGCGCGGCGGAATCACCCCCTCCACCTCCTTTCGGGCAAACGGTGATTACGCGGTGACCAGCGCCTCCTACGACAACAATGACGCCCTGGATTACAAGGAATCGCGTCTGACCCTCGGCGGCGGCGGCGAGCTTTCGAAACAGGCCTTGTGGGGATTCGATTACGGCCGCGCTTCCTACCAGCCCGAAGAAAAGAGCAGCGCCGGTGAGCATGTCCGCGACAATCTCTCCGGGACCATCACCTTCAACAAAAAGCGCTCTACCCTCGCGGTGAATGTACGCAGCGATGGTGTGGCCTTCGACGATGATGAACCAAGCAGTTATCGCAGGACCGGCATCGAGCTGCGGGGGCGCAGTCGCAGCGGGATTGGCCGCTCGTCCACCTGGACCCTCTCCGCCCGATCCAAGAAGCATGAAACTCTCGAGGACCGGAATTATTCAGAGTATCGCGGCGATTTGCAGAAGCGCAGCGGATGGGGAACGAACCAGGAGCGCAGCACGTATCTCTTCCTCAACTACCGCAACTTTGAGGGTGAAAAGAATCCGCTCTACCTCGATTATCTCGAGGGGCGATGGGATTCCCGCAGCGCCCGCACCAACATCCTCTGGGAGTTCAATCACTACGTGCAGCACTATTTCAGGGATGGATCCGCCCAACGCAACGGGCGGTTGAGCCAGTTCGCCTGGTGCGGCCTCATTCTTGCGCCCAATCAGGGGATCGTCATCGGTCCCTATCTGGCGACCAACACCGATTTGATAGCCGATGAGGATTCTGACCTCGGCCTTTTTGAGAGCGCATCCAACACGCTCCGCTACGGCATCAAGGGGAGCGCCCGCATCGACAACCCCTCCCTGAGCGTCGACGGGCAGTTCCGCTATGAAAAACTCCGGTATTATAATATCGAGGATGCTTCCTCGCCGGGACGGCTGGAACTGGAGATGCGCGGTCTCTATACCATATCCCCGCGCATCGACGCCCAGGTTCAGACGAGGTATTACTTCACGGGCGCCGATGATCCCGGCGCCGTCAGGAGCAGCGAGTTCGATATTCTGTGCGGGTTGATCTACCATCTCGAGCGAACGCAATGATACCATGGCGCCGGGCCTGCTCTGCTTTCAGCCCGGACTGAGGAGGCTGTATGAATCGATGGAGCCAAACCGTTAAGCGGCTGTTCCCGCGCTGCCTTATTTTATTTTTAATTCTGCAGTGGGCGGCGGCGCCCCTGGCGGCGGACGAGCTCACTTTTGAACAGATCGAAGCGATTAAAAAGGATATCGGTCAGGAGGCCGGCAAAATTGGCATGACCGCCCATGTGCTGCAGGAATTTATGGGCGACGAGCAGACCAAGGATATCATCGATTTTTACGCCAACGGCCTGCTGATGGTTAATATCTCCCTGGAGCTTGCCCAGACCGGAGATCTCGAGGCCGCGGCCAGGATGCTGATCGAGAAGGCGGCGGATGATGCCTGCAGCGAGATCATCAAAGAGCATATGCCCGGTTTCAGCAGCTGGATGGGCTGGATCAGCTGGGCGAAAACCGGCATGGAGCTTTTCAAGGAAATCGTTTGGGACCCCACGGTCGCAAGCGATCAAATGCAAATCTACATCAATATGCGTGAAATGGGAGGTGACAGCGAAGACGCCATCGCGGATGCCTATGCATTACTCCCGGGGGCGCCGCACATTCTCGAGCGCGGCAAGCACGAATTCCGCAAGGTGTATGGTGATTTGGCCTTTGTCGAGGGCACGGATGACCTGCTGCCCCCTTGGAAAGAAAAGTGGGAGACGTTCGTGGCCGCCAACATGGAGAGAAAATATCAGGAGATTCTGCATCAGAGGATGGTTGCCAGGTTCCAGGCGGAAGCGGCGGAGATGCAGAAGCAGCTGCCGGAGATGCGCGCTCAAGTTCTTGAGCTTTTGGAAAGGACCAGGGTCGACCGGGTGGAGGTCGAACCGGCCGTCTCCCGGATTCCTGTCGACGGCCGGGTTACCTTCAGTGCCACGGCGATCTACGCCCATCCTCTTGCGCCGGTCGCGGCCAGCGACGTTACGCGAGAGTGCGCCTGGAGCGCTGCAGGCGGAATCGACGGCAACCTCTTCAACGCCACCAAGGCCCACCTTCTTCAGGACCAGCCCGTCACCGTCACCGCCACCTATGGCGGCGAAACCGGGCTTGCGGGAACGGCGACGGTTTGGGTCTTTGCCGACTGCGGAGCCTACGGGCACTGGAATTCCGTCAGCAAGGAGTGCGAATGCGACACGGGCTATGTCTACGATGAGACGCTCGATGAATGTGTCTCGAAAAAACCCCGCGAGGAGGGAGAAGCGATAGAGGAGGTTCTCGCAGAGATGGAACCGCAATTCCATCAAGCGGTCAAAGCCTTCGATCAGCATTTTGACAATTTCGCCGCCGGACTACAGGCCCTGGCCGGCAGCTCTCCCGAGGCCATCTGCAGCAACGCCAATCTCGCCTTCTCATTCGCCAGGGCGGGGGCGGCCTATGATCTGGTTCATTCCTACTATCTACACAGCCTCGAGCTGGTCTTCGGCCTGAAAAAAGACCCGGATTGGGAACGGTTGACCTTGCAGGGCTATGATCCGCAGGTGCATGTGCTGGACTGGTACCGTCTCGAAATTTTCCACAAGGAGCACCAGCGGGTGAGCGAAAGAGGCGAGAGTCTGCCGACACTGCTGGCGCAGTATGCACCGGGTTGTGATGCCGAGAATCTGATCGACCTCGGCGCCCGCACGGCGGAGATCGATCAGAATGCCGAGACCGGAATCGATGGCGACCAGATCGCCTGGACCGGCGGCGACAGCGGCAGCGGTGGTGGAGGCGGAGGTGGAGGGAGCAGCGGCGGGCTCCGTTTTGTGCGCAGCGGCCAGGTGATCAGCCAGATCGACAAACAGGCCTCCTGCTCGGGCGGGGCCCTGACTCTGAATGTCACCGCGCCCGCTTTCCCCAATGAAATTCGCCCCGGCGAATCAGTGACCCTCTCCGTGACCTTTAACTGGTCCATCACCGGCAGCAAGGTCGAGGATAACGCGGTAACCTCGGTAGTCTATTTCGGCAACCAGATGAAAGAGGGTCAGGAATTTACAGCCTTTTCCGGCACACGTACGCAAAATTTCACCTTTACAGCGACGGCATCGGACTTTCAGTTGCCGGCGATGAGCATCGTGGTGGGAGTGACCGGTTTTGTCGTCTGTGAAGGCGGATCCGGCGACAGCGCCACATCGCAATACATACAGGGATACACACGAACCGGCAGCCAGTGAATATTAAAAAAACTTGTCAATATGGTTACATTAATTATGAGGCAACGTATATCCTGCCACGGAGACATGGTTACTTTTTAAGAGTCACTGCAGTCAGAAGGGATTACAGGGTTACGGATTTGACGCCGTGCATGACGGAAGAGTATTCAGGTGTTTATCATCACTCCCCATCGGATTGAAATACTCTTCATTTAAAACTTTTCTGGAGTCGTAAAATGTCTGGTGCATCAGGGCGCGTCTGGCGCGCGGTACAGCAGCTTTTCCGGAGCGAAACCTGGTGGGTATGGTGTATTGCGGGGCTCAAGCTGGCCCTGAATGTGGCCTTTCACGGCCGTTACGGCTACTTTCGCGATGAGCTCTATTACATCGCCTGCAGCGACCATCTCGCCTGGGGCTATGTGGATCAGCCGCCCCTGTGCGCGCTGATCCTGGCGGTGACGCGCTGGCTGTCCGGGGACTCCCTCTACGCCATCCGGTTCGTGCCCGCCCTGGCCGGCGCCGGCGTGGTGGTTCTGGCCGGTTCGATGGCGCGCCTGCTGGGCGGGAAAAAATTCGCACAGCTCCTGGCCGCCGCCGCGGCCGCCCTCTCCCCTGTCATCCTCGGCAACGCCGCGCGCAATTTCTCCATGAACGCCTTCGATCTCTTGTTCTGGGCGCTGCTCGCCTGGATCGTGATTAAAATCATCGTGCAGGAGCGTCCCGATCTGTGGATCTGGTTTGGCGTGGCCGCAGGACTGGGTTTGCTCAACAAGTATTCGGTGGGATTTCTGGTCGCCGGCCTTGGCGCCGGACTGCTGCTCACTGCGCAGCGGCGGCAGCTGCGCGACCGCCGCT
>ENA-UOWO01007945-UOWO01007945.1-activated-sludge-metagenome-genome-assembly--contig:-NODE-7945-length-10326-cov-4.516113_pt1 | contig 10326 bp, 8 predicted proteins | sample MGYA00238148_ERZ761564 | MGnify/ENA primary metagenome ERZ761564 (study PRJEB28885, sample SAMN05720194) | activated sludge metagenome | isolation source: Anaerobic digester | place: USA...
AAGTGAAGGTGGTCAAATGCCATTACATAGAAGATTACCAAAGCGTGGATTTAAGAACATTAATCGAGTTGACTACAAAGTACTCAATCTTGAGCAAATAGATGCATTAGCTAAACGTTACGAATTACAAGAAATTTCTCCTGAAAGTTTATATGTAACAGGTCTATTAAATCGTACTGATTTAATCAAGATCTTAGGGAAAGGTGAATTAACAACCAAACTAAGTTTCAAAGTGAATGCAGTTTCAGAAACTGCCAAAAAAGCAATTGAAGCTGCAGGTGGTAGTCTTGAAATAGTGATTTAATCAATTTAAGATAATACTAATTTATTAGTATTATTTTTTTATATACACCACTCAAATCAATCTAAACGCAAAAAGAATATTTAAATATAGTTTGTAAAGGTGCTATTATTCAATTAATTTGCAAGCCAATAAACTTGAACATAGAAGTAGAATGAAAAAAATAATTAATACATTAAAGAATATTTGGAGTATCGATGAACTTCGTAATAGAATTATCTTTACTCTTACCCTTTTATTAATTTATAGGGTTGGATGTCATGTTGTAATTCCTGGAATTAATCCTAATGACTTAAGCAGTGGAGAAGGACAAAATGGTTTACTTGGTTTGTTTAATATGTTTGCTGGAGGAGCTTTTAATAAAGCTTCTATTTTTGCATTGGGTATTATGCCTTACATTTCAGCAAGTATTGCGATGCAATTGGCACAAATTGCCATTCCGCAATTACAAAAATTATCTAAGGAAGATAGTGGCCGTAAGAAAATTACACTCTATACACGCTATTTAACTGTAGCAGTAACTCTTTTTCAAGCAGTAGGATATATTACTTATTTGCGTAGTCAAAATAGCAACGCAATTATGAATGATAATTTCTTATGGATGTTTTCAACTGTTGTTATTTTAACAACAGGTACATTATTTGTAATGTGGTTAGGTGAAAAAATTACAGATAAAGGTATTGGAAATGGTACTTCATTAATTATCTCTGCAGGTATTATCGCTCGTTTGCCTCATGCTTTAATTCAAGAGTTTGAAGCTAAAACACAAGCTGCAGGTGGTGGATTATTAATTTTCTTAATTGAAATTGCATTCATGGTTATCATCATTATGTTGATTATACTTTTGATTCAAGGTGTTCGTCGTATTCCTTTGAATTATGCACGTCGTATCGTAGGTGGCACATCAGCAACAGATATGACAGGTGCTCGTGATTTTATTCCTATTAAAGTAAATGGTGCAGGGGTTATGCCAATCATATTTGCACAAGCAATGTTATTTATACCATCAACTGTCATTGGTTTTTCTACAAGCGAAACAGCACAAGGTTTTGTAAAGCACTTGACTGATCCGGGTTCATTATGGTATAATGTGATTTATGCAATATTAGTTATTGCTTTCACCTATTTATACACTGCGTTGATATTTAATCCAAACCAAATGGCTGATGATTTAAAACGTAACAATGGTTTTATTCCTGGAATTAAACCTGGTGAAGATACTGCTAATTATATAGGCGCAATCATGGATCGTATCACATTGCCTGGTGCCATATTCTTAGCATTGATTGGTATTCTACCTGGTATTGCTGGTCAAATGAAAATTACAAGTGGTTTTGCAAGTTTTTACGGTGGAACCTCTATGTTGATTATGGTTGGTGTTATCTTAGATACACTTCAACAAATTGAAAGCCAACTTTTAATGCGTCATTATGATGGATTAATGGAAACAGGTCGAATTTCAGGTAGACAATCAGTAGCAGCTAGCGTATAGTCTAACTTCAAACATTTTTTGGAGATTATTATTTACTATTCATTTTTCTCATCTTCAATTTTTATCTTTAAGTTTCAAAGTCTTGATCTATTACAAAACAAATGAGGAGGTTGAATTAATACGTAAGAGTAATCAACTTGTTTCAGCTACAATTGCTGAATTAGCAACTCGATTAAAACCAGGTGTTACAACAAATCAATTAGATCAGATTGCTGAAAGTTTTATCCGCGACCATGGTGCTGTCCCAGCATTCAAAGGTTTTCGAGGATTCCCCTATACATGTTGTATGAGCGTTAATGCAGCCGTTGTGCATGGATTTGCCACTGATGAAGAGCTCAAAGATGGTGATATTGTAAGCATTGACACAGGTACAGTTTTAAACGGTTTTGTTGGTGATAGTGCGTATACTTTTGCCATAGGAGAAATTAGCACCGAAATTCAAAAATTACTTACTGTTACCAAAGAATCTCTTTATAAAGGAATTGAAAAGACAATAGTTGGAAATAGAATTGGTGATATTAGTTGGGCTATACAAGATTATACTGAAAAGAAACATGGTTATGGTGTTGTAAGGGAATTAACCGGTCATGGTGTTGGTAAAAGCTTACATGAAGAACCTGAAGTACCAAATTATGGAAAGCGTGGTAATGGTTTAAAATTGCGTGAAGGTTTAGTGATTGCTATTGAGCCAATGATTAATTTAGGTAAAAAAGATATTTTTTGCGCAGATGATGAATGGACTATTCTTACTGCTGATGGAAAACCTTCCGCCCATTTTGAGCATTCAATCTGTGTGAGAAAAGATAAGGCCGATATTCTTTCAACCTTTGAACAAATTGAAATCAATGAGAAGGCAAATATTAATTTGTTCTCAGATTTTTAACTGATTTATTTAATCGCAAATTTCAACGTTGAAATACATATTGTTTGTATTATTTGTGGCTTCCCATTTTTTATTTTGTAATGATGATTCGCAATGAGAATTTACAAATATTAGGTAAGACCCAATCTCGATGACTATCTTTTCTATTTTGAATATTCTAGTACCTATCTATCATCATTGTCAAGTTAGGCTGTCGTAGTTCAAGGAAAATTTGCGAGAATCTGAATAAATATCAAATTAGTATAAATCAGAATAAATATTTGTTTTAATTTAGTTCTATGAAAAGTGATGAATTAGGTATTGATCTTGAAATTCTTTATGAAACAGTAAAAATGAAGATGCCATTCGGTAAATATAAAAATGTTGTGATGGCTGATTTACCAATTTCTTATCTTGAGTATTTTTTACGAAAAGAAGGCTTCCCTAAAGGTAAACTTGGAATGATTATGTCTACAGTTTATGAAATTAAATTAAATGGGTTGGATGATATTTTTCATCGTTTAAGACGCTAGATTCAATAATCTTATTTCGAAATATTACAAATTTTGAGTTGAATATTCATCGCTTAAAAAATATTTTTCACATATTTATTTTTTGGTTGTGAAATTTGACTTTCTTTTCGTAATATTACGGATACTTTAATATATCCTTACTATGTTAAGAAAATTACTCTTTATTATACTTTGTTTACCGTATGCTCTTTCTGCTCAAAAACACCATGAAATGGGTATTTTTGGTGGGACTTCAAGCTATTATGGCGATCTTCAGGAACGTTTATTTCCAAAAGAAGGATACCGTGCATGTGGCGGTTTGATGTATAAACACTTCGTTCATCCAATGGTTGGTTTTCGTTTCGGGGCTACTTATGCAAGTTTATATGGTGCTGATAGTTTGTCTGAATCACCTGCAGTGAAGAGAAGAAATTTGAATTTTCAAACCAATTTATTTGAGGCTCATGCAGCATTAGAATTAAATTTTATTCCTGTTGATTTTGATGAGTTTAAATTTTCTCCTTATTTGTTTGCTGGACTTTCAGCATTTTATTACAATCCTTATACACAAGGCGTGAATGACGAAAAAATATATCTCAGACCATTAAGTACCGAAGGTCAAGGCTTGCGTCAATATACAGATAGAAAGGTTTATAGCTTAGTAAATGTTGGCGTGCCATTAGGAGGCGGTATGAAAGTGTTTATCGGTAAAACGGTGATGTTAAGTGCTGAAATTGGTTTTCGATATACTGCAACTGATTATTTAGATGATGTAAGTAAAACCTATGTAAACCTTGATACATTGCAACGCTATAAGGGGAAGCAAAGCGTTGATCTTTCATTTAGAAGTGATGAATTACCAACTTGGGATGGTAATTATCCAAACGATAAATTTGTTCGTGGCGATAATAATAAAAAGGATTGGTATTGGTTTGGCGGAATTAATGTTGCAATTTATTTCGAAGCATTTGGTAATTTAATGCCATACAAAAAAACAAGATGTCCTAAAAAATTCAATTAATTTTTGAATTTTAAAGATTATTGTAAAGAAGAAAGAATTTCTGATTCCGTAGCAAAATCGTTTACATTATCACCTACTTGCGGTATTACAAATAACTGTAAAAAGGGTCTTGCATATGACTCTTTCTCTAATCATTATAAATATTGACGTTTAAGATTGTTGTTTAAATTAAATACCATTCATCAAAGTTGGAGAAGATGTTAGGAATTAATTAATTCAAATCATTTACTTTTTTTCTTGAGTAATTTCGATGAGTTTGTCATCGTTTCCAATACCAAAAATAGCATAAGGTAAATCACGAATTATTTCATCAATTTTTTTGTAAGAGATGCTTTGTGGTAAAACTATATTATTCCCATTTTGAATAACATGATATTCAATAATTGGTAGTTTATTTTTTACACTAAAGTTTATATAAACATCTGGAATATTTTTATTTGAATTAGAGGTCCATTCGATATTTGCGTTTTTAATTCCCATGATTACACTCTTTTGTTCCATAGTTTTTTCATTACTATGAATTCGCATCGGAATTTTTATTCCAGAAAAAGGAACGAGTTGAGGATAAATTGAATAGAGCTTAAGTGAATATTGTATCGAATTTGATTGGTTATTTAATTCTTTTTCACAGATACTAAGTGATTCATAAACTCGACCTAAAAAAAGTTTTTCATATTCTAAATCAATCAACATTTCATTTAAAATACTATCAAGATATGATTTAGCTTCATTGTAATTTCCTTTCTTCATTAATAGTTTAGCCACGAAAAGTTTGTAATACCTTTTAACATTGTAGCGTTTCTCTTTAGATATTTCTTTTTTAAATCGATCTAAAAAGTAATTCGTTGAAAATCCTTCAATGAGTTGTAATATTTCGTCAAATGAGACTGTACTCTCTGTTGAAAATAATTTATAGATCACTCGATCACGTTCAGGATTTTCAGCAAATTGATTAATGATTAAAAACTGCAGACCATATTTTTCAATGGTAAGACTTGCAATTTTAGTGAGATCTGATGGCGTATACCACCAATTTTTATTGTTAAATTTAATTGCATCAATTTCACGAATTTTGATGATGAGATTGGTTAAAGCAGATGTAAAATCGTAATGACTTTGCCCTAGTGTTGTGCCAATATGAATTTCTTTAAATTGCTCAGCTCTTTTTGCATATCGCTTGGCAATTTCTATTTGTCCATCATAAATTAAATTTCTAGAGAGCGCTAGATTATACCATCCAAATCCTGGTGTAGAACCATTCGCTTTAATTAATTCTTTTAATTCTTCAATGCCTTTTTTATTATCACCTTTATATTTATTTAAAATGGATAAGTAGTAATACGATTCATTTAATCGTTTGTCAATACTTCTATCTTCGTTTTTTGAAGCATCATAGTAATGTTCAGCCTCACCAAATTTTGCTTGTATTGCACAAAAAGTTGCGTAATTATTTGCTGGAAAATATGGGGTTGATTTTAGTTTGTCGTAATAATAGCCACCAGACTCAATATTTAATTGATAAGTGTAGATAATCGATTTATAATGCCATACACTTGGCATTTTTTCAATTTCATATTTGGGACCGAAAAATACTTTGTTCAAAACGGCATCTCGTTTAATTTTAAGAGTCGCACTATCAATTAACTTATTTGCATAGGCTTCATTCTCATCAATACTATTTTTTAGAAAGGAATATTTTTTCGAAGTATAAAATCGATTTCGATGAACTGTCCATGCCATATAATTATAGGTATCGCTTACAAATTCATCTTGAAGATCAATTTGTTTGCATTTTTGTAAAAGCTTCCAAACATTGGCAGGTTCTTCCATATTACTATATGCTTGCATTAGAATATATGCATTATAATCCCAATCACGATGAAACTTCATGACCTTCAAATAAGTCATTACATCATTGGTTCTGGTTTTAAGTTCAGATTTAAAATCTTTCTCTAGAAGTAAAAGTGATCTTTCAAGCTGAGTAGCGGCTGCCTTGTATCCTAAATAGTCGGCAGCATGTTCAAATTTATAACTGCCTTCAAATAACCAACCAACATAATAAGTTGAGTCTAAACGTTTAAATTCTCTTCCTCTTGGCAATGCATCCTTACTTGTAAATGTCATCTCGGCTCTTTTGGCGTCAATTTCATAACGTAATGCCTGTTTAGATTGTGCTAGGCAATTTCGAGAAAATGATATTGCAAGAAGAATAACAAGTGAATAGGTTAGCTGGTTTACTAACCTTGTGTTACTTTTAAAATGATATACTTTATTAGTTGATATTTTGAACACAAATAAATTTCGTCATGCGATAAAACAAATATAGTGTTCTTTTCAAGATATGTAGAGAAACCTTTTACCGTATCCAATCTTTTAACGAATTTATAAATAATGTTTGTTGGTCTGCAAAAACACTATGTGAGCAACGATCAAGATACCGGAGATTGGATATACCAATAATTGATTGAAGCTTTATAACTTGGTCGTTTGAATACAAGCCATCATCCTTACCATATAAACCAAATACTTTTACTTTTTTTGCGAGTAGTGTTTTAATAGTTCCCATTAAATCAAGGGTTGTATATTTTTCATTCATCCAAAAACCTTGTGGACCTTGATAAGTCATTTTCGAAGCATATTTTTTTAAAGTTGAATCAGTTTTAAACAATTCATAAATAGTTTTTGCTTCATCAGTTGGTTGCTTTGGTCTATAAAAATTATTTTGCATCGCATGAGCGAAGCTATATGTGCTGTATTCAAGTGTGGTAGTATCCATCTTTTCAAGTAATTCAATATAACTGAAATTGACACTATCATTCTTAGTTTGATAAATTTGTTTACATGTTTTAATGATCGTTCTAAACGTTTCTTGAAGTGAGATAGGTGCGCCAACTAATACTAGGGCTGAAGTTTTTTCAGGATATTTTTCAGCGAATAGTGAACCGACAATGCCACCGAAACTATGACCTATTAGGGTTGCTTTAGGTAGTTTATAACTTTCATAAATAGAATTCATATCGTCGAAAGTTTCTTGAAAAGTATACTTGGCTTTTTCATCTGTTGATCGACCTTCGCCTCTGCGGTCATAAACAATTACAAAATAACCTTGATTCGCTAAAGCTTGAGCAGTTGTTATTTCAAAATTTGCACAATTATAACCTGGTCCGCCATGTAAAAAAAGAATGGCAGGATTTTCCTGGTTGCCGAATGTTTTGATATAAAGATTTCCTCCAAAAGTTAGAAGTGAATTCAGTAGCAGAATAAAAAGGATGAGAATGTTTTTCATAGGAATTTGATTGTTGAAAAGTAATTACTGACAATACAAATATAGATTTCTAATTTATGAATTGCAATTGAATTCAAATTTTTTCGCCAAATGAAGTGAGCAATATATGATCGATTGATATTCTAATCATATTATTCTGTGAAGTCAAACAAAAGAAATACTTGAGCGTTTGATTTTATGAGGATATTATTTTATTCAGCAGATAGATTCAATTTCGAAATCGAATTTGAAATAATTCGCTGATCATCTTTGGTTTTTGCTAATGCGAATGCTTTTTGAAAATTTGTCAATGACTTCTTTCGATCAATATCTTGGTATAAATTACCCAAAAGAGAAAAGTAAAGATGTGAATCTACTAATGCTAATTTTTCAGCTTCAATAATTGCTTCGTGTTTGCTATTGGCTTTTGATAATGCATACGTTCTATTTAATGCGGCAATAGGAGAGTACTGAATAAGAAGTAATTTATTATAGAGTTGTAATATTTGTTCCCATTTCTCTTTTGTATCCGCTTTATTCGTGTGCCAATAGGCAATGGCCGCTTCAATATGATATTTTGAAATCGTATTTCCTTTCGAAGATAAATTTAAATAGTAAACACCTTTTTCAATTAATTCTTTATTCCAAAGTGTTTCGTCTTGCTCTTCATACAATATCATTTCGCCAAGGCTATTTTGACGCGCGTCAAAACGTGATGAATGAAAGCACATTAATGCAAGTAAGGCAGATACCTTTGGTTGATTGGTATGCTCATTTTCAACTAACATCAAATTTAGTCGCATGGCTTCGATGCAAAATTCTTTTTTCAAACTAGTATTTTGTGAAGCAGAATAATATCCCTCACTAAATAATAAATAAAGTGTTGATAAAACATTCTCCAATCTAATGTCAATTTCAGTGATTGATGGCATTTCAATTTTTATTTTTTCAAGCCTAAGTTTCTCTTTGGCTCTTGCCATTCTTTTATAAATTGCCTCTTTGGAGGTTAAGAAAGCATCTGCAATTTCTTCAGCACCAAAACCACAAAGTATATTTAAAGCCAATCCTATTTGTGATTCGGCATTAATGCAAGGATTACAAATAGCAAATATCATTTCTAATTGACTATCAATAATGTTTTTGCTAGAAAGGTCAATTTCTAATTCATGAAAAATTGGCTGATTTGATTTTAGGTCTACTGAAATTTTATCGGTGAACACTTTATGATGTCGGAAATAATCAATGGTTTTATTTTTTGAAACGCTATAAAGCCATGCTGTTGGGTTATATGGAAGACCTTTTAATCCCCAAGTTTCTGCAGCAACTAAAAATGTGTCACTCACAATATCTTCAGCAATTTCAATATATTCAATACCAAAGAGTTTGCAAATTACTGAAACAATTTTTCGATATTCTGTTCTAAATAAATGAGGAATTATTTCTTGATCAGCCATGTCGTACAAATTTAATTATAGATTACATACAAATTCCGCAATACCAATTTTAAAGCCATCATACTAAAAAACATGTCTTGATGGATGAAGAAATTGATATTGCGAAACTGAAATTTTTCTACATCGAAACAATCATTCGAACTTCAACACTTCCACCTGCTGCGAGAATTGGACAAGATTTTGCCATTTCGGTTGCCTCTTCAAAATTGTCAGCTTTGATAATCGAATAGCCACCAACTGTTTCTTTGGTTTCAACATAGGGGCCATTCATCACCACTTGATTTGATTTTATGACCCTGCCATCTGATTCGAGACGGTTACCCGGACTAGCAAGTTTGTTTTGAGCGGCCATATTGCCTAACCAATCCTGCCAAGGCTTCATCATTGCTTGTAATTGTTCTGGCGATAATGGTGTTTCATTGTTGTTTTCTTCGCGTCGGAAGACTAATAAGAATTCTTTCATTTTTTTAAATTTTTAAATTGTTTATACCCAATATCGATTGAGAAACAATAATTGGACAAAATATAAAAAAATATTTTAACACTCATAAAGAATGCTGTAAACGAGATAAATGAAACGAATGCTGGTTTTATTCGGTCGAGATAATTCTTAATTTGGCATAGTTGAGCATTATCTTTTTTTCACCCATGGTCCCAAAGTTGATAGTTGCCACCTGATTCGCAATAGAGCCTTCCATCGAAATGATATTCCCAAATCCAAATCGTTGATGCTCTACTTTCATACCTGCTTTCATTTTACTCGGCTCATCAGGTACAAAATCTGATGCTACTACATGTTGCGAACTTGGCTTAGGTATGAACTTTTTTTGTTGAATTGCATTGTCTTCTCTGGCCGGACTTGATTTAACAAAGGTCGTTTTGAAAGTTGGTTTTTCAGCCATACTCGTATCTACTAATGTTTTTGGTAACTCATCAATAAAACGACTTGGTTCATTCGAAATTAAATTCCCAAAACGATATCGATTATTGGCATAGCTTACCCAAACTTTTTCTTTCGCTCGTGTAATGGCAACATAAAAAAGACGACGCTCTTCTTCTAAATCTTCTCTATCATACATACTCATGCTACTTGGAAATATGTTCTCTTCCACACCAACAAGAAATACAAGTGGAAATTCTAATCCCTTTGAAGCATGTACCGTCATTAATTTTACAACATCTTCTTCTTCGCCATTATTTTGATCCGCATCAGTTAACAGTGTAATTTGTTGCAAGTATGAACCCAGACTTCTTTCAACTACTTCACCTTCTTCATCTGGTGTTTCGGTATACTCTTTAATTGAATTTAATAATTCTTGAATATTTTCATAACGAGCCAAACCTTCAACTGTTTTATCGGCATATAATTCTTTGATAATACCGCATTGTTTACCAACTTCATAAGCCACTTCGTAGGCG
>ENA-UOWO01007946-UOWO01007946.1-activated-sludge-metagenome-genome-assembly--contig:-NODE-7946-length-10326-cov-4.340571_pt1 | contig 10326 bp, 9 predicted proteins | sample MGYA00238148_ERZ761564 | MGnify/ENA primary metagenome ERZ761564 (study PRJEB28885, sample SAMN05720194) | activated sludge metagenome | isolation source: Anaerobic digester | place: USA...
CGCGCCATTGCCAATGGCCGTGACGAAGGTGTTACCAAGCTGCTGTTTGATGACAGTCCCGAAGCGCACGGCCACGGCAAGATCCTGGGCGGCGGCATGGTCGGCACGCATGCCGGCGACATGCTGGGCGAGATTGTGTTGGCGATTGAAATGGGCGCAGACGCCATCGATATCGGCAAGACGATTCACCCGCACCCGACGCTGGGTGAGAGCATCGGCATGGCGGCGGAGATTGCGCACGGCAGCTGCACGGATGTGCCGCCGCAGAAGAAGTGATGCTGAATAGCCGCCGAAACCGCTACTGATTCGATAGCTGGTCGCGCAATATCGACGGGGGCTGAGGTTGATATGACGTTACTCTACAAGGCGGCCATAGCGCCGCAATATCGCCTGCAATGGCGCGTGCGGCAATGCGTGCACGACGCTGCCGTGGATGCCGTGCATGGTGTCTGCGGCAATCAGCGCATTCACAATCGACTCTTCCACCGCTTCAACCGTTGCCTGAAACAGCGGGTTCATGCTGTCGTCGTGGGGAATGGCGTCCCAGCGCGCCAGCGCGCCGTGCTGTACCGGGCCATGGGTGGAAAACGCCAGAAAAATGTCACCACTCGAATTTTGCGCCACGCTGCCCATGCGTGCCAGCCCCAGGCCGGCGCGGCGGGCCAGCTTCTTGCACTGGTGCGGCAACAGTGGCGCATCGGTGGCAATCACGATGATGATGGAGCCATCCTTGAAGCGGCGAATGTCTGGCATCAAGTCCGGCAGTTCGCGCCCCACCGGTATACCGGCAATCGTGAGCTGTTCCCGCCGGCCATAGTTGGACTGCACCAGGGCGCCGACTGTGTAGCGGTTGCCGTTCACGATGGCCTGCCGACTGGCCGTGCCAATACCTGCCTTGAATTGGTGAGTGATCATGCCGGTGCCGCCACCGACACAGCCCTCTGCCACCGGGCCGCTGCGCGCGGCGTTCAACGCGGCCAGCGCATCCTGTGTGGTGACATGCTGGCCGTTGATGTCGTTCAGGCAGCCATCGAAAGTTTCCGCCACCACGGGCAAATAAAAGCTGTAGTCTTCGCTACTGCGATCGGTCTTGCGGGTGAGCCAGCTGATCACGGCATCGCGCACCACGCCCACGCTGTGCGTGTTGGTGATCATGACCGGGCCTTCGAGCATGCCGGACTCTTCCACCCAGTGCATGCCGGTCATCTCGCCATTGCCATTGAGCGAGAAGAAGCCTGCAGGCAGCTTGCTGAAAGGCATCTCTTGTCCGGCGGGGAGAATAGCGGTCACCCCAGTCCGGATGTGTGCACCCTCAATCAGTGTTTGGTGCCCCACAGCGACACCCGGCACGTCGGTGATGGCATTGAGTGCCCCGGGCTGGCCGTCAAATGGAATGCCCAGATCGCGGGCGCGGGGTTTGTGTGGTGTTGCAGTCATGGTGGGGGCTTGGTCTTGCTGGTTTTACATCGGAATGGACCGGTGACTCATGCGTGTTTGTACTCATCGATCTGCGCCCGCTCGACGGCGGTGCAGCAAATTGCTTCGCGGACCCGTTGCGCCATGGGCGAAGCGGCGCGGTTGCGCAGACTCACGATGCCCATCTCCACGTGCAGCACGGGCATTCCCGCAATCTGCACAGGCTGCAAGCCTCGTGATTCGACATTCATGGACACGGCAATGGCGGTTGTGGCAACGACGGTGTCGGTTGTGAGCGCGATGCCGTGCAGCAGTTTCACATCGTCGCATTCCAGCATCATTCGGGGCAGCTCGCCAGGCGGCAAACCCAATAGTTTTCCGAGTGCCAGTTTGATGGCCATGGGTAACTTGGTTGATGCCACACCGTGAGCCCACACCTCGGCCAGTGAATGGACATTTTGTGCAAGCGGGTGCCCCTGGCGCACATAAAAGCCGCCCCGTTGGAGCATCAGGGGCTGAATATCCAGTGCCGGAGCGGGGGCGATATCACGGATGTCTGCCACAAAAAATTCAATATCTTCCCGAACCAGGTGCTCAAGCAATTGCACCCAGTTGTTGACCTCTACCCGCAGGGCAATGGCGGGATGGACTCGCCGCAATTCAGCAACCACGGAAGGCACCAGCGTGACCGCCGGAAACGGCCCGGCACCGAATGCGGTGTCGCCCAGGGTTGCGTCGCGGTACATCGCCGCGTCGCGCTCCACGTTGCGCGCATCAAATAGCAGCCGCCGCGCACGCTCGATCAGGAACAGCCCCGCCGGGGTTGGCCGCACATCGCCGCTCTGGCGCTCAAAAAGCCGCATATCCACGCTGCGCTCGATCGCCTGAATACTCCGGCTGAACGCTGGCTGACTCAGGTGTACCCGTGCCGCTGCCCGTGCAAAGTGGCATTCATCCGCCAACGCAATCAGGTGGCTGAGTTGATTCAGGTTGAGCATCGTGTTGCTTTCATTGCATCAGAACGATGCAAATAATGCAATAGACACATCAAATTGGCAACCTTAAAGTGCGCTCAAACAAGATAAGGAGACACTTTTCATGACTGCAGCCCAGACGCAAAATGCCCTGATTCTCTTGCTGATTGTTGGCTTCGCCACAATGGAGTACGTCAGCCGGCGATACAAAGACACGGTAACGGCCAATGCCAACGACACCAAGCTGGAACTGCTGATGTTCATCAGCCTGCTGGCCATCACCCAGCCGCTGGCCATTCTGGTGACCAGCAAGCTCGGCCTGTGGCTGGCGCCGGGTCTGAAAGACGCGCTGGCAGGCCTGCCGTGGTGGGCCATGGTCGGCATTCTGCTGGTCGGCGACGACATGACGCAGTACTGGTGGCACCGCCTGTCGCACTCACCCCTGCTGTGGCCTCTGCACCGCGCGCACCACTCTGCCGAATACATGAGCATCCGCATCACCTTTCGCAACAACTTTTTCTACTACCTGATGATGCCCGGCCTGTGGATTGCAGGCGCGCTGCTGTACCTCGGTTTTGGCGGCATGGTGTACGCGATGTACATCGTCTTCAAGTTGGCCATTATTTTTGGTGCCCACTGCGCCTGGCGCTGGGACGAGCCGCTGTACCGCATCCGGGCGCTCAGCCCGGTCATGTGGGTTGTGGAGCGCACCTTTTCCACGCCGGCCACGCATTGGGCCCATCACGCCATCACCAACGACGATGGGATCGGAAACTACAAGGGCAATTTCGGCAACATGCTGTTCATCTGGGACATGCTCTTTGGCTCGGCCCACATCACGCGCAAATACCCCGCCCGCGTGGGTCTGGTTGACGACAAGCTGTTCGGGCAGGAGCGCTGGTATCACCAGATGTTCTACCCGTTTTTGCAATCCGGCCGGCAGCACACGGCATTGAAGTTCGGCGGAAGCGCCTACCAGGGACCTGAAGGCTAGCTCATCCGGGCGCGCATCCGCCGCACTCTGCGTAAAACGGGAGTCAGAAAAAGCAGTTGCACCAGCGCGTAGGCGTTGACAGCAAGAAGGGTGCCCAGCACAGGCAAACCCACCAGCAACGGCCAACCCAGCGCGGTGATCCACGCGCCCAGGCCTGCTGCCCATTGCATGAAATGGCCATGTGGCATCTCAAGGGGCGGCATGACCTGTGGCCCTGGCAAAAGCAGTGCACCTATCTGAAACGCCAGCCAATACAAGGGCACGATGGTCAACGGATTCGTATAGGCTGTTGCAATCGCTGCCGCGATGACGTTGCCCCGCAGCCAGGCACATAGCCCGATTGAGCCCAGAATCTGCAACGGCCCGGGGATCAGCCCGCACAGCATGCCGATGGCCACACCCCGGGCCAGCGGCTCGCGGGTAAAGCTCAGCACATCATGCTGGTCCAGCCATGGGCGCATTCTGCGCAGAAACGGGCTGTTCAGGCTTTCCAGAACGCGAGGCTCCAAATGCCGCAGCCAGCCACGAAGCTTGCGAATTTTGCTCATGCTTTGCTTAGGTTTCTCTTGTGCTGCCGCCACCTGAGGGGCTGCGCACCATGGAGGCAACCACCGAAGCCGCGATTAAGCCTGCCGTCACCATCAGGGCGACGCCAATCGGGATCTTGTAGAAATCAATCAGCAGCATCTTGCCACCTATGAACACCAGCACAAGTGCCAACCCATAGGCCAGCAGGTGGAAGCGGGTAGCCATATCGGCCAACAGGAAGTACAGCGCGCGCAGTCCCAAAATGGCAAAAATATTGGCGGTGAGCACAATAAACGGGTCGCTGGTGATGGCAAAGATGGCTGGGATGCTGTCCACTGCAAAGATAAGGTCGGTGGCACCAATCATGACCAGCACCACAAACAAGGGGGTGTAGAGCTTGACTCCTCCGACCATGGTAGTCAATTTTTCACCGTCAAAGCGGTCACTGATTTTGATGTGTTTCTTCAAAAATTTGAGCACTGGGTTGTCGGCAATGTCTGGCTCTTTACCGGCTGCAATCCACATCTTCACACCCGTTATGACCAGGAAAGCTCCAAACACATACAGCAACCAGTGGAAGGTCGCCAGGAGCCAGGCTCCCGCCAGAATAAGCACAGCCCGCAACACAATGGCGCCGATGATGCCGATGATCAGCGCCCGCTTCTGGTACTGCTCGGGCACGGCAAAGTAGGTGAAGATCATCAGGAATACGAAGATGTTGTCGATCGACAAACTTTTCTCCACCAGGTACCCGGTGATGAACTGCATGGACACCGTGTTGGCCACTTCGCGGCCCTGCGAGCCGTCAAGATACCACCACAGCGTGCCAACAAACACAAAGGCCAGTGAAAACCACAGGACACTCCATAGGGCGGCTTCTTTCATCGTGACCTTGTGGGCACCCTGCTTCTCCATGACCAAGAGGTCGATGGCTATGGCCACCACAACAAAGACGGAAAACCCCGCCCACATCCACCAAGTTCCAATTGTTTCCATCATCATCTCTTCATCAAAGTCAATTTCTATTCTGCGGAACTGCCACTAACAGCGTTTTGTGAGGGTATCCCTGCGAACCACTATCGTCCGAGCCCGAAAAGCCAGGATGCTTTCAGTTGCCTGATAAGACCGCAGCAGCTGACGAGGTTGCAGCCGCGCGATCTATCAGCTTGTCTTATGGAAAATTAGTCTTCGCCACTGCCAAAACCAAACAGGCTTAGCAAACTGGTGAAAAGGTTAAAAAGGGAAACAAACAAGCCGACCGTGGCGAGTACGTAGTTCGTTTCGCCACCGTTGACAATGCGACTGGTCTCGAAAAGTATCAATCCAGCCGATAGCAAAGCCACAATGGCAGATATCGCCAGGCCCAGCGCAGGTATCTCGAATAGTATGGCCCCGATTCCCGCCAGCAAGGCGATCACCATGCCAGCGAACAGAAAGCCGCCCATGAAGCTGAAGTCTTTGCGGGTGATCAGCACGTACGCGGACAATGCAAAAAAGGTAATGCCAGTGGTGGCGAGGGCCATGCCAATCACCTCACCACCATTGGGCAGGCCGCTGTAACGCGTGAGGATCGGCCCCAGTGTGTAGCCCATGAATCCCGTGAGCCCGAACACCGCGGCCAGGGCCCAGGCGCTGTTTTGCAGTTTGTGTATCGCGTACAGCAGGCCGAAGTAGCCCACCAGCGTGATGATGATGCCGGGGCTGGGCGCCTGCAACGCCATAGCGGTGGTGGCCACACCGGCGCTGAACAAGATTGTCAGCGCTAGCAGTGCATAGGTGTTGCGTACAACGCGATTTTGTAAAGCGGGGATGTGGTGAGCCGCGTTGCCGATGCCGCTCATACTGTCAGCATGTTGCGTGTCTAGCCCTGGCCAGGCAATTGCGCGGACGGTTTTTTGGCGGCTGGATTCGTTCATGGTGTGTTCTCCTTTGTAGTGTGTTGAGGACTAGCGGTTTAGTCGCTGCTGGTGGCCAGTGGCAGCACCTTCAGGTTTTTCCGCTTGGGGCGCTTGGCTTGCGCAATCGTCTTCACCAGCTTGGCGACAATGCGGCGCAGGGCATTTTCCAGCGCTGCACGCCAATTGCTGCCCGTTGCCCCCACGATGACAGTGCCGTGGGATTCCAGGTGCAGTTGAATTTGGGTGCGCTTGTCAACACCGCCGCGGGGTCCATTCACGTCGGTGAAAGTGACACGTGCGGTGTTAACCTGCTGCAACATGCGACGCAAGGCAAAGCGCAGGCGATCTACGGTAATGCCCTTGAGCAACTTGGCATCTGCGGGCTTGGCATCAAAAAAAATCTGCATGATGAGGTCCTGACGTTGAGTTAATGAAGGGGTCGAAGCCCTCAATGTAGGCCGCCTAAAGTAATGAATAAAGAAAGGTGATCCTAAGTATCAGTAAGAAAAAACCTTTTCTGATTGACGCACCTTGACCGCCTGATCGTTATTTACCCGGGTATGGTGAGGGCTTCAGCGCTGCCTTTAGACTTGGTGACATGTTCAATTCGCCCGACCCTGCCATCCTGTTTTTTCTCTTTGGTGTGGTAGCGGGGGGCCTGCGTTCCAACCTCGAGATTCCGCCGCAGATCTCCCGCTTTTTGTCTCTTTATCTCCTCATGGCCTTGGGGTTGAAGGGTGGGTTTGCGTTAGCCAAGTCGGGGCTTACGCCGGAAGTGGCGATGAGCCTGGCTGCTGCCTTACTTTTGGCCTTTGGGGTGCCTCTACTGGGCTACCAGCTGTTGAGGCGATTTTTGAATGGTTATGACGCTGCTGCCATTGCGGCAACTTACGGCTCAGTCAGTGCGGTGACATTTGTGACGGCAGTTCAGTATCTGGACAACCATGGCGTTCCATACGGCGGTCATATGGCTGCAGCCATGGCACTGATGGAGTCTCCGGCCATCGTCATGGCAGTGGTGCTGGCCAATCTGGTTCGCCAACGTGATCCGCAGCGACTGGCTAAGGGCATTGCCAATCCACCCGTGGGCAAGATTTTGCATGAGTCACTCACCGACGGCGCCCAGCTACTCCTCATTGGCGCCATGACGATTGGCTTGTTGGCAGGGCCGTCTGGCGAGGCGGCCATGAAGCCCTTCTCAGTGGATTTGTTCAAAGGCATGCTGGCCTTCTTTTTGATGGACATGGGTTTGCTCACGGTGCGCAATATTGGTGAACTCAAAGGCAAGTCACCCTGGCTTCTGGTTTACGCCATCGTGGCGCCATTGGTGCACGCGAGCTTGGCATTGGCACTTGGGGTGTCGATGGATTTGTCGGTGGGTAACGTCACGCTGCTCATGGTTTTGGCGGCCAGTGCCTCGTATATTGCTGTTCCGGCCGTGATTCGGCATGCGATTGCGGAAGCCAATCCGTCGCTTTATTTCGGGATGTCGCTGGGGCTGACGTTTCCGTTCAATATTCTCATCGGGATACCGCTGTATGCCGCGATGGCACAGCGGTTTGCAACCGGATAGCGCATATTCATGAGTCAAACCTTCAACTATCGCCATCTCTACTACTTCTGGATTGTCGCCAAGGAGGGTGGTATGGCACGCGCAGCTGAGCGCCTGGACATGTCGCTTCCGACCATCAGCACGCAGGTGCGTGAGCTGGAAAAATCGCTGGGCGTGAGCTTGCTCAAGGCGCAGGGCCGTAACCTGGTGCTGACAGAGGCAGGCGTTGCTGCCATGCGGGAGGCTGATCAGATCTTTGCATTGGGTGAAGGGCTGCCAGACCGGGTGCGGGAGGTTGTGAACGGAACCAGCGTGCGCTTCAACGTGGGCATTTCGGATGGCATTGCCAAGCTGGCAGTGCATCGCATGCTGGCACCAGTTTTGGGTGAATCCAAGATGCGTTTGCTTTGCCACGAAGGCGAATATGAGCAACTTCTGGCGGAATTGGCTTTACACAAACTCGATGTGGTGTTGTCGGACCGCGCAGCTCCCGCCAAGTCTGAATTGCGCATTACCAGCCAACAGTTGTCCAGCAGCCCTGTTATCTGGTGCGCGCCCGGTAATTGGGCCGACGCAGCCCGAAGCGACTACCCGCGAAGCTTCGCCCATGTGCCGCTGCTATTGCCGACCCGCCACTCCGCTGCGCGTCAACGAATTGACCATTGGCTCGAGAGGGAACGGGTCAAGCCGCTGATTGCGGGGGAGTTTGAAGACAACGCGTTGCTGATGACTTTTGCCGCGGCCGGCATGGGTGTCTTCCCTGCTGCCCAGTCGCAGGAGAGTGACATTCTTGAAACTCACAAACTCGAGAAGATCGCTACCTGCCCAGAGGTGCACGAGGAGTTTCATCTGATTTACACTGCACGCAAGGTGTTGCATCCGCTCTTGACACGGCTACTCAGCTGACATGCAGTTGCCTGATCAGACGGCCACAAATCCCCGGCTGAAGCGGGCTTCGAACTCCTCGATGGGCACCGGGCGGCTGAACAGGTAGCCCTGATAAGCGTGACAGCCCTGCAGGGCCAGGGCATCTTTTTGCGCCTGCGTTTCCACGCCTTCTGCAATCACCAGCAACCCCAGGCTTTCGGCCAGCACGATCACCATGTTGGCAATGGCGGCATCGTTCGGGTCGACCAGGATGTCGCGCACAAAGCTCTGGTCGATCTTGAGCTGGTCCAGCGGCAGGCGCTTCAGGTAAGACAGCGACGAGTAGCCGGTGCCAAAGTCGTCCAGCGAAAAACCAACTCCCCGCGCCTGCAATGTGTTCATGCGGGCTACCACGTCGTCGATATTGGACACCAGCAGGCTTTCCGTGAGTTCCAGCTTGAGCCGGGAAGGGTTGGCACCTGTGCGCGCCAGTATCGACAACACCTGATCAACAAAGTCAGCCTGGTTGAATTGGCGCGAGCTGACATTCACCGACACTGTGAGGTGTGCCAGCGCCGGGTTCAGGCCCCATCGGGCCAGTTGCGTGCAGGCCGTCTCCAGCACCCAATTGCCCAGTGGCAGGATAAGCCCGGTTTCCTCGGCCAGCGGGATGAACTCGGCAGGGGGCACCAGGCCACGCTGGGGATGTTGCCACCGCAGCTGCACTTCGGCGCCAGTCACCAGCCCGTCGCCCATCACCTGGGGCTGGTAGTGCAGCAGAAAATGCCGGCCGGCCAGCGCCTCACGCAGCCCCAGCTCCAGACTGGCCCGCTCGGCCACCACAGCCTGCATCTGCGGATCGAAGAAGCGGATGGTGTTGCGGCCGGCCGTCTTCGACTGGTACATCGCCAGATCGGCCCGTTTCAGGGGCTCTTCAATGTCTTCGAGCTGGCCGCCAAACAGCGTCACTCCAATGCTGGGTGTGCTGTGGTGGACGTATTGGGCTAGCTGGTAATCCTGATTCAGGGACTCCAGGATCTTTTCAGCCACGAACTTGGTCTGGGTCACGGCCTCCACCGGGTTGTCGCTGAGGTCTTCCAGCATCACCACGAATTCATCACCACCCAGGCGCGCCACGGTGTCACACTCGCGCACGCCGGCAGACAGGCGTTGCGCCACCAGTTGCAGCAGCTGGTCGCCCTTGTCGTGCCCGTGCGTGTCATTCAGGGTTTTGAAATTGTCCAGGTCAATGAATAGCAGGGCGCCCAGACGTTGGCGACGCGAGCCGGATGCCAGCGATTGTTTGAGCCGGTCCATCAGCAACCGCCGGTTGGGCAACTGGGTCAGCGGGTCAAAGAACGCCAGGTTCTGGATCTGCTCGTCCGCCTGTTTGCGCGCGGTGATGTCGGTGGTGTAGGCCAGGATGCAGGCCTGCCCGTCCAGCTCGATGATTTCCCCTGAAATGCTGACGTTGCGTCGCCCGCCATTCTTGTGCATCCAGACGGTTTCATAGTCCACCAGCCGGCCGTGCAGACGAATGGCATTCACCCAGGTCCGGCGGGTCAGCTCGTCGGGCCACAGACCAAACTCCAGTGTGCTGTGACCAATCATGTCAATTTGGGTCCAGCCATAGTCACGCTCGAAATTGTCGTTTGCTTCGAGTATCAGACCTTCGTTGACAGTCGCGATGGATGAGGCCACCGGCGATGAGCTGAAAGCTGTTGAAAACCGCTTTTCGGACTGCCGCAGCTCGATGTCCGCAAATTTGCGCTCGGTGACGTCTTGCGAAATCCCCACCGCCTGAACTACGGCCCCCCGCGCATCCCGAACCATTTCAGCCTTTTGCCGGATCCAGCGAAATGTCTCGCCAACGCGAATGCGGTGTTCATAGTCAAACGCCTGGCCCTTCTGCAGGGCCGCCTGCCAGGCCTGATTCAGCGCCTCCCGGTCCTCGCTGACTGTGCGCGACAGGTAAGCTGCATGGGAACCCGTGGTGCCCTTTGGCAAACCGAAGATGCGGCAGGTCTCGTCCGACAGCCGCATGGTGTCGGTGGTCAGGTCGTAAACCCAGCTGCCAACCTTGGCCACGGCCTGCGC
>ENA-UOWO01007947-UOWO01007947.1-activated-sludge-metagenome-genome-assembly--contig:-NODE-7947-length-10324-cov-8.176648_pt1 | contig 10324 bp, 11 predicted proteins | sample MGYA00238148_ERZ761564 | MGnify/ENA primary metagenome ERZ761564 (study PRJEB28885, sample SAMN05720194) | activated sludge metagenome | isolation source: Anaerobic digester | place: USA...
TCGTCTATATCCTGTTGGGTTATCATAGTATCGTCGTTCATCGCGGGATTATATGGGCGCGCGCCGAGGCTTGTCAACGCGAACGAAAGATGGTAGCCTCGAGCCGATGGACGCAAGAACCGACTTCCTCGCGTCGCTGGAGTCCTTCACCGAGCGCGCCCTGACGCGCCGCAAGAGGCGCCGGCTCGCCCAGAAGAAGAAGCAGCAAGCCAAGCACTGGGTCCGAGACTGGGCCGAGGCCATACTATGGGCCGTCTGCATGGTGCTCCTTATTAACCAGTACCTATTCCAGATGTACCGCATCCCATCGGGCTCGATGTCCGGCACGCTCGAGATCGGCGACATGATCTTCGTCAACAAGCTCGTCTACGGTCCGGAACTATTGCCGGGCGTGGCCAAGATGCCCGGGTTCAGAGAGGCGCGCCGCGGCGAGGTCGTCGTCTTCGAGAACCCGGCCTATCTGTCGAAGGGCCCTGTCTTCACCATCCTGCAGCAGTTCGTCTATATGGCTACCCTTACGCTCGTCGACATAGACCTGGACGAGCTGGGTCAGCCCCGTGTCCACTACCTGATCAAGCGGGCCGTGGCGGTCGGCGGCGACACCGTCCGCGTGGCCGACGGCGAGCTGAGCTTCAGGTTCCAGGGCGACGACGAATGGATCACCGAACGCGACTTCCAGGAGCTGTCCGGTTTCTCCTATCCCCTGAGGCGTATGGTTTCCGCCGACGAGTATCCGGCTATCCACGAGGCCGGGCGTATACTAGCCGCGATGGACATGGGCCTGGCCGATAGCGCTCCAGCCCTACGCTACAGCCCCTACGACGAGCAGGCTCTGCTGGCATCGCGCTACGCGGAGCTGGCCGCGGCCTATCCCCACGACTCGCGCTTCGTGTCCGAAGACAGGAAGGCGCGCTCGGGTTGGTACATTCCCGAGGACAGGATCTTCACGCTCGGCGACAACCGCGACAACTCGAAGGACGCCAGGTGGTTCGGGGCGGTGTCGCTCGACAAGGTCCTCGGGCACGCGCTGTTCAAGTACTGGCCGCTCGGTCGCGTCGGCGGGATACGGTAGCCATGAAGCGTGTCCAATCCTACGAGGACGCCAGGCGCCGCAGGTCCTCGGCCCTTAGGTTCCTGCGCTACGTCGCGTTCCTGTACCTGGGCTTCGCGCTGATGGTCACCTTCGGGCTCAAGACCTATACCGTCGGCTCGAGGGCCATGCGTCCAGCGCTCGAGCCTAAGGACAAGATCCTTGTCGCCTCGTCGGCGTACGGCGTCGTCAATCCCTTCAATGGCCAGCGCCTCGGCTTCAGGTCACCGGAGCGTGGCGACGTGGCGCTGATGAAGCTACCGGCGGCGCCAACCCGCGGGTGGAGGACCAGGCTTGCCGATTCGGTAATCGGCTTCCTGACCCTCCAGCGCGTCGGCTCGCCGGGCGCTGACGACTCGCTCGACTCTCCCGTCGTCAAGCGAGTCATAGCCTGCCCGGGCGATTCGGTCTCGATGTCGGGTTACGTCATGCGGGTCAAGGTCGCCGGTAGCGAGCATTTCCTGACCGAATATGAGGTCTCCGGACAAGACTACGATATCGTCAGCTCCGGCCCGGGCGACGGCTGGTCCACGAGCTTGCCGTTGTCCGGGGAGATGCCCGCCATGGAGCTCGGGCCCGGCGAGTACTTCGTGGTCGACGACGACCGCTCCTACTGCTCCGATTCCCGCTTCTTCGGGCCGGTCAGAGCCGAGCGTTTCGTCGGGAAGGTGTTGCTACGCTATTGGCCTCTCGACCGTATAACCGGCTTGTAGGATAATCCCCGTGGCCGTCGCGCCTTCGCTATACGTACACGTTCCGTTCTGCGCCTCCCGTTGCGCGTACTGTGACTTCTATAGCTCTACCCCGAGCGGGCCGGCGCTCGAGTCGGCCGCTGGTCGATGGCTCCGGGCGTTGCGAACTCACGTGGAGTTCCTCGCGTCGCGCTTCGGCCGCGATGGTTTCGAGACCATATACATAGGCGGCGGCACCCCTTCGTGGCTTCCTGGCGATACGCTCGCGGAGGCTCTCTGGCTTATTGGTAGGGCGGCCCGCTCGGGCGGGCGGGAGCCGACGGAATGGAGCCTCGAGGCGAACCCCGAGGACGTCGACGAGCGGCTGATCGATACCCTGCTGGAGGCCGGCGTGACCAGGCTGAGCGTCGGAGCGCAGAGCCTCGAGGAAGAAGCTAGGCGCCTGAGCGCCCGCAGGGGAACGGCGGCCGAGACCCTCGGTCGGCTCGAGGTCATAGCCGCCCGTTGGCCCGGGCGCTGGTCCGTCGACCTCATGTTCGGGTTACCCGGACAGAGCGCCGAGGGACTGGCCGAGGATGCCCGGACCGTGATCGGGCTAGGGGCCGGACACGTGTCTCTGTACGAGCTGACGCTCGAGGACGGTACGCCGTTGAGCCGCGCGGCTGCGTCGGGAACCGTATCCTTGCCCGACGACGACCAGCGAGCCGATCATTACGAGGCCGCTCGCTCGCGTTTGCTCGAAGCCGGTTTCAGGCGCTACGAGGTGTCGAACTGGGCGCTCGACGGACAGGAATGCGCCCATAACCTCCGGTACTGGAACCTCGACGACTGGCTGGCCATAGGGCCTTCCGGCGTCGGCAACGTCGCGAGCGGACCCGGAGCCTTTCGTAGGATAGCCAACGCCGCGGATCTCGACGCCTACTGCTCCGACCCATCGGGTAGCGCGTCTGAATCGACCGTGGATGGCAAGGAGGCGGCCTTCGAATGCCTGATGATGGCCCTGAGAACCTCTCGAGGCCTGTCCCTGGGCTCGTTCGAACGACGCTTCGGGATGAAAGCTATGGACGCCTTCGGTCCCCTCCATGATCGCTTCCCCGGACTCGTGCGCCTCGAGGGCGACGCGTGGATCGCCACCGACCGCGGGCTCGATACGCTCAACGAGCCGCTCGTCGACGCCCTGTCCTCGATCGAGCGTTCGTGGGCCGGCCGGAGCCCTCAACCCGTATGAACATCCTATCGATACAATCGCACGTGGCCTACGGCCACGTCGGCAACCGCTCCGCAGTATTCCCGCTCGAACGCCTCGGCTACGAGGTCTGGCCGGTCAACACCGTGCAGTACTCGTGCAACGCCGGGATTCCCGGATGGACCGGCGCGGCCTTCGGCGCGGACCACGTCGCCGATATCATCACAGGCCTGGAACGCGTGGGGGCGATGAGCCGCTGCGACGCGGTGCTTTCAGGCTACGTCGGCGACGCTGAAACGGGACGCGCCATCCTCGAGGCCGTCTCCGTCGCCAAGCGGCTGAACCCGACGACCCTCTACTGCTGCGACCCGGTCATGGGCGACAGGCCCGAAGGCCTCTACGTACGCGGCGAGCTGCCCGACTTCTTCATGGACGAGGCGATCCCGCTGGCGGACATAGTCTGCCCGAATGTGTTCGAGGCCGAGCTACTGTCGGGTATCGTGATAGAATCCGACGACGACCTGGCGCGGGCCACCGACGCGATCCACGCCAAGGGGCCGGGCGTGGTGATGGTGACCAGCTATAGGCCGCCATCAAGAGACCGCATCGGCCTGTACGTGAGCGACGGCCGGACGAAACTGGCCGCGTCCGCGCCCATCATCCGCTTCGATAAGCCTCCCAAAGGGTCGGGAGACCTGTCGAGCGCCCTGTTCCTCGGTTACTACCTGATTGGGGGCGGGGTAGGTGAGGCGATCGAGAAAACGCTCGACGCGCTGTACTCGGTGCTCGAGTCGAGCGCCTCGGGCGGCGGCGACAACCTGGCGATTGTCGCCGCGCAGGATGCTATAGCCGAACCGGGGCGGCGCTTCACGGCGACCGCCCCGACCGGCTAGGCCGCGGAGCTTACTTCTTGCGGGGGATGACCGGCGCGAAGGTCCGCGGGTCAGGCAAGGCGAAACCGGTGGGCATCTCACTGGCGCTGGCGAGCAGCCAGGTCTGGTTCCTGCCGAGCAGTCCGCCGGTGCCCTTGAGCGAGCCGCGTACCGTCAGCTTCGAGCCTTCGCGCTTGATGGAGCAATCATACACCTTGCCGTCGGCTGGGTCGATGATCGAGCCTTTCCATTCCTTGCCCTTGTCCTGCAACTCGTAGACGAAATCCAGGCCGCAGTTCGGCGGGTCTCCGGCTAGCGCGTCCGCCCGAAATTTCTTCGTGGCCAGCGTATCGTCGATGAGCCCGGTATCGAGGCTGATGGTGGCTATCATGCGGCCGTACAGCTTGCCGCCGTTCATGTAGAGCATGACGTAGGCGTTCGGCTTGCCGGTCTTGTCGTCGATGATTTTCCATAGGCCAAGGATATCGTCCGCAGCCCAGGCCGAGACCGCGCCGAGAGCCAGCATGGCGAGCATGGCGACGGCAATAATCCTTATCCTCTTCATACGTTTTCCCTCGCGTTTCCCGCGGCGGCTAGGGCCTCGCCGCGTGCTGTGAGTTAGCAGTATAGGCATGGCTCCGACGCCCTGTAAAGAGAAGTTAGTATCTCGGCGTTCCGTCGGCGCGGACGGCGCGCCACCCCAGATTGTAGAGCTTCTCGGCGCCGATCGTGGAAGGCGGGCCGTGGCCCGGTAGCACGATGCAGTCGTCGTCCTGGTTGAGCACCTTCCTCGACAGCTGTTCCTTGAGGAGTCGGCTGCCGTACTGGCTGGCAGTCTTCCCGACCAGCCCGGCGTGCAACGCGTCGCCAGTGAACAATAGCTTCTCGATCCGGTAGACGATGGAATCGGGCGAGTGGCCGGGGACGGACAAGGCCTCTACCTCGAGCCCGCAGGCGACGAAACGCTCGGCGTCCCGGACTGTCCTGCACTTGACCTCGCCTATCATCGCGTTGCTCGAGTAGACCTCGGCGTCGTAGATGCGCAGCAGCGTGCGCAGGCCGTCGACATGGTGGGCGTGGCTATGGGTGACGAGCACCGCCTTGGGCGTATAGCCTTTGCCCTCTATGAAATCCAACAGGCCTATCGTAAAGGCCGCCGGGTCGACGACGACGGCCTCCCTCGTCTCGTCGTTCCCGACGAGGTAGACGTTGGCGAAGCCGTACAGGGAGTAGTGGAAGAAGACGGTCATTCTTCGAGCCTGTCCACGCCAAGGATGGCTTCCTGCGTATTCGACAGCCGCCACGACACGTCGATCTCCTTGGACGGGATGATGAACGCCCGCTTCAGGTTGCAGTCGACGAAATCCGTCTTCTCGAATTCGGATTGGATGAACCTGGAGTTATACAGGTCCGAATTATTGAAGGTCGAGTCGTTGGTCCTGACGCCGTCGAAGTTGTTATGCACGAGTTCGGAACGCTCGAACGAGATATTCAGGAACCTGGCGCCGGCGAAGGAGCAGAACTGGGCGTCTATCCCCGAGAAGTCGCAGGAGTCGGCCGAGCAGAAGTCGAAGAAGCACATCCTGAAGGTGCAGCCGGTGAATGCTACGTTCTTGAGTACGGTCCCGGAGAACGAGCATGCGTAGAACGACTTGCCCGATAGGTCCAGCCCCTCGAACCGGAGGCCGGAGGCATTGACGCTCCTGACCGACGAGGAGGAACGGATCAGGGCCGCCATCGAGGCGGCGACGGCCGACGGGTCATGGCAATGATCGGCGCAGAAAGAGTAACCCGTCAGGGCCGTGGCGCGGCAATCGGGAACCTCGCATCGTATGAAATCGTACATCGGCAGGGCCTCCTCGATAGCCGCTCGCAGGGCGCTAAGCCCTGCGAGCGAGGATAGCCTAAAACGGGTCTGCGCTCAAGCCGCGTTCTATATAATCGATCCGTAACTTGAATATTCCTCGTCTCGGGCGTACACTGCGCTCATGTGCTCGTATTGCGGCTCCCAGCTACCCCAAGGAACCATTGGCTTCCGCGCCGTCTGCGCCGACTGCGGCCGCGAGTTGCATATCTGCAGGCATTGCGGTTTCTATAAACCCGGTGCGTATCGTGATTGCTCCGAGACGGTCCCCGAGGCCGTGCAGGACAAGGAGCGGATGAACTTCTGCGAGTTTTTTAAACCGAATCCAGCCTCGGTCAAAGACGGGAAGGCCGCCAAGGCTTCGGCTTCCGCCAAGGATGCCTTCGACGGCCTGTTCGGCCGCTGACGCGATCAGGATTACCCGATGCACGATCTCGATAGCCCTATAGCCTTCTTCGATTCCGGAGTCGGCGGCCTGCCATACCTCGAGGCCGCCAGGCGCCTCCTCCCGGCTGAACGCTTCGTGTACCTCGCTGATAGGGCCGGCTTCCCCTACGGTACGAAATCCCCGGAACGAGTCAGGGACCTGGCCGTCGGAGCCATCCGAGCTCTCGTCGCCAAGACCGCGCCGAAAGCCGTCGTCATCGCCTGCAATACCGCAACCGAACTGGCCGTCGACGCTATCCGAGCAGATACCCCAGGGCTGATCGTCGTCGGCACGGTACCCGCGATCAAGCCGGCCGCCGCGCTGTCGCGGGTCCGCAGGATTGGCGTCGTGGCCACTGAGGCCGCCGTCGCGGCCGACTACCTGACCGGCCTGGCCTCGGCCTGGGCGGCCGACTGCGAGCTGGTCAGGATCGGTGACGCCGGACTGGTCGACTTCGTCGAACGCCGCCTGCTCGGCTCGACCCGCGACGAGCGCCTGCGGGCCGTCGCGCCCAGTGTGCGTGCCATGCTCGAGCGCGGCGTCGACGTCATCGTCCTCGGCTGTACGCATTTTCTGCACCTGTCCGAGGAGTTTGGCGCCGTCGCCGGCCCCGGCGTGTCCATCGTCGACTCGAGAGACGGCGTGGCCGCCAGGCTGGCGTCGCGGCTCGACGAGGAAGGCCTGCGCGGGAGCGTCGGCGCGCGGCGAACCGGTGGATGCCCCGACAGGCGAGACGCCGAGAGCGACCGCCCCGGAGAGCCCTCCGACCGCCTCTTCCTCACAGGCGCGGGCGACCCCGGACCGGTCTACGGCGGCTTCGCCGAGCGCTTCGGCCTGTCGTGGGCGGGGTGCCTACCTTGAGCCTCGGTACGGTACTGTCCGGCGCCAATAACTCGTTCTCCGTCCTGGCCGAGGACGGTTCTGTCCATTACTGTGCGCTCAAGGGCAAGAAGCTCAAGGGTGCGGAAGGCTTCTATAACCCGCTCGCCGCCGGAGACGTGGTCGAATGGGAGCCGGCCTCGGCGGGCACCGGCATGATCCTATCGCTCCGTCCGCGCAAGAGCCTCTTCTGGCGCTACAACGAGAAGGGCAAGGCCATACAGGCGATAGCCGCCAACATGGACCTGGTTGTATGCGTCACGAGCGCGGGCTTGCCGCCGTTCAGGCCCAGATTCATAGACCGCGTATCGCTTGAACCCGCCTCCGAAGGCATCCCGCTGATCATAGCGCTCAACAAATCGGATCTGGGAATCGACGACGATATGGCCGAGCGCATGGCCGATTATCGGCGCATCGGCTTCGAGACGATGGAGCTGAGCGCGGGAACGGGCGCTGGGGTCGACGCCTTGCGGGAGCGCGTGGCCGGCCGAACGAGCGTGTTCGTCGGACAGTCCGGCGTCGGCAAGAGCTCCCTCTTAAACGCCATCGAATCGGGCCTCGGGCTCAAGGTCGGCGAGGTCTGCGAGAAATACGAGCGCGGTCGGCATACGACCGTCGCCGCGATACTATCGGTGCTATCCGACGGCGTCACCCGCGTCATCGACACGCCCGGTTTCAGGCGCCTGGCGGTCAGGGGCATAGACCCCGTGACCCTCGGCGCCTGCTTCCCGGAGATACGAGCCGCCTCCGCGGGCTGCACCCTCGGTAGCCGATGCAAGCACCTCGATGAGCCCGGTTGCGCGGTCGTGGCCGCCCTCGAGTCGGGCGGCGTCCACGAGGACCGCTACGAGAGCTACGCGCGCATCCTGGCCGAGCTCGAAGATACGCGTGCTTATGCCAAGAAAGCCGGCAGGCCGCGACGACACCATGAGGACGATTACGAAGATGCATGACCACGCGCTATCGCTACTCGATTTCTACCGTATCCGCGACGACGTCGCCGGATATTGCCTGAGCGAGGAAGGCGCTGCCGCCGTCAGGGCGGGCTTGCCCTCGGCCGACCCGGACGAGGTGGTGGACGCTAAGGCTCGGGCCTCGGCGGTCCGAGAGCTGCTCCGCGACTCGCGGGACGTTCCCGGCGGATCATTCATGCCCGTCGACGCCGCCTCGCGCATCATCGGCAAGCAGGGCTCGTGCCTGGCCGTGGAGGAACTCTGGGCGCTCGGCATGTGGGCCGCCGCCTACGCCGGGCTCGTGCGTTGGCTGTCCGGCGTCAGGCACGAAGGGTTACGCGCCGAGCTCACGGCCGCGCCCGACCTGTCGGCGGTAGCGGCCGCCGCGTTCAGGGTCGTCGGGCAGGACGGCGAGATACGCGACCTGCCCGAGCTTCGCGATATCCGCTCGAAGATACGAGCCATCAACCTCGACATAGAGCGCGTCACGGCCTCCTTCTTCCAGGACGAGTCGACCCGACAGATGCTCCAGAACGACGTACCGACCCAGCGCGACGGTCGGACCGTGCTAGCGGTCAAGGCGGGTTCCCGCTCGAGGCTCAAGGGCATCGTACACGAGGTGTCGTCCACCGGGCAGACCGTCTATATCGAGCCGGAGACCCTCGTCCAGCGCAATAACGAGCTGGTCGAGGAGGAGGCGCGCTACCTGCGGGAACTCCAGCGCGTGCTCCGGGAGACGACGGCCAAGCTCTACAACTACTCGGGAGCCGTCGCGGCGGCCAGGGTCGCCTGCGCCGCCTTCGACGGCCTATACGCCAAGGCCCGCTATTCCCACTTGAACGACGGCGTGTTCGCCGAGGAGCGCGGCTCGGGCCTGGACCTGGTCAAGGCCAGGCATCCGATACTCGGGTCCAAGGCCGTACCGATCGACCTGCGCATGCCCGAGGACGCGCGCACCCTGATCATCACCGGCCCGAACACCGGCGGCAAGACCGTGTCGCTCAAGACCGCCGGCCTGCTGGCCTTGATGAACCAGTTCGGCCTGGCGGTGCCGGCCGGCTACGGAACGGCGCTCCAGGTCTTCGACGGCGTCTGGGCCGATATAGGTGATGAACAGTCGATGGACCAGTCGCTGTCGACCTTCTCCGGGCATATGCGCTCGATCTCGGCCATCGTAGCCGGCGCAACCAGCCGCAGCCTCGTGCTGCTCGACGAGCTGGGCTCGGGTACCGACCCGGAGGAGGGCTGCGCCATAGCGATGGCCCTCCTCGACCTGTTCATCGGACGAGGGGCCTTAGCCATAGTCACGACCCATCACGGCATACTCAAGAACTTCGGCTACACGAAGGAGGGCGTGCTGAACGCGTCGGTCGATTTCGACAAGGATACCCTTTCGCCGACCTACCGTATCCTGATGGGCGTGCCCGGAGAGAGCCGCGCCCTCGATATTGCCGGCAAGAACGGCGTCTCGACCGAGGTGGTCGAGGGCGCGAGGCGCTACCTGCGCGACGAGCGCACCGACGTCTCGGCGTTGATCCGCGGCCTGTCGGACAAGCACCGCGAGCTCGACTCGATGCGAGACGAGGAACGGCGAAGGCTGCGCGACGCGAAGGAAGAGCGGCGAAAGGCAGACCTCAAGGAGCTCAAGCTCCGCCAGCGCGAGTCGGAGCTACGCACCCAAGGCGTCGCCGAGCTCAAGGCACTTCTCCTCGATAGCCGCAAAACCCTCGAGAACCTGGTGCGCGAACTGCGCGAGGGCGAATTGACCAGGGAGAAGACCCAAGCGGTCAAGGAGTTCATCCTCGACCTCGAGCGCAAGGTCGAGGAAGCCGACGAGAAGGCCCGCTCGAACGAGCGCGAACTCAAGGCCGGCTCCAGGCCTCCCGCCGAGATCGGCGAGGGCTGCCAGGTACTGATCCTGCCTTCGCGACGTAGGGGCAAGGCCTTGCGCGCGGTCAAGGGCGGCAAATGGCTCGTCGAGACCGACGCGCTGCGTCTGACCGTCGACGAGGCCGACCTCGAGCCGACCTTCGAGTTGGAGCGGAAGGCGCCGAGCATCTCCATCGAGGCTAGCTCCAGCCGCTCGAACCGCGCCGTCATCGAGCTCGATCTGCGCGGCTATAGGCTGTCCGAGGCCATAGCCGCGCTCGAGCGCCAGCTCGACGCCGCGACGATGGAGGGCTTGTCGGGCTTTTCAATCATCCACGGCACCGGCGAGGGCGTGCTGCAGCAGGGCGTCAGGGAAACCCTGGCACGCTATCCGGGCGTGGCCGACTTCCATTACGCCAGGCCCGAGGATGGCGGCCACGGCAAGACGATAGTCTCCTTCGCCTGAGCGACCCCCTAGGAACCGATCCAGGC
>ENA-UOWO01007949-UOWO01007949.1-activated-sludge-metagenome-genome-assembly--contig:-NODE-7949-length-10320-cov-10.141939_pt1 | contig 10320 bp, 6 predicted proteins | sample MGYA00238148_ERZ761564 | MGnify/ENA primary metagenome ERZ761564 (study PRJEB28885, sample SAMN05720194) | activated sludge metagenome | isolation source: Anaerobic digester | place: USA...
CCCGGCAATCCCGCCTGCCTCAGCGTCAACAACATCAAGGCCCTGCTCCAGGACCGCCAGGGCGGCCTCTGGATCGGCACCTTCAACGGTGGTCTCAATTACCTCCCCGGCACCGCCGGCCGCCGCTTCAGCCGCTACACCCACCGGCCCGGCGACCCCTCCTCGCTCGCCAATGACAACGTCCTCGCCCTCCTGGAGGAGGAATCGGGCGATCTCTGGGTCGGCACCTACGGCGGCGGCCTCGACCGCTTTGATCCCCGCACCGGCCGCTTTTCCCATATCCTCACCGCCTGGCACGATCAGGGCTTCAGCAACGTCCTCTGCCTCCTCCGCGACCGTACGGGACGGATCTGGATCGGCGGCAGCTGCACCAGCGTCGGCCGCCTCGATCCCGCCGGCAACGGCTTTAGCATCATCCGGCTCAACGACAGCAACCGGGAGATCCAGGTGCGCGCCCTCTTCGAGGACCGCACCGGGATGATCTGGATCGGCACGGTCGGGGCCGGCCTCTTCCGCCTCGATCCCGCAACCGAAACCGTCACCGCCTTTTCCACCCGGGACGGCCTGCCCGGCAATGTCATCCACGGCATCCTCCAGGATGAAAACGGCTGCCTCTGGCTGAGCACCAGCGACGGCCTCTGCCGCTTCGACCCCGAAACCCGCCGGGCCAAGTGCTTCTACAAGGAAAACGGCCTCCAGAGCAACCAGTTCAACTACGGCGCCGCCCTCAGAACCCGCGACGGCGAGCTCTTTTTCGGGGGCATCAACGGGGCCACCGCCTTTTACCCCGGCGCCATCCGCGAAAACACTTTCATCCCCCCGGTCGTGATCACCAGTTTCACCCTTTTCAACCGGCCGGTCGAGGTCAACGGCCCGAACGGGCTGCTCAAACAGGAGATCAGCCGCACCCGCAGAATCGACCTCTCCTGGCGCCACACCGTCTTTTCCTTTGAATTCGCCGCTCTCAATTACGCCCTCAGCGAACAGAACCAGTACGCCTACATCATGGAAGGCTTTGAAACCGAGTGGAACTATGTCACCGGCCGCCGCTTTGTGACCTATACCAATCTCGATCCCGGCGCCTATACCTTCCGCGTCAAGGCCGCCAACAACGACGGGATCTGGAATGAAGAGGGCACCGCCATCCAGATCACCATCTCCCGCCCCTTCTGGAAGACCACCTGGTTCACCCTGCTGGTGCTGGCCGCCCTCCTCATGCTGGTCAAGCTCTTCATCGACTATATCCGCCAGCGCCGCGACCTGCTCAAGGCGCGCTCCCTGGCGGGCCTCTCCCAGCTCAAACTGCTGCGCTACCAGATGAATCCCCATTTCCTCTTCAACGCCCTGGGCTCGATCCGCTCGATGATCCTCATCAGCCAGGAACAGGCCTGGGACATGGTATCGGCGCTCTCGGAATTCCTCCGCTACTCCCTGCTCAACTTTAACAAGGCGGAGGCCCTGCTCGACGACGAAATCACCGCCGTCACCAATTACCTCAATATCGAAAAGGTGCGCTACCGGGATACGCTGCAGGTGGCGGTCAATATCGACGAAGAGGCGCGCAAGCTGGTCGTCCCCGCCTTTATCTGCCAGCCCCTGGTCGAAAACGCCATCAAGTACGGCATGCAGACCAGCACCCTGCCCCTGCAGGTGACCCTCAATATCCGCTACCGCGAAGAAGTGCTTGCCATCGACGTCTCCAACAGCGGCCGCCTCAAGCCGCTGCCCGGCGGCGCCAGTGCCCAGAGCGACGGCCACGGCAATTCGGTGGAGAATATCCGCCAGCGGCTGGAAATCATGTTCAGGGAAGAGCAGAGCTTTGTCCTCACCGAAGAGGAGGGCATGGTGCACGCCCGGATCCGGATCACCAGCCGGGGATTGAAGCGCGGAAGTCTCGAGGAGACGGGGATCAAGGGATAGTGCGGGTGCGGTCCGGAATGGAAGGCAGCGGTCAAGCGCGCGGCGGGCTCAGAGGGCGAGGAGGTGCTGCAGCCGGGCGGCGTAGCGCCGGCTCATCACCAGCGGCTTGCCGATCCCGCGCATATGGACCAGATGGGAATAGTTGGGACGCTTTTCCACCCGCTCGACAAAGGTAAAATTGACCAGCGTCGAACGGTGGATGCGCTGGAAATATTCCACGGGCAGGATCTCCTCCCACCGCTGCAGGCTTTTGGCCACCAGTTCCGGCCGTGACTCCTGATAATAGAGGTAGCTGTAGTTGCCGCCGGCGGTGATGCAGCGGATCTGCGCCACCTGCAGGAACTTGAGCGAGCCGGAGACCATCACATAGGCCACATCCTCGAGGCCGAGCCTGGGCTTGTGGCGCAGCGCCTCGGGCGGCCTGCCGCTCAGCCGTCCGATCGCCACGCCGAGGCGCTCCTTCTGGATAGGTTTGAGCAGATAATCCAGGGCATTGACCTCAAAGGCCTTGATGGCATACTGGTCGTAGGCGGTGATGAAGATGATCCGGGCGGTGACTTGCGCCTGCTCGAGCAGTTCAAAGCCGAGGGCGCCGGGCATCTGGATGTCGAGAAAGATGACGTCGAAAGAACGCTGCGCGATCAGTCCGGCCGCCTGCCGGACGCTGCCGGCCTCCCCCTCCACACGGATCTCGGGATAATCGGCCAGCAGCCCCTTGAGTTCCTCACGCACCAGCCACTCATCATCGACGATGAGGGCGGACCATGAGCTTCCTCCGCTCATGCCGGCCCCTTCTCCGCCAGGATCGCGACCCACTTTTCCCCCTCCGCCCGCATCGCCTCCCGGTCCGGCGCCGCTTTGGTCAGAGCGGAGCCGCAAAAGATGCCACTGCGGTCGAATGCGGCGGCCTCAGCCAGGTTGGCCCGGTTGATCCCGCCGGTGTAGACCATCTGCAGTCCCTTGTAAGGGCCCTTCCAGGCGGAGGCGAGGCCGAGGAAAGAGACGGTTTCGGTGATGGCGGGGAAGAGCTTGTGGATATACTGCCAGGGATAGAGGTTTGGCAGCTCTTCGATGGCGCAGCCGTAGAGGCGCGCCTTTTGCGCCAGCTGCGCCCCCACCCCGCTGATGCCGCCGGGGATGCAGAGCAGGTCGGCGGCGGCGCTGCGCTCGACCACCTCGGGAAAATAGTCAGGGCAGACGATGCCCGCCACCCCCATGCCGATGACCTGGTCGGCCTGTTCCGCGGTCATCACCGTGCCGGCCATGACCAGGGCTTCGGGCTGCCGGTCGAGGAGGAGGGCGATGCCGGGGGCCGCCGCCGGTGAACGCAGGGCGATTTCGAGGGTGATGCCGAGGGGGTCGAGGGCCTCCCAGGCGGCGAGGCACTCCTCCGGCCGGGCCGGCGAGAGCAGTGCAATGAGACGCCCCGCCTGGAGGCGGGCGAAGAGGGCGCGTGTCCTGTTTTCCATGCTCATCTCCACATGTTCCGGATTTGACAGTAGTTAAACATATTAAAATAGCGCGAGAATCAAAACACTTTTTTTTGCCCGCCGACCGGAGAGGCCGGCCGATTTTCAGCTTGATTGCTATGGAAAATTCTGCTATACTATATGGCAAAAATCGCGACCTCTGTAAATCCGGCGGCTAACACCCTTTCAGGAGTAGAGATGGAACTGACCCGCGGCAGTGGTGTATTGATGCATGTGAGCTCTTTCCCTTCGCCCCACGGCATCGGCGATCTGGGGCAGGAAGCATATAATTTTGTCGACCTTCTGGCCGAATCCAGGCAAAAATACTGGCAGATTCTTCCCCTCAACCCCACCGATCCGGCGTATGGCAATTCCCCTTATCTCAGCAGCAGCGCATTCGCGCTCAACTCCCTGCTCATCAGCCCCGAGCGGCTGGTCGAGGAGGGCATGCTCACCCCGGCCGATTTCGCGGGATTGACCCCGCCGCCGGAGGGGCCGATCGACTATCCGGCGGTCACCGGCTACAAGCGGGCCCTCTTCGCCCGGGCTTTCGCCAGATGGCGCACCGCGCCGGATCCCGGCTTTGACCGTTTTTGCGCTGACCAGGCCGCCTGGCTCGAGGATTTTTCCCTCTTCATCGCCCTCAAGGGCCATTTCCCGGGTGAGAGCTGGAGCGAATGGCCGGTCGAACTGCGCGACCGCTATCCGCAAGCCCTTGCGGCCATGCGCACACAGCTGGCCGAAGCCATCCTGTTCGAGAAATTTCTCCAGTATGTGGTACAGAAGCAGTGGTTCGACCTCAAACGCCACTGCGCCAGCCGCGGCATCACCATCATCGGCGACCTGCCCATCTATGTCGATTTCGGCAGCAGCGACGTCTGGTCCCATCCCGACCGCTTCAAACTCGACGAAAACCGCGAGCCTTATGTGGTCTCCGGCGTGCCCCCCGACTATTTCAGCGCCACCGGCCAGCTCTGGGGCAATCCGATCTACGACTGGGAGGCCCTGGCCAAAGACGGCTTTGCCTGGTGGCTCAACCGCATGCGCCAGAACCTGCGCCTCTTCGACATCGTCCGCATCGACCACTTCCGCGGCCTCATCGCCTACTGGGAGGTGCCGGCCGAGGAGGAGACCGCCATCAACGGGCGCTGGGTCACCGTCCCCACCTACCCCTTCTTCGAACGCCTCGTCGCCGGCATACCCAACCTCAACGTCATCGCCGAGGACCTCGGCGTGATCACCGACGACGTCAAGCAGGCCCTGCAGCATTTTGGCCTGCCGGGGATGAAAGTGCTCCTGTTCGCCTTCAGCGGCAACCCGTCCGAAAACCCCTATATGCCCTGGCGCTACGAACCCAACTGCATCGTCTATACCGGCACCCACGATAACAACACCGCCATCGGCTGGTGGCGCCTGGATGCCACCGAGGAGGAGAAGCGCCACCTGCAGGAATATCTCGGCCATGCGGTCGACGAGTCCACTGTACACTGGGAGCTGATCCAGGTGGCCCTGAGCTCGCCGGCCAGGGTCGCGATCATCCCCCTGCAGGATCTGCTCGGCGTCGATGAGCGGGGGCGGATGAATGTGCCGGGGACCAGTGTCGACAACTGGCAGTGGCAGCTCGGCCATGGTGAGATGGATACCGCCTGCTTCGCCCGGCTCGCCGAACTGACGGCCCTTAATAACCGCTAACAGGGGGCACGGTCATGTGCGCCCCGCGCTTTATTCATTCCCGATGGAGGAGAACATGACCTGGTTCACCAGCCTCGATCCGCTCTGGCAGGCCCTGCTGGCGACCTGTTTCACCTGGATGCTCACCGCTCTCGGCGCGGCCATGGTCTTCTTTTTCAAGAGCATCAACCGTCAGGTGCTCAACTCCATGCTCGGCTTCGCCGCCGGAGTGATGATCGCCGCCAGCTTTTGGTCGCTGCTCGCCCCGGCTCTCGAGATGGCCGAAGGGGGACCGCTGCCCGCCTGGGTGCCGGCTGTAATCGGCTTCCTCCTCGGCGGGGCCTTTCTATGGCTGGTCGACCATATCCTGCCCCATCTCCATATCGGCCTGCCCGATACAGCCGCAGAGGGGATCAAGACCCACTGGCAGCGCAGCATCCTGCTTGTGCTGGCCATCACCCTGCACAACTTTCCCGAGGGGCTTGCCGTCGGCGTGGCTTTCGGAGCCGTCGGCGCGGACCTGCCCACCGCCTCGCTCGCCGGCGCGATAGCCCTCGCCCTCGGCATCGGCATCCAGAACTTCCCCGAGGGAGCGGCGGTTTCGGTCCCCCTGCGCCGTGAAGGACTCAGCCGCATAAAGAGCTTCTGGTTCGGCCAGGCTTCGGGCATCGTCGAACCCATCGCCGGTGTGCTCGGGGCGGCCGCAGTCCTGCTGATCAGGCCGATCCTGCCCTACGCCCTCGCCTTCGCCGCCGGCGCCATGATCTATGTGGTGGTGGAAGAGTTGATTCCGGAAGCCCAGCAGGAATCCGACACCCACGCCGCGACCATCGGCGCGATGCTGGGATTTGCGGTGATGATGACTCTGGATGTGGCTCTGGGATAAGGATTCAAAAATGAGAGCCCCGGCGCGCACACCAGGCTCTGCCGGGGCTGTTCACTTGCCGGCGCTCAGCGCACCAGCATCATCTTGATGCGCACTCGTTTATCGTTGGTTTGCAATTCCGCCCAGTAGAGACCGCTCGCCTGGGCCTCCGCCCTGAAACTGACCTCGTGGATGCCTGCGCGCTGCTCCCCCTCCGCCAGCCGCGCCACCTCCCGCCCGTTGACATTGATCACCCTCAGCACCACCCGACCCGCCTGCGGCAGCTCGTAACGGATGACCGTGGCGGCGTTGAAGGGATTGGGATAGTTCTGGCGCAGGGCCAGGCTGTTGGGGCTGATTTGTACCTCTCCGGCGGCGCCGCGCCAGAGCGCGTCCTGCGCCCAGGCCAGGGGGGAAGCAGCCGCTTCACCCTTGAGCACCTCTTCCAGATTCTTCGCCAGCAAAGTCTCCTCCCGCCCGAATTCACTGTTCCAATAAGTCAGGCTGAGGGGGCTCCCAGTCTGTGCGCCCTCAACAAAATCCGGCGTGGCGATGTCATCCCCCCAGATGGTGATCAGCACCCGCCCACCCTGTACGGCGCCGGCTCCAGCCAGGATGCGGCCGTCCGCCCAGACCGCCACCTCATCGCCATCGGCCAGCTCCTCCGCCTCGAGCAGGAGATGGGCATGGGCGCCCGTCCCGAAGGGCGGTTCATAATGGCGCGGGGAACCCTCCGTCCACAAGCTGACGGGAGGCTCCGGGGCGCCGCCGCGGTTCAGCGGCAGGAGCAGGGTATCGGCATCGGTGAGATAGAGCTGGTAGCCCCTGCCGGGCTGGAGTGGGCCGATCTGGTCGATCCCCTCCTCCGGCCAGTAGAGACGCCCCTCGCCATCCTTGAGCAGGGCGGCCCGGCCACCGAGCGAGGCCAGGGCGGAATCGGTTGCCATATGCATGGTGTACCACCACGGGATGATCTGCCAGCCCCGCTGCAGGGCGAGGGGCGCAGGCGCGGTGTTGATCTCCCAGCCCGCAAAGTCGAGGCTGGCCGCGGCGGGGGCATGAATCCAGTAGCCCTCGCGCATCGACCAGACCTTGCGCTCATCCCAGCCGCGATCAGCACTGAAGCGCCGCCCGGCGGCGTCGCGCAGGATCAGCCTTTTGTCGGCAAACATGTTGCTCAAGCTCGAGTCATCCGGAGCCACTGGGGTGGAGACCAGATTCCAGCCGGGATCCAGGGCGAGCTGGTACTGCCGCCGGCCGCTGGTGGTGAATTCGCCGCTCAGGCTCCAGGGGCCGCTGCCGCCGCGGTTGCGTCCGCGCGCCCGCCAGAAATAGTGCTGCTCGTAGGCCAGCCGGCCGGGGATGCAAAAGGTATCGGCCGCAGCGTTCAGTTCGGAGGCGATAACGGAGAAATCGCTGTCGGGCGAAAGCTGCAAAATATACTCCCGCGCCCGCTCATCCGCACGCCAGGCGAGGGTGGTGCGCACCGGCAGCTGCAGGGGCGTCACGGCCAATAGGGGCGCCGCCGGGGCGACATCAAAGCTGTAGCTGACCAGGCTGCCGATGCACATCTGCGCGCAGCGGAGAAAGTAGCCGAGATCGAACACCAGCTTGTCCGCCGCCATAATCCGGTCATTGACGGTGTGGTAGTAAGGGTTGAAATCCGGGGGATAGGCGCCCCGCCGGTAGTCTTCAATGATGAGAATGGAGCTGTAATTATAATCCCAGAAGGGGGCGTGATCGCTGTTCGGGGTGCCGGGGTTGACGATCCAGGGGGCAAGGCCGATGCCGTAATTGGTATTGATATCGACGAGCCGCTGCGCGAGGTCGAGGGACCGGGCGACGGGCCGCGTGTGCAGGGTGACGACGCGGTCCTGATTGCCGTCGTAAGCGATCATGTCCATGTTGATCACGCCGAGGATCTGGTGGCCGAGGTTGGCGACCTTGCCGGCGTAGGAGCGGGCGCCGACCAGGCCGGTCTCCTCCTCATCCCAGAGGGCATAGATCACAGTATAGGGCATGCGCTGCCGGCCGAGCAGGCGCGCCGCCTCGAGCACCGCGGCGGTGCCGCTGGCATTGTCGTCGGCCCCGTAGGCGCGGCTGCCGGGGGGCATGCAGTCATAATGGGCGCAGATGATGAACTGCTGTTCGGGATGGAGATAGCCCTGCTGAAAGGCGACGACATTCTCGCCCCGGGCGCCGAAATAATCGATAAAGGGGGCAAGGCCGTGGCGGGTCAGCTCCTGAAAGATATAGTCGGCGGCGAGAGCGTTGCCCGGCTGCAGGTAGTGGCGGGAGAGGATGGTATAATTGACGCCCCCGATCCAGGCCTCCTGCTCCCCGGAAAGAATGCGCACCCGGGTGAGCATCGAATCGACATCGATCCGTCCGATGACCTCCTGGATCAGATTCTCCTGCGCCGTGAGCAGGCTGTCCCCGGCGGTGCCGGCGTGGAGAGTGACGGCGCCAAGAAGAATTATCCCCAGAATGAGACTTTTAATGCGCATATCCGGCCTTTCTGTTTCACCAAAATAAAAAATAGTAGGGGCAATGTCAACAGAAAAGCAGGGGGTATCCGCCACCGGGGGAATCCCGCCGCAGCGGCTGCGGGAGAGCGGCCTCCGCCCTTCCGGGCTCGATGCCTGGATTGCCTTTTGCCGGTCTCCCGGGAGGCAGAATCGCCTGCGATCGGCCCGGGCGAGCTGTAAATCAGTTGCGTAAAAGAATTATTTTATGCATATTAGACTTTAAGAAAATTATCAAGGAGTACACCCCATGCTTCACTGCCGCAAGCTGTTTATCCCTATTCTCATCGCCCTCCTGACCGCAGCGGGCTGGACGATGCCGGCCGATTCGAGCGTTTACGAGCCGCCGGCCGACCAGAGTCAGCTCCCGATCATCAAGGGTAAAAAAGTCAGGAATATCATTCTGCTCATCGGCGACGGCATGAGCGTCTCCACCGTCTCCTATGCGCGCATCAAGGGGCCGGGTGTCGCCGGTGCCCTCCATATGGACCGCATGCCCATCGCCGGATTTGTCCGGACCAGTTCGGCGGACAATCTCATCACCGATTCCGCCGCGGCCAGCAGCGCGATGGCCTGCGGCATCAAAACCAATAACGGCCGCATCTCCCGCACCCCGAATGGCGCCATGCCCCTCAGCATCATGGCGGCTTGCAAGGCGAAAGGGATGGCCACAGGACTGGTCGCCACCTCCTCGGTCACCCACGCCACCCCGGCCGGCTTCGGCGCCCACACCATGAGCCGCAAGGAGCAGCCCCTCATCGCGGAACACCTGCTCCTGAACGGGATTAACGTCATGCTGGGTGGCGGCTACTCCTTTTTCATTCCGCAGAGCGAGCCGGAGAGCCGCCGGGCGGACGAGCGCAACCTCCTCGACTTCGCCCGCTCCAAAAACTATGCTGTGATCAGAAACCGCGAGGAGTTGCAGAACGTCGAAGGACCAAGGGTGCTCGGACTCTTTGCCGGGGAGGGCATGCAGACCCTGCGCCCCGAACCCACGCTCGCGGAGATGACCGCCAGGAGCATCGAGCTGCTCAAAAAAAACCGGAAGGGTTTTATCGTCATGATCGAGGGCAGCCAGATCGACTGGGCGAACCATGAACACAACGCGGAGAATTCGGTCCGCCAGACCCTTGATTTTGACATGGCCGTCGCCGAGGCGCTCAAATTCGCGCAAAAGGACAAGCACACCCTGGTGGTGGTGACCGCCGACCACGAGACCGGCGGCCTCTCCATCAACGGCGGCAAGGTCGATGGCAGCGAAGTGGATCTCCACTGGAGCACCGACGGCCACTCCGGCGCCACCGTCCCCCTCTACGCTTATGGCCCCGGGGCGCAGCTCCTCTCCGGATTCCACGAGAACACCGACATCCCCAAGGTCTTCGCTTCGCTGCTCAAGATCAAAAATTTCCCGGCCATTATCCAAGAGGCCCCCGCCGAGCCCGGACTATAGCCGGCATCAGTTGACGCCAAGCGAGACCCGGCGGCGGCGATAGTCCGCGCCGACGGAGGCGAGCACATGAAAAAAGGGAGATGGAATCAATTCCATCTCCCTTTTCAGCGTTGAGCCGGAGAGCCTTTTCCACGCTGCTCCTTCTCCCGGGCTATTCCATCTTCCGCAGCACCCTGGCCGGGCAGCCGGCGACAATAGTGTTGGGCGGAACATCTTTGGTCACCACCGCCCCCGCGCCGATGATCGCCCCCTCACCGATGGTCACCCCGCACAGAATGGTTGAACTCGAGCCGACAGACGCCCCCTTGCGCACATAGGTCGGCACGCACGCCCAGTCCGCCTCGGTCTGCAGGGAGCCGTCCGGGTTGGTCGCGCGCGGGAATTTGTCGTTGATGAAGGTGACGTTGTGGCCGATGAAGC
>ENA-UOWO01007952-UOWO01007952.1-activated-sludge-metagenome-genome-assembly--contig:-NODE-7952-length-10316-cov-5.932170_pt1 | contig 10316 bp, 8 predicted proteins | sample MGYA00238148_ERZ761564 | MGnify/ENA primary metagenome ERZ761564 (study PRJEB28885, sample SAMN05720194) | activated sludge metagenome | isolation source: Anaerobic digester | place: USA...
CAACTCCCGTTTTGTCTGAGAATCAGATGAAGGAAGCGGTTCAGAAGTTCAAGAAGATCATCACCGACAGTGAAGGTGAGATCGTTCATGAAGAGAACTGGGGTCTGAAGAAACTCGCTTATCCAATCCAGAAGAAATCGACAGGTTTTTATTACCTGATCGAGTTCAGAGGGCAGGGCGAGTTGATTGACAAGCTGGAAGTACAGTACAGGAGGGATGAGAGAATCATCCGTTTCCTTACCTTCCGTATGGACAAGTATGCTGTAGAGTATGCCGAGAAGAAGAGAAAGATGAAAGAAACCGAAAAAGTCAGGGAGGAGTAATCATGGCACAGAACAATTCAGAAATCAGGTACCTGACACCGCCTACAGTTGAGATCAAGAAGAAGAAATACTGCAGGTTCAAGAAGAACAAGATCAAGTACATCGACTACAAGGATCCCGAGTTTCTCAAGAAATTTCTCAACGAGCAGGGTAAGATACTTCCCCGCCGCATCACCGGCACCTCGCTGAAATATCAGAGGAGGGTCGCCAAGGCAATCAAGCGTTCGCGTCATCTTGCCATGCTTCCGTATGTAGCTGATCTTTTAAAGTAAGGAGGAAGAGATATGAAGATTATTCTCAGGCAGGATATAGAGAAGCTGGGACAGAAGAACGACATTCTTACCGTCAAGACCGGCTATGCAAGGAATTACCTTATTCCCAAGGGTTTAGCAGTACAAGCAACTGACTCTGCGCTGAAGATTCACAATGAGAATCTTAAGCAGAGGGCCCACAAGGAGGAAAAGATCAGGGGTGAAGCTGAGAAGCTTGCACAGAAGCTTGCTGGAGTGAAGCTCGTGATCGGCGCCAAGGTCAGCTCGGCCGGCAAGATCTTCGGATCAGTAAATACCATTCAGCTGGCTGAAGCCCTCAATGCAAAGGGATACGAGATTGACCGCAGGAACATTCTCCTTGGCGAGGATGCCATCAAGGAAGTAGGGAGCTACAAGGCAGTTGTCAAACTGCACCGTGATGTAAAGGTGGATCTTGAATTCGAGGTTGTGGCCGAATAATTACCACACACCATATTGATATGCATACGGCGGGGGGTCTGAGACCCCCCGCTGTTGCATATGGATACCTATCTGCCTGGCATGCAGGTTGATCATTTGACTGCCACCGTCTCTATCTCGATGAGGGCGCCAAGCGGCAGACCCTTGACGGCAAATGCTGCCCTGGCAGGCTGGTCAGCTGTATAGAACTGCGCATAAACCTCATTCATTGCCTTGAAATCAGACATGTCTGACAACAGGCAGGTTGATTTGACGACATCATTCATCGTATAGCCTGCTGCTGTCAGTATAGCCCTGATGTTTTTCAGCGCCTGGGTGGTCTGTTCGGTAATGCCCCCCTCAACCATCTTTCCCGTGGCAGGATCAATGGGTACCTGTCCGGAGATATAGAGAGTGCCGCCGGCCTCCACAGCCTGGCTGTAAGGTCCTATTGCCCCCGGCGCACCGGTTGTGCTGATGATTCTTTTCATACCTGATATCTTTGATTCGTTAGTAATTCTCATGGTAATCCTTCCTCCTTTCGTACTTGAGATCCTGAAGCATGCTTGCCTTTGCCCTGATAGTGAAGTTCCAGCTCTTCATGTAACCGGTGGGAATCCATGAAAAGCTCATCTCCCAGCAATGGAGATCACGACTGATACCCACTCTCGTCATGGTTATCTCCTTCTGTCTGAAGTCGTATCCGGTATTGTAGGTGAGAGCCATCTTCGGGGTCAGCTTCAGGTCTCCTGACATGGTCATGGCCTGGGATATATTGGTACGCAGTCCGGGTTTGCTGTAGCTGAAGTTATATGCCATTCTGAGCGACCACGGCACGTCGAACCTGACATATCCGAACTCGTCCAGGTTTCTGTTCGAGAGTGGAAGGTTGCCCGGGGCAGCTCCGCCCTGAGCTCCGGGATCGCCGGGCTGGCGGCCCGCGGACATTTGTCCCCCCTGCCCCCCGGACTGTTGTTTTTTGTCCTTGTTCCCCAGCAACTGCCCCAGGTCAAGGTCAAAACTCATGTTGAATCCTGTCATCCTGGCAAGACCGAGTCCCTGGCTGATGGCAAGCTCGTTAACTGCGCCTCCTGTGGCGTTCATGCCATAGATCGAAAAACTGCCGTTTGCCTGGATGTTTATGTTCTGTGCCAGGGTTGTCCGGAAGGATACGCTGACAGGCGACCAGTTCAGGGAGTCGGAGAACAAGTTGTATGAGGTGTTAAGCGACAGGTTATCAATCAGTTTAATCTTCCTGGGCTTGCCGGTGGTATCATTCCTGGAATAGACCTTGGCTTCTACGATATTTGAAAGGCTGAAGGCGACAGATCCTGACCTGGTACCCGTTGACGGGGTCCCGAAGATGCTTCCTTCATAGATGGAATACTCGCGCGTCCTGCCAACAGTGTCGTATTGAACTGTCCTGTACATGTCACTCGAAAGCTTATCTGTCTCAGGCGAATAGGAAAAGCTGACGGAGGGCTTCATTACATGCCTTATTGACTCAAGCCTTGATCCCTTTTTTGTGAACGAAAAAGTACCGTAGACGGAAGGATTGAATCCTGCACTCACTGTCGGCACCAGTGCATGGCCATAGGTGAGTCCCCTGAGGGTGTCATTCACAACCGAGGGGACAACCATGTTCCTGGTTTCATCATAGTAATCAGGGTCCCATCTCTTCGTAATCTGCTGGGTGTAGAGCACTCCAGTGTACCTAAGCGACGGGGAGATGGAGAAGTTATTGAAAGGTCTGAACTGAAGGCTCAAGGGTACCTCATGCTTGAAGCCGTTCTTCATGTTTTTCCACACCGCACTGGTGAACAGGAGGCTGTCATATGTGTCTATCTTATTCTCAAATGAGGCGGTATACTGGGTTGTTATATCATGATACCACCTGGTCTTCCCCACCGGCTTTTTAGGCTTGAACGGGTAGATGCGCGAGACGTTCAGGCTTCCCCTTGGCAGGTTGAGCATCATCGTCTTGTTCTGCACGTTCTGCGACTGGTTGATGCTCGTGGAAAAGCTTACAGGTGCTCCTGCCCATGATTTTGTATAGCTGATGCTTGACTGTCTGGTGGTGGTAACATGGTCTGCCACTTCATAGCTGTTGTTCCTGTCATAGCCGTTGGAGCTCATATTCACGCTGGCGGAGAACCGAGAACCGGGATTGGCCTTTGTATCCTGCGAATGCGACCAGCTGATGCGGTAGTTGGTGTTCTTCCCGTAATCGGGAAGCCCCTTATAGCTGGTAACGTTATTGGCGTAACTGAAACCGAATGATCCCGAGTAGCGGTACCGGAGACGGTATGAGGTTGCTGCATCGGCAAGCCAGGTGCCGTTGGTGTAGATAGTGCCCGTCAGTTTCAGATCGAAGTAATCGCTTAACGCGAAATAGTACCCCCCGTTTGAAAGGAAATATCCCCTCCGGGCCTCCTGGCCGTATTTGGGCATGACGATTCCTGAGGCTCTCTTTTGCTGTACCGGGAAGAATCCGAAGGGCAGGATGAGAGGGAGGGGAATGTCGGCTACGACCATATATGCTGGTCCTGATACGATCTTTTCTCCCGGGTATACCTTGGCTCTCGGGAGGGAGAGATAGAAATGAGGCTCCTCGGCCTCACAGGTGGTGAACTTGCTGCGGTTGACGTGAAGGGTCCCGTCCTCGTGTCTCTTTGTTGTCAGGCTCTGAAGGAAGCCTCCCTCCTGTTCGGTGGTGACATTACGGATCACCCCCTTTTTTGATTTGAAGTTATAGTTTAGCTCTTTCGATTCGAACTCCTCCGAACCATCCTTGTATACTGGCAGGCCTACAGCCTTGCCGGTGGAATCCCTCCTGAAGGTGGCGTATACCGATCCTGTCTCCATATCCAGCACAATGGAGTCAGCCGTGAGTTCTATGGTTCCATAGGTGACTTTCGCATTCTCCACCAGGCTGACTTTCTTCGACCGCATGTCAGTCTTCATGTAACCCTCAGAGGTATAGACAATTGGTTCATCAACAGCATCCGGAGAAATAATAAGGCGTGTTTTAGTCAGCGAGGTATCCGTGATTGTGGTGAATTCGCCGGGAAAGAGTGTGTCATTTACAAATGCAGGAGAAGGATTCACTTCATTCAGCCCGGTCACAGTGGTATCAGGAAGGGACTTCAGAACGGTGTCCGGGAGGTTCTTCCCGGCCGTGACAGGCTGCGCCGGCTCCTGGGCAAGCAATGAGGCCTGGAAGAGAAGCGGCATGAAAATTGCCACAAACAATCTTTGTGGAAAAGAATGCAAGTTAAATGCTATTTTTGCGTAATTAATAAGCATCTCTGAAGAGCCAGCGACAAAACTAATTAAAATTCGCAAAGCAGTAATGCGGCAAAGTACCAAAATAAGAGGGTTAAGAGTTATTCCGGCATGTGCCGTATTTATAGCAGCAATAAGTATGCCGGTGAATATTAAGTCACAGCCGCTCCCGTCTGAAGATGAGTGGGTAGTGGTCATTGATGCCGGTCATGGAGGGAGGGATCCCGGAGCCGTCGGGGCAAAGGCAAAGGAGAAGAACATCAACCTTGCCGTAGCGCTCAAGACAGGCAGGTACATCAGTGACAACATGAAGGATGTGAAGGTCATATACACTCGTGACGATGATACTTTCCTCGGGCTGGACGAGAGGGCTGAGGTTGCCAACAGGAACAAGGCAGACCTTTTTATTTCGATTCATTCGAATGCAATGCCTGACAAACGGTTCACCGGGGCTGAAACCTATGTTCTTGGTCAGACGATGGACGAGGCCAACCTGCAGGTTGCAATGAAGGAAAACTCAGTTATCACGTTAGAAAAGGATTACGAAACGAAGTACGAAGGTTTCGATCCGAACTCGGTGGAGTCGTACATCATTTTCTCACTCATGCAGAACACCTACCTCAGGCAGAGCACCGAATTCGCCACAATGATACAAAGCCAGTTCAGAGACAGGGTTGGCAGGAAGGACAGGGGTGTCAGACAGGCAGGTTTTCAGGTACTCTGGAGAACAACGATGCCTTCAGTGCTGGTAGAAATGGGCTTCATTACCAATGCCGAGGAAGAGAAGTTCCTCGTATCAGAGCAGGGACAGGATTATCTTGCCTCTGCAATTTTCAGGGCATTCCGTGACTATAAGCAGACCATTGACAGCAGGACAGGAGTGAGAAACGGTAAAGTTGTTACTCAGGCAGCGGCTCCGGTGGCGGGCAATGAAGACTCCACGGCCGGAAAAGGGACGCAGGTGCCATCAGGTCAGCAGGAGGCCAGACCTGCGGTATCAGCGGCAGGGAATGAAGATAAAGCTGTGGATCAGCCGGTCAGGAGTGACATTGTACCTTCGGAAACGGCTGTGAAGAATGACAGTGGTGCGGCAGCGGCAAAGCCTGTTCTGATCTCTCCTGCCCCGGCAGACGATATTTATTTTATGGTGCAGGTATCTGCGATGCCGAAAAACAGGGAGCTGACACAGAGCCAGTTAGAAGGGCTTGACCCGATAAGCAGGATTGAAGACGGCGAAAGAATTAAATATGCATCTGGAAAATTCGTTTTATATGATGACGCGTTGAAGCACAGGCGCACGCTTACGGGAAGATACCCCGACGCATTCGTCATTGCTGTCAGAAACGGAAAGATTATGCCTCTGAGGGAGGCGATAGAACGACAAAAGAGATAAAAGCAACCCTATGAAGATATCCCGCGAGGTAAAGGTCGGCGCCGTAGCACTGATCACCATTATTGCATTCATCCTTATGTTCGAGTTTCTCAAGGGCACTGCCCTGTTCACAAGTACAGACACTTATCATATTGTGTATGATAACATTGCCGGGCTTACAGAGTCAAATCCGGTCGAGATCAACGGTTACCAGGCCGGTGTCGTCCAGGATGTGAAGCTGGTCAATGACGGGTCAGGACGAATCCTGGTATCACTCTCTGTTGACAAGCACTTCAACATACCCAGGGACACAGAGGCTGAGATTACCACAGCCACCCTCATTGCCGGCATGAAGATAGTCCTGCGCATGGGAGAGAGCAGCGAAATGTGCCATAACCATGATACAATATCAGGGTATGTGGCCACATCAATACTAGACAGGCTGAGTGAGACCATCAGCCCGCTGGAAGGCAACATCACCAGTATAATTACCAGGCTTGACTCGGTGGTGTCTGCCCTCAACAGCGTCTTTACTCCCGAAATGACCGGTGATATCCGTTCCACTATGGCAAACATGAGTGATGTTACCGCCGGGCTGAAGCAGATTTCTGACAGCAGGAAGGATGAGCTTATGGCCGCCATCAGTGAGATCCAGGCCTTCACCGCGATGCTTTCATCCAACAGTTCAACAATTGATTCCACCCTTAAGAATATAAGCGGGATCTCCGAAGCTGTTGCCAGGGCTGACCTGGAGACCTCTCTGGCCTCCCTCCGCTCATCACTGAACGGACTTGACACCATCGTGACCGGAATCAGCCGGGGAGAAGGCTCGGCAGGAAAGCTTGTCACAAGTGACAGTCTCTACACAAACCTGAGCAATTCACTCAGGAGTCTTGACCTCTTACTTCGTGACATGAAGGAAAATCCGAAGAAATATGTCCATTTCTCCATTTTTGGCAGAAAATCGGAATGATTTGTTAAAATAATACTAAACAATACAATATCACCGTGTTGCAAGCCAAATGAGGGGAATTTGCCTTAACAGGGCATTTCAGGATATAGATATCTTCAATCTGTAAAAGGCTGTGTAACATCTCATTCATGTTAATGTACTGATTATTTGGAAATTAGACATTTTGACCAATGTTTGCCAATTTAAGGGACTGAGGTTCATCACAGTATAGAATAAATGGCAAAGTCAATAGTAAAAAATTTTTTTTTTTACCTTTTTTTTTACAAATATTGTCCCGGGTTTCAGCACCAGAAAAGAAAGCTACTCCTTTTTAATTTCTATCTGAATGAACAAGTCACACGATGAGGTTTGGAATAATTGTCTTGAGATAATCCGTGACATTATTCCTTCGGCCAGCTTTAAGACCTGGTTCGAGCCTATTGTTCCGCTCAGGCTCGAGAAAAACATACTGACAATACAGGTGCCAAGCCCTTTCTTTTACGAATATCTCGAAGAGCAGTACATAGACATCCTCCGCAAGACCCTGAGGCGTGAGATTGGCAATGATGCCAAGCTGGAGTACAACATTATCATGGAAAATTCCGGATACGCCAATGGCAAGCCTTACACGGTAAGGTATCCGTCAAGGAACAAGACTGATCTCAGGAACAAACCGATGCAGGTTCCCTTTAAGGTCACCCAGCCTGCAATAAAGAATCCGTTTATCATACCGGGAATCAAGAAGCTTCATCTTGACCCAAGGCTTAATCCCGACTACTCCTTCAACAACTTTGTAGAGGGTGAATGCAACCGTCTGGCCCGTTCAGCAGGCATAGCCGTAGGAAACAATCCGGGGGGCACCGCCTTCAATCCGCTCATGGTCTACGGTGATTCCGGGCTCGGCAAGACTCACCTGGTACAGGCCATAGGCATCCTGGTTAAGGAGAAGTATCCTGACAAGACCGTTCTGTATGTAAATGCCAACAAGTTCCAGACCCAGTTTGTGGAGTCAATAAGGAACAACAACAAGAACGACTTTCTCCATTTTTACCAGATGATTGACGTTCTGATTATTGATGACGTCCACGAGTTTGCCGGCAAGGAGAAGACGCAGGACACATTCTTCCACATATTCAACCACCTCCACCAGTCGGGCAAGCAGCTGATACTGACCTGTGACAAACCGCCTGTTGAGCTTCAGGGGATGGAGCAGCGTCTTCTCTCGCGTTTCAAATGGGGGCTGCTGGCCGATCTCCAGAAGCCTGATTTTGAGACAAGGCTGGCGATACTGAGGAAGAAGGCGTACAATGACGGCATTGAGCTGCCGGACGAGATTTTCGAGTTTCTCGCAGAAAACATCTCATCAAACATACGTGAGCTAGAGTCAGGGCTTATCTCACTCTATGCCCAGTCGACCCTCAACCGCAAGGAGGTGACACTCGAGCTTGCGCGCCAGATGGTTGACAGGCTGGTGAACACCCAGCGCAGGGAGATCACAATTGATTACATCCAGAAGGTTGTCTGTGAGTATTACAAGATTCCGGTTGACCTGATGCAGGGCAAGACCCGCAAGAGGGAGATTGTCCAGGCCAGGCAGGTATCGATGTATTTTTCAAAGAACCTGACCAAAGCATCGCTTGCCAGCATTGGTTCATCCATCGGAGGGAAGGATCACGCCACAGTGCTTCATGCCTGCAAGACCGTGAACAACCTCATTGACACCGACCGCCATTTCCGTAACCAGATAATGGAAATAGAGAAAAAATTTAAAGTATGAAATCAGACAGTGACAGACTGAAGGAAGAGTTTTTCAGGTTATACGGGGACAGGGACAAAGAGCCTGTCCTTTTTTATTCACCCGGCAGGGTTAACCTCATTGGCGAGCATACTGACTATAACGGCGGATATGTATTTCCGTGTGCTCTTGATTTCGGGACCACCCTCCTTGTGCGGCCCGGCAGCGGACAGGAGATCAGGATGAACAGTCTCAACTTCCCGGGAGAGGTGGTGATTCCCCTGGCTCTCAATTATATGCCTATTCCGAAGAGCTGGACCAACTACCCCGTCGGGGTCATCAACGAATTCGCCCGCAAGGGCATCGGGGCTCCGGCAATGGAGATGCTTTTCACGGGAGACATACCAAACGGTGCAGGACTCTCTTCTTCAGCATCGATTGAGATGGTGACGGCTGTGGCCATGAATGAGCTCACCGGCGCCGGGCTGGAGATGATGGAGATGGTGAAGATGGGCCAGAAGGCCGAAAACGGCTTCGTGGGGATGAACTGCGGCATCATGGACCAGTTTGCGGTGGGTTTCGGCAGGGCCAACCACGCCATCAATCTAAACTGCGACACTCTGGAGTACCGGTATGCACCTGTCAACCTGGGTGACAGGAAGCTGGTCATCACGAATACCAACAAACGAAGGGGGCTGACTGATTCCAAGTACAACGAACGGCGGGCCGAATGCGAAAAGGCTGTGGCGCTTATCTCATTGCACAGGCCGGTTCGTAACCTGAGTGAGCTGACCGTCAGTGACCTGTGGATGCCTGACAGTTACATTCCTGACCCCGTCGTCAGAAAGAGGGCAAAACACGTCATCACTGAAAACGGGCGAACACTCGATGCAATAAAGGCTCTGGAGAACAATGACATTGAGCTTCTCGGGATACTGATGAATGAGTCTCATGACTCACTCTGCCGCGATTACGAGGTTACCGGCGCCGAGCTTGACACCCTCGTTTACGAAGGAAGGAAGCTTCCGGGCGTGGTGGGTACCAGGATGACCGGTGCGGGATTCGGCGGATGCACGGTATCAATAGTGGAGGCGGACCACGTTGACGAATTCATCAGCAGGCTGGGTGAGATATACACTGCAAAGACAGGCCTCACCGCAGACTTTTACCTGCCGGGGATCGGTGACGGAGCCAGGAGAATCTAAGAATTGCGATTAGCGAATTGGGAGTTGAGAGTTGAGAGTTGAGACTGCCGATTGAATTTGAAATTCGCAAATCGCAAATCTCAAATCACAAATCACAGATCCTTGATGCATCTGAATCCGACGGTGGCGCTGCGGTCATAACCGGGTGAAACGAGGAGCTGCATCTGGGTTGTTGTCAGCGGCTGCGGTCCGCCCTTTATATACCACCAGCTTGATTCCGGCCTGAACCAGCTTCCTCCCCTGATGATATTGAAGTAATACGCTCCGTTGCACCATACATCGTCTGTCATCTGCCAAACGTTACCGACCAGGTCAGCCACTCCGTAAGGACTCTCCCCTTTCGGGAAGGCATCGACCGGGGTCGGCCTGCCAAAGCCGTTATTGCATTTGGTGGCATGAAACTCGCTTCCCCATGGCCACTCCCGGCCGTCGGTGCCCTGTGCCGCCAGTTGCCACTCTGCTTCTGCCGGCAGACGCTTACCGGCCCACCGGGCATATGCCCTGGCATCCTCGAGACTTACCCAGACAACAGGATAGCGCTCCTGTCCGCTGACAGGGAGTCCCCTCTCCCAGTGCCTCAGGTAATTGGCAGTGTCGGAAGGAATGTACCTCGATGATCTGATGAATTGCAGGTATTCCTCGTTAGTTACCGGGAACCTGTCAATCAGGAAACTGTCAACAGCGGAGGTGATCTCCTTCCCGGTGCGGGGATAGGGAACAAACTCATCGACAGC